>Ga0335070_10005585_pt1 | contig 14794 bp, 7 predicted proteins | sample Lox_Sample_13_FD_206722 | JGI IMG/M metagenome (GOLD analysis project Ga0335070, IMG submission 206722) | Soil microbial communities from Loxahatchee National Wildlife Refuge, Florida, United States - Lox_Sample_1.3 | ecosystem: Environmental > Terrestrial > Soil > Wetlands | place: USA: Florida... | reverse complement strand
CCTCCTCGCCCGAGCGGAGCGGCGTCGCCGCGAAATGGGAATCCGGCTGGCGATTGGAGCGGGAGCGCGCCGGCTGGTTCGACAGCTGCTGACCGAATCCCTTCTTCTCTCCGTCGCCGCCGGCGCCCTGTCGCTCGTCGTGTCCGACGCATTCCTCGAGGCTCTGAGCCGGTTTCGCACCGCCGACGGATTCTCGCTTCGTCTCGCCGGCACGAGCGCGGGCGGCGCGGCCGTCCTCTTCGCGTTCGGCGTGTCGCTGCTCGCCAGCGTCGCCTTCGGTCTCGCGCCGGCGTTGCAGGCGAGCCGCGCGGACGTCCGGGCGGCGTTGGCGGAGACGAGCCCGTCACCGACACGCAGCCGACTTCGGACGTTCTTCCTCGCGGGCCAGGTCGCGCTGACGCTCGTTCTCCTGGTCGCGACGGGCCTCTTCGTCAGGAGCCTCCAGAGCGCGCTCGCGATCGATCCGGGATTTCGCACGGATCACGTCGCGGTGGCTTCCGTCAACGTCGGTCTCGCTCGCTACGACGAGGCGGCGGCCTCGAATTTCTACCGGCTCGCCTCCCAGGAGCTCTCCCGACTGCCGGGCGTCGACCGGGTCGCCTGGACCTCGACGACGCCGCTGACGCAGGATTCCGACACGGAGTCGGCAACCTTCGAAGGGTATCGCCCGGCTCCGAACGAGGAGCCCGAGGTCGAGGTCATCGCCGTCTCCCCGGGCTACCTCCGAACGCTCGGCATCGGGCTCCTCGCGGGCCGCGACTTCGACGAGCACGACGACGCAGGGTCCGGCAACGTCGCGATCGTCAACGAAGCGCTGGTCCGGCGATACGGCATCGGGGACTCCCCACTCGGGAAAGTCGTCCGACTCGCGACCGCTTCGGTGACCGTGGTCGGCGTCGCGCGAGACTCGAAGTACCACACGCTGACCGAGACGCCGGAGCCCCTGATCTATGTCCCGCTCCTCCAGCGGCTGGCGGGCTCCGGGTTGTCGCAGGTCAGCGTCCTCGTCCGCTCCCGCCGCGACGCACGCGCGCTGCTTCCGAGCATCGAACTCGCGATCGCTCGAGCCGGCGCGTCCGTCCCCGTCTACGACACGGGGACCCTGGACGACCGACTCGCCGACCTTCTCCTCCCTCAACGGATCGCGGCGTCGTTGCTCGGCTTCTTCAGCGTCCTCGCCCTGACGATCGCCGCCGTGGGCGTCTCGGGCGCCGTGGCGACGGCCGTCGGCCAGAGGACACGGGAGATCGGGATTCGCGTCGCGCTGGGCGCTCGCCCGAACAACGTCGCGCTGCTCATTCTCCGACGCCACGTCCTGCCGATGGGAGCGGGCATCGCGGCCGGCCTCTGCATGGCCGCCGTCGGGAGCCGGGCCGCCGCGGCGTTCCTCTACGGCGTGAGCCCCACCGACGCCGCGACGTTCGCGGCGGCCACGGGTGTCATCGGCGCCTGCGTTTTCGCGGCGGGGTGGCTCCCGCTTCGGCGCGCGATGCGGATCGACCCGACGACCGCGCTGAGGTCGGAATGAGAGATGCCGGGGCCCGTGTTCCGATCGCCGTTCTCGGCGCCGATGCGCGGCGCCTCGCGCCGGCCGCCTGGCCGCGCCGCGCTGGCGCTCGCCGGACGGATGGGGCGCACTCGGGGGTGACGCCATGACGAGCCTGCTTCAGGATCTGCGCCACACCCTCCGCGGTCTCGCCCGGTCCCCGGGCTTCGCCGCGGCCGCGATCGGAACGCTGGCGCTCGCGATCGGTGCCAACACGGCCATTTTCTCGGTCGTCCGCGGCGTGCTCCTGAAGCCGCTGCCTTTCGCGAGCCCCGAGCGTCTCGTGCGCGTCGAGGAGCGCGGCGACGACGGACTGCCCTCGAACACCGGGTACGCGACGTTCCTCGACTGGAAGGAGCGCGCGCGGTCCTTCTCCGCGATCGCGGTCATCGGGCAGTGGCGGCCGACGCTCGCGTCCTCCTCCGCGTTCCCGGCCGAGCGCGTCGAGGGCCTGCGCGTCTCGGACGGCTTCTTCCGGATGCTCGGCGTCGCTCCGGCGCTCGGGCGCGACTTCCTCTCCTCCGAGGACCGCCCGGGAGGCGACCGGGCCGTGATCCTTTCGGACGCGCTCTGGCGCACCCGGTTCGGCGCCGATCCTTCGATCGTCGGCAAGGTCATCCGCCTCGGCGAGACGCCTCAGCTCGTGGCCGGGGTGCTCCCGGCGGACTTCGAATCGGTCTTCTCGGCCGAGGCGGACAAGCCGGCGCTGATCTTCGCGCCGCTCCGGTACGACGCCTCCCTTCCCCAGGCCTGCCGGACCTGCCGCCACCTGCGGGCGCTGGCGCGGCTCGCCCCCGGGGTCACGCCGGCCGGCGCCCGCGCGGAGATGACGGCGCTCTCCGAGCGGCTGTCGCGCGAGCACCCGACCGACTACGCCGCGACGGGGGCGTTCGTCCACACGCTGCCCGAGACGCTGACGCGGCCGGTCCGGCCGGCGCTGTGGAGCCTTCTCGGCGCGGTCGGCCTCGTCCTGCTGATCGGATGCGCCAACGTCGCGAGCCTCCTGCTCGCGCGGGCGGCGCGGCGCGGCCGCGAGGTCGCGGTGCGGACGGCGCTCGGCGCCCCGCGCCGGCGGATCGCCGCGCTCTTCCTCATCGAGGCGGTCGTCCTCGCGCTCGCCGGGGGCGCCCTCGGGCTGCTGGTCGCGTCCTGGGCGCTGCAGATGCTGCTCGCTCTCGCGCCCGCGTCCCTGCCCCGCCTGCCCGAGATCCGCCTCGACGGCGGCGTCCTCCTCTACACGCTGGGCGTTTCGCTGGCGACCGGTCTCCTCTTCGGCCTCGGACCCGCGCTCTCGATGAGCCGCCGGCACGCCGAGCCCGCCCTTCGGGAGTCCGGACGCGGCTCGGCGGGCCGCGGGCCGCGGCGCTTCGCCGGATGGCTCGTCGTGGTCGACGTCGCCCTCGCGCTCGTGCTGCTCTCGGCGGCGCTCCTGCTGACCGAGAGCGCCTCGCGCCTGCTCGGCGTGCGGCCCGGGTTCCGCGCCGACGGGCTGCTGACGATGGAGGTCGACGTCTCCGGCGCGCGCTACGACGACGAGGCGGCTCTCGGCGCCTTCTGGGATCAGGTCCTCGAGCGCACCGCCGCGCTGCCCGGCGTCACCGGCGTCGGCCTCGTCAGCCAGCTGCCGCTCGGCGGAAGTTTCGACAGCTTCAGCGTGCACGCGCAGGACAAGCCTTCCGCCAACCCCGAGACCGATCCCGGCGCGGACCGCTACTCGATCAGCGCCGGCTACCTCCGGACGATGGGCATTCCCGTGTTGCGGGGGCGGGGCATCGAGGCCTCCGACCGCCGCGGCGCGGCGCCCGTGGTGCTCGTCAACGACGAGCTCGCGCGCCGGGTGTGGCCGGGCGAGGATCCGATCGGCAAGCACGTCCAGATCGGCGGCACCGACGGGCCCTGGCGGACGGTCGTCGGCGTGGCCGGCACGGTGCGGCACACCGCCCTCGACGCTCCCGCGACGCCGCAGATCTACCTGCCCCGCTCGCAGTTCCAGGACGCTTCGATGGTCCTCGTGCTGCGGGCCGACCGCCCGGAGCGCCTGGAGGCCGCGGTCCGCTCGGCGATCGCCGCGATCGACCCGAATCAGCCCGTCACCCACGCGGCGACGATGCCGCAGATCGTCGCGGCCTCGGCGGCGCCCCGGCGGTTCTCGGCGCGCCTGCTCGCCGCCTTCGCGCTGCTCGCCGCCGTCCTGGCCGCCGTGGGCATCTTCGGCGTCGTCGCCGCCCTCGTCGGCCAGCGCGCCCGGGAGATCGGCATCCGCATCGCGCTCGGCGCGACGCGGCGGCAGGTCGTCGCCCTCGTCGGCGCGCGCACCCTCGCGCAGACGCTCGCGGGCATCGCGCTCGGCCTCCTCGTCTGGCTCGTCGTCTCACCGTCGGTCGCGGGACAACTCTTCGGCGTGACCGCGCGCGATCCGCGGACGCTCGCGTCGGCCTCGCTCCTCATCCTCGGGACGGCCGCGCTGTCGAGCCTCCTTCCCACGCGGCGCGCAGCCCGCATCGACCCGATCGCGGCCCTCCGCATCGAATGACGCACGGAAAGGCGGACCCCGCATGAGCTCTCTCGGACAGGACCTGCGCTACGCCGTACGAACGTTCGCGAAGAGTCCAGGATTTTCCGCGGTCGCCGTGCTGACCCTCGCGCTCGGCATCGGCGCCAACGCCGCGATCTTCGCGCTCGTGGATCGCGTGCTCCTGCGGCTGCTGCCGGTGCGCGACCCGTCGGCCCTCGTGCTCCTCCGTTCGCCCGGTCCGAGCCAGGGGCACGCGTGGGACGACGGCGACGGCGCCATGCCCTTCTCGGCGCCCTTCTACCGTGAGCTCGCGGCCCGCAACACGGTCTTCGACGGCCTGATCGCCGAGTATCCCCTCGCCGTCAGCCTCGCCGCGCGCGGCGAGACGGAGCGCGCCGACGGCGAGCTCGTGTCGGGCAACTACTTCCAGGTGCTCGGCGTGGCGCCGGCCCTCGGGCGCGTTTTCGTGGACGAGGACGACCGGCTGCCCGGAGCGCATCCCTTGGTCGTCCTCTCGCACGGCTACTGGACCCGCCGTTTCGGCGCGGACCCGTCGGTGGTGAACCAGACGATCGTCGCCAACGGACAGCCCCTCACGGTCGTCGGCGTCGCGTCGCGGGGCTTCGAGGGCATTCAGGCGGGACGGCCCGCCGATCTCTTCGTGCCGATCGCGATGAAGGCGCAGATGACGCCCTTCTGGAACGGCCTCGACGATCCGAAGGACCGGTGGCTGCAGCTCGTCGGCCGGCTCAAGCCCGGCGTGTCGCGGGCGAAGGCCGAGGCGGATCTGCTTCCCCTCTATCGCGGCATGCTCCAGGAGCTCCTCCCGAAGCTCAACAAGATGGACGCGAAGGTGCAGCAGCGCTTCCTCGACCGCCGTATCCTCCTCGAGCCGGGCGGGCACGGCCGCGCCGTCCTCTCGGGGAGCGTCGGAAAGCCGCTGCTCTCGCTGATGGGAATGGTCGCGCTGGTGCTCCTGATCGCCTGCTCGAACCTCGCGGGGCTGCTGGCGGCGCGGGGCGCGGCACGGCAGCGCGAGTACGGCATCCGGCTCGCGATCGGCGCCAGCCGCTTCCAGCTCCTGCGGCAGTCCATCGTCGAGTGCCTGCTCTTCGGGCTCGCGGGCGGCGCGCTCGGGCTGATCGTGGCCGCGTGGACGCTGCACGTCCTCCTCGGCGCCTTTCCCGCGGACGACAGCCTGCGCCAGCTCGGCGCGGCCGTGGATCCGCGCGTCCTCCTCTTCGCGGGCCTCGTCTCGATCGCCGCGGCCTTCCTCTTCGGCATCGCGCCGTCGTGGCGGGCGGCGCGGCTCGACCCCGCGCTCACGCTCCGGGGTCAGGGCCGCGGCACGAACTCCGCGGGCCGCGAGGTCATCCGCCTGCGGCAGGGCCTCGTCACCGCGCAGGTCGCCCTCACCCTCGTCCTCCTCGTGGCCGCCGGCCTCTTCGTGCGGAGCCTCGGCAACCTCGGCCGCGTCGATCTCGGCTTCCGCGCCGATCACCTGATCGGGTTCTCCGTCGCGCCGCAGCTCTCCGGGTACACGCCGGATCGCTCGGCCGCCTTCACCCGGCAGCTCCTCGACCGGCTCCAGGCGCTTCCGGGCGCCCATTCGGTGGCGGCCGCGCACATCGCGACGATGTCGGGCAACACCAACGGCGGGGACTTCGGCATCGAGGGGCGCGATTCGGAGTCGGACCGCGAGGATCGCCACGCCCACTACAATCACGTGAGCCCCGGGTACTTCGCGACGCTCGGGATTCCCCTCGTCGCCGGGCGCGACTTCGCGTGGTCGGACGACGCGACGGCCCCGAAGGTCGCGATCGTCAACCAGACCCTCGCCCGCCGGTACTTCCCGGGAAAGAATCCCCTCGGCGTCCGGCTCGGCTTCGGCATCGGCAACCACCCGCCGGACACCGAGATCGTCGGCATCGCGAGCAACAGCAAGTCGGCCTCCGTCGACGAGGACGACTCCCCCTTCATCTACACGCCGCTCCTCCAGCGGCCCGGCGTCGGCGATCTCACCTTCTATCTGCGCACCGAGGCCGACCCGAAGGGCCTCGCCGCGCCCGTCCGCTCGGAGGTCCGCGCGATCGACGCGCAGCTCCCGGTCTACGACCTGATTCCGCTCCAGACGCGCGTCGAGGACTCGCTCGTCACCCAGCGCGTCATCGTGATGCTCTCCGGAGCGTTCGGCGCGCTCGCCGCGATTCTCGCCGCGCTCGGGATCTACGGCGTCCTCTCGTACGCGGTGGCGGCGCGGCGCCAGGAGATCGGCGTCCGCATGGCGCTCGGCGCCGACCCGGCGAGCGTGCGCCGTCTGCTCTGGAGCGAGGTCGCGCGTTTCCTGCTCGTCGGCGCGGCCGTCGGCCTGCCGTGCGCCTACGCGCTCGGGCGCGGCGTCGAGTCGATCCTCTTCGGAGTCAAGGCGGCCGACCCCGCGATCCTGGGCTCCGGGCTGGCGCTGATGGTCGCCGTGGGCCTCGCCGCCGCCTGGCCCCCCGCGCGGCGCGCCGCGCGCACCGACGCGCTCGACGCGCTGCGCAGCGAATAAACGACAGGAGACAGCCTCATGACCCTCGCCGCCGACTTCCGCAGCGCCTGGCGAAACCTCCGCCGCAACCCCGGCTTCGCGATCCTCGCCGTCGCGACGCTCGGCCTCGGCATCGGGGCCACGGTGGCGATCTTCACGACGGTCGACGCCGTGCTCTTCCGGGCGCTCCCGGTGCGCGCGCCCGGGGAGCTCGTCCGGGTCTACGCGACCGACGATGCCGGGACCGATCTGTCGAACTCGTCCTATCCCGTCTACACGGACTACCGGGACGGGGCCACTTCGCTCGCGGGCCTCGCGGCCTTCGACGACGCCGAGCCGCTCCACTTCTCGGCCGGCGGAACGACCGAGCGCATCGTCGGCGCCGTGGTCAGCGGCAACTTCTTCGAAGTCCTCGGCGTCCGGGCCGAGCGCGGAAGGCTCCTGGCCGCGGCCGACGACCGGGTGCCCGGTGGCCATCCCGTCGCGGTCGTGAGCGACCGCCTCTGGCGGACGAGACTCGGCGCCAGCCCGGCCGCGGTCGGCTCGGTCATCCGGTTGAACGGCCACCCCTTCACCGTCATCGGGGTCGCGCCGCGAGACTTCACGGGGGTGGACCTCGACAGTCTCCCGGACGTCTGGGTCCCGATCGCGATGGTGGACCAGGCGCTCCCGGAGCTGGCCGAGGACAAGGTCCTGTCCTCCCGCAGCGTCTCCTGGCTCGACGTCGTGGGGCGCCTCGCGCCGGGCGCCACCGTCGCCGGGGCGCAGGCCGAGCTCGACACGATCGCGCGCCGGCGCGCCGCCGCGCAGCCGCCGGATCGCCAGGACCCGATGGCCCGCGTCCTCGCCGCCGCCGATTTCGCGGTGGGCCCCGACTTCCGCGGGCAAGCACGGCGCGTGTCGTGGCTCCTGATGGGCATGGCCGCGCTCGTCCTGCTGATCGCGTGCGCCGATGCGGCCGGACTCCTCCTGCTGCGCTCCGAGCACCGGCGGCGGGAGATCGGCGTTCGGCTCGCGGTCGGCGCGTCGCGGCGCCAGCTCGCGCGGCAGCTTCTCGTCGAGAGCGCGCTGCTGGCCGCGGGCGCCGCGGCCGCCGGCCTGCTCGTGGCCCTCTGGGCGCGCGACGTCCTCGCCTCGGCGGTTCCGCCCGAGTTCAGCCTTCCGGTCGGCGCCGCGCTCCCGGTGCTCGGGCTCCGCACGCTCGCCTTTGCGAGCGCTGTCGCCGCCGCCGCCGTCGTCCTCTTCGGGCTCGTTCCGGCCCTCCGCGCGGGCCGCCTCGACGTGATCGCCTCGCTGAAAGGAGCGACCGAGGGACCGGCGCCCGCCCGTTTCAACCTCCGCGACGCCCTCGTCGTCGCCCAGATCGCCCTGACCGCCGTGCTGCTCGTCGGCGCCGGGCTTCTCGGCCGCACGCTCGCGCACGAGACCGCCGTCGCCCCCGGCTTCGAGACGGACGGCCGTCTGGAGGCGTCGGTCGACCTCGCCCGTCAGGGCTACGACCCCGAGCGCGGTCGAGCCTTCTACGCGGATCTGCTCCGGCGGGCCGCGGCGCTCCCGGGCGTCCGCTCGGCCGCGCTCGCGCGAACGACGCCGATCCAGAGCGCCGGCATGCGCAGGACGATCGAGACCGACGGCTACACGCCGGCCCGGGGCGAGAACCCGACCGCGGACTTCAACGTCGTCACCCCCGGCTTCTTCCGGACCCTGGGAATCCCGCTCGTGGCCGGCCGCGACTTCGACGACCGCGACCGGAGCGACGGCCCGGCGGTCGCGATCGTCAGCGAGTCGATGGCGCGAAAGTTCTGGCCGGGCGTCGATCCGATCGGCCGCCGGATCAAGAACCTGGGGCCGGACGACGCCGGCGGCGAAGTGATCGGCGTCGTCAAGGACGTTCGCTTCCGGAGCCTGCGCCGCGCACCGGACCCGACCGTCTTCGTGCCGCTGTCCCAGTCTTATCTGCCGCGGATGACGGTCGTCCTCGCCGGTTCGGGCGACGCTGCCGTGCTCCAGCGTCCGCTGACGGCGCTCGTCTCGGGTCTCGACGCGGGCCTGCCGCTCTTCCACGTCCGCACGCTGGCCGAAAAGACCGGCCTCGCGTCCGGAGAGGCGCGCCTGCTCGCCCTCCTCGTGGCCGCGTTCGCCGGGATCGCGCTCGCGCTGGCGGCCGCCGGGCTCTACGGCGTCGTCTCCTACTCGACCCAGACGCGCACCCGCGAGTTCGGCATCCGCGCGGCCCTCGGCGCCACCGCCGGAAGCCTGCGCCGCCTCGTTCTGTCGCGAAGCGGCCGTCTCGCGTTGGGCGGTCTGGCCGCGGGCCTCGCGGCCGCGGCCGGTCTGTCGCGGCTGACCTCGCAGCTGCTCTTCGGCGTGTCGCCGCTCGACCCGCCGTCCTACCTCGCGGCCGCCGCGGTGCTCGGCGCCACGGTCCTCGTGGCGAGCGCCCTGCCGGCGAGGCGAGCCGGCCGCGCGGACCCGATGACGAGCCTGCGGAGCGAGTGAGGGCCCTGCCTCCCGCCTCCCGAAGGTGGTAGATTCCGCCCGTGCCCGACGTCGAGGCCGATCGCGATCATGTCGAGAAGACGGACGACGAGTGGCGCGCGGCACTGTCCGGCGAGCAGTATCGGATCCTGCGCCAGAAGGGCACCGAGCGCGCCTTCACCGGCAAGTACTGGAACCACCACGGGACCGGCGTTTACGCCTGCGCCGGCTGCGGCAATCCTCTCTTCGACTCCCTGACCAAATTCGACTCCGGCACCGGCTGGCCGAGCTTCACCGCGCCGGCCGCGCCGACGAGCGTCAAGACGCACGAGGACAACAGTCACTTCATGGCCCGCACGGAGGTCCTCTGCCGGCGCTGCGATTCGCACCTGGGGCACGTGTTCGACGACGGCCCCGAGCCGACCGGCCTTCGCTACTGCATGAACTCGGCGGCCCTCGACTTCCGGCCGCGGTGACGGGCGCCGGGTCCGCGCGCCCCTCCCTCGAGGTCTCGCCGTGAAGTCCGGGACGCGCGTCCTGATCGCCGACGACCAGAAGGACGTTCTCGAGGCCCTGCGTCTGCTCTTCAAGAGCGAAGGACTCGACTGCGAGACGGCGACGTCTCCCGCCGGAGCGCTCGCGGCCCTCGAGGCCCGGGACTTCGACGCCGTCCTGATCGACTTGAACTATGCCCGCGACACGACCTCCGGCGCCGAGGGGCTCGACCTGCTCGCCCGGATCCGCGACCTCGACCCGCACCTGCCGGTCCTCGTCATGACGGCCTGGGGCACGGTCGACCTCGCCGTCGAAGCCATGCGCCGCGGCGCCCGCGATTTCGTGCAGAAGCCGTGGGACAACGCGCGGCTGCTGTCGACCCTGCGCACGCAGGTCGCGCTGGGGCGGGCGCTGCGCCAGAAGGACCGGCTCGAGGCCGAGAACCGCCTGCTTCGCCACGAAGCCGACCTCGCGATGATCGCGACATCGCCGTCCATGCGGCCGGTCCTCGACGTCATCGCGCGCGTCGGCCCCTCCGACGCGAACGTCCTCATCGTCGGCGAGAACGGCAGCGGCAAGGCGGTCGTCGCCCGGGCCCTCCACGCCGCCTCGCCCCGGGCCGCGCGTCCCTTCCTGACCTTGAACGCCGGCGGCATCTCGGAAGGCGTCTTCGAAAGCGAGCTCTTCGGACACGTCCGGGGCGCCTTCACCGACGCCCGCGCCGACCGCGTGGGCCGCTTCGAGCTCGCCCAGGGCGGCACGCTGTTCCTGGACGAGATCGGCAACGTGCCGGCTTCGCAGCAGGCCAAGCTCCTGCGCGTCCTCGAGACCGGAGAGTTCGAACGCGTCGGCTCGTCGCGAACGATCCGCGCCGACGTGCGCATTCTCTCGGCGACCAACGCCGACCTGCGCGCCGAGGTCGCCGCGGGGCGCTTCCGGCAGGACCTCCTCTTCCGCCTGAACACGATCGAGATCGCGGTCCCGCCGCTGCGCGAGCGGCGCGAGGACATTCCCCTGCTCGCCCGCCACTTCCTGACCGCGCACGCGCGCCGCTACCACAAGGCGATCGAAGGCTTCGAAACCGCGGCGCTCGACGCGCTGCTCGCGCACGCGTGGCCCGGGAACGTCCGGGAGCTCGACCATGCCATCGAGCGCGCCGTCCTGATGGCGACGGGCGGCCGCGTCCGGCCCGCGGACCTGGCGCTGCGCCGCGGCGGCGAGACGACGAGGCTCGACGAGCTGTCGCTCGAGGAAGTCGAGGGCCTGCTCGTGCGCAAGGCGATGGAGCGCTACGGCGGCAACGTCAGCCACGCCGCGCGGGCGCTCGGCATCTCGCGCAGCGCCCTGTACCGGCGCCTCGAGAAGCACGGGAGCTAGCCTCCGTGAAGCCGCTGACGCACGATCGGCGGGTCGTCCTGCTCGCCTTCGCCGCGGCCCTGCCGGCGGCCGCGACCGCCCTCGGGATCCTGTGGACGGGCGACTACTCGTCCAAGGTGCGCTGGACGCTCTCCGTCTTCATCGTCCTGTCGTGGCTCGCCTTCACGCAGGCGCTCCGGGAGCGCGTGGTGCGACCGCTCCAGACCGTCTCGAACCTGCTCGCCGCGATGCGCGAGGAGGACTTCTCGATCCGCGCCCGGGGCGCCCGGCCGGACGACGCGCTCGGCGAGGTCCTGATCGAAGTCAACGCGCTCGCCGAGACCCTGCGCGAACAGCGCCTGGGCGCGCTCGAGGCGACGGCGCTGCTCTCGCGCGTCATGGCGGAGATCGAGGTCGCCGTCTTCGCCTTCGACGAGTCCGGCAGCCTGAAGCTCGTCAACCGCTTCGGCGAAAGACTCCTCGGCCAGCCGGAGCCGCGCCTGCGAGGCCTGCGCGCCGAGGACATCGGCCTGGCGCCGTTCCTCGACGAGAAGTCGCCCCAGATTCTCGAGGCGCGCTTTCCCGGCGGAGCCGGCCGCTACGAGATTCGGCGCAGCACCTTCCGCCTCGGCGGCGCGCCGCACCGGCTCCTCGTGCTCGCCGACGTGAGCCGTCCGCTGCGCGAGGAAGAGCGCCAGGCCTGGCAGCGCCTGATCCGCGTCCTCGGCCACGAGCTCAACAACTCGCTCGCGCCCATCCAGTCGATCGCCGGCAGCCTTCAGAAGATCGCCTCCGACGAAGAGCCGCCGTCCGACTGGCGTTCGGACCTGCGGCAGGGCCTCGCGGTGATCGGCTCGCGCGCCGCGTCGCTCTCGCGCTTCACGGGCGCGTACGCGCGGCTGGCCAGGCTTCCGCCGCCGCGCCTGGCGCCGGTCGCCGTCGACGCGCTCGTCCGGCGCGTCGCGGGGCTCGAGACGCGGCTGTCGGTCGGCGTGATCCCCGGTCCCGCCGTCACCGTGGCCGCCGACGCCGACCAGCTCGAGCAGCTCCTGATCAACCTCGTGCGCAACGCCGTGGACGCGGCGCTCGAGACGCACGGCGGCGTGGCGGTCGGCTGGCGGCGCGGTCCCGAGTCGACCGAGATCTGGGTCGCCGACGACGGGCCCGGCCTGCCGAACACGGGCAACCTGTTCGTGCCGTTCTTCACGACCAAGCCCGGCGGTTCGGGGATCGGCCTGGTGCTGTCGCGGCAGATCGCCGAGGCGCACGGCGGCACGCTCGCGCTCGAGAACCGCGCCGGGCGCCGCGGCGGCATCGCCCGCCTGCGCCTGCCGCACGCCGCCTCGTGACGCGGCCGCGCCGATGACGCCCCCGCGATCGGCCTTCCTCCCCGGCGACCGGCGTCTGCTCGCGGTCGTCGACGCCGCGATGGCCGGCGCGGCGCGGCGCTCCGGAGAGCGGCTCGCCTGCCGCCCCGGCTGCACCGAGTGCTGCATCGGTCCGTTCCCGATCTCGGCCCTCGACGCCGAGCGGCTGTCGCGCGGCCTGGACCGGCTCGCGCGCGCGGATCCTGCCCGCGCCGACGCCGTGGCCGCCCGCGCGCGTCGCGCCGTGGCGCTCTTCGAGCCCGATCTGCCGCCCGGCTCCGCCGGGGCCCTCGGCGACGAGCGCGCGCAGGACGCGTTCCTGACGAAGCACGCCGCGCTCCCGTGCCCGGCGCTCGACCCCGCGACCGGCCTTTGCAACCTCTACGCGCACCGGCCGATCGCCTGCCGCACGTTCGGACCACCGATGCGGATCGAGGGGACGCCGCTGCCGCCCTGCCGCCTCTGCTTCGTGGACGCCCCGCCCGCGGAAGTCGAGGCGTGTCGCACGCGCCTCGACTGTGCCGCCGAGGAAGGTCCGCTCGAGGACGCGGCGCGCGCCTCGGGCTTTCCGGGCGAAACCCTCATCGCGTTCGCTCTCGTTCGTCCCTGAAATCCACCCGTCCGTCCCGTCCCGCGGGCCTTCGGCCCCCCGGCCCTTGAGCGGATCGAACGGGTGCGGTCTGCTCGAACGTGTTGTCGCGCCGCCTCCCGCTCGCCCTGGCCGCCGCCGCGACGATTCTCGGCGCCTCCTCGGGAAAGTCTCTGGATCCCGCCGTTCCGCTGTCGGAGTACGGACACGAGATCTGGACCAGCGACTCGGGCCTTCCGCAGAACTCCGTGACGTCGATCGTGCAGACGCGCGACGGCTACCTCTGGCTCGGCACCCAGGAGGGTCTCGTCCGCTTCGACGGCGTGCGCTTCACGATCTTCGACACGCGCAACACGCCCGCGCTGTCGGATGACTGGGTCCAGGCGCTCGCCGAGACGCTCGACGGACGCCTCTGGATCGGCACGGTGTCCGGCCTCGTCAGCTACAAGGACGGCGTCTTCGCGGCGTTCCGCGACCAGGGCCTCGACCGGTCGATCATCTCGGTTCTCTACGCCGACCGGGAAGGCGCCGTGTGGGTGGGCTCGCCGGGCGGCGCGACGCGCGTCGCGGGAGGCCGCGCCGTGACCTTCGGCGACTGCCGCGGCGTGCCGGGGAGGGTCAGCGCGATCGCCGAGGACGGCCGCGGAAACCTGTGGGTCGGCGGCCCCTGGGGCGCGGCCCGGCGCGAAGGCGATCGCTTCGCGGCGTGGACCGTCGGCGACGGATTCCCCGGCGGCGTCGCTTCCCTCCTTGCCGACCCGAACGGCGGCGTCTGGGCGGGCACGGGCCGCGGCCTCGCCCTGCTCGACGGACCGGCAATGACGCTCCTCGCCGAGGGCGCGGGGCTCTCCGACGCGGTGGCCAGGGCGCTCGCCCGCGACCGCGACGGGAACCTCTGGATCGGGACCGAGTCGGGGCTCTTTCGGTTCAAGGACGGCCGCTTCGAGCACCACGGCGCCGCCGACGGCCTGTCGAGCGATCGCATCATGGCCCTGCGCGAAGACCGCGAGGGCAACCTCTGGATCGGGACGACCGACGGCGGGCTCGACCGCATCAAGAAGGAGCGCATCACCGTCTACGGCTCGCGCCACGGCCTGTCCGACGACAAGCTGTGGTCGGTCTTCGAGGACAGCCGCGGCACGCTCTGGGCCGGGACGGCCGATGGCATGCTCAACCGCCGCCGGGCCGGCGCCGAGCGCTTCGAGCCCGTGTTGAACGCCGGCGCCCAGGTCCTCGCCATGGCCGAGGATCCTTCCGGCGCGCTCTGGATCGGAACGCGCGGCGAGGGCCTCCTCCGGCTCGACGGCGGGAAGCTGACGCGCTTTGGCGTCCAGGACGGCCTGTCCGGACCCGTGATCGTCTCCGTCCTCGTCGACCGGCGCGGCGCCGTCTGGGCGGCGACGATGGCGAGCGGGTTGAACCGGTTCGAGAACGGCCGCTTCACGACGTACCGAGCCCGCGACGGGCTCGGCGCCGACACGATCTTCTCGATCTTCGAGGACCGCGAAGGCGCTCTCTGGATCTCGACCATCGGCGGCGGCGTCACGCGCTTTTCGGACGGACGCTTCCGCACGTTCACGAAGCGGGACGGCCTCCCGCACGACGTCGTCATGTCGACGTACGAGGACGGCGAGGGCGCGTACTGGTTCGCGACCCGCGGCGGCCTCTGCCGCTACGAGAACGGCCGTTTCACGACGTACCGCCAGAAGGAGGGCGTCTTCCACGACGCCGCCCAGCGCGTCCTCGAGGACGGGCGGGGAAACCTCTGGCTCACGTCCAACCGAGGCGTTTTCCGCGTGTCGCTGTCGGAGCTCGCCGCGGCCGGCGACGCCTCCGGGCGCATCAACGACCACGTGCTCTTCGGCACCGCGACCCGGATGATCCCCGCCGAGTGCAACGGCACCCAGCACGGCGCGTG
>Ga0335070_10005583_pt1 | contig 14796 bp, 17 predicted proteins | sample Lox_Sample_13_FD_206722 | JGI IMG/M metagenome (GOLD analysis project Ga0335070, IMG submission 206722) | Soil microbial communities from Loxahatchee National Wildlife Refuge, Florida, United States - Lox_Sample_1.3 | ecosystem: Environmental > Terrestrial > Soil > Wetlands | place: USA... | reverse complement strand
CCAGTTCCCGCTGCAGAGCGTCGGCATCCACTAGGCCTCCCGGGCCTGCCTCCGTTTCCGGCGGCAAAGCCGCTCGAGAACTCACGGGTGGCGTGCCTGTTACCGGGTTCGGTCCCGTATGCGGAGCATTAGGCTGGCCCCTCGCAAACGCCCCCATCTGCTGAAACCCGCCTTCGATCGCGGCCGACAGCCGCACGATCTTCTTCTTGTCCATCTCCGATGAAGCGTAGAGCACGACAAAAAATGCAAACAGCAGCGTAATGAAGTCGGCATACGAAACCAGCCAGCGGTCACGCCCGGCGTGCTGTTCCCCCGTCCGGTGAAGTGTCATGCTGCGACTCCCTGGCTGGTGCCGACATCCTTGGTTCCGCTATGCTCCTGCAAGTAGCCCATCAATTTTCCTTCGAGCACGTGAGGATTCATTCCTTCCAGGATAGAAATCACCCCGTCCAGCGTCATCTCGCGCAACATCTGCTGCTGACGGAGCCGGATCTTGAGCTTTCCTGCGCAGGGCAGAAAGATGAGGTTCGCCGCACCGACCCCGTAAATTGTGGCGACAAATGCGACCGCGATACCTCGCCCCACCTCCTCCATATTCTCCAGGTGCTGCATTACCTGAATCAGGCCCAGCACCGCTCCTATGATTCCAATCGTCGGGGAGAAGCCCCCCGCCGACTCGAACACCCGCGATACCAGTTCTTCTTCTTCGGCGCGGGCATTGAGGTCCGACTCCATCATTTTGCGAAGCTCTTCCGGCTCGGTTCCGTCCACCGCCAGCATGAGACTTCGCTTAAGAAAGGGATCCCGGATGCTGTCTAACTCCTCATCCAGCGACACAATCCCCGCCCGCCGCGCCTGGTGCGCGTAACTCACCAACTGCTGCACAATCTGCAGGGAATTCGTGTTCTGTTCGCGAAAGACGTTGCGCAGCTGCTTGCCGGCCTGCAATATCACCGGCATCGGAAACTGCAGCATGACCGCACCGATTGTTCCGCCAAATACGATGATCGCGGCCGTCGGCTGCAGAATCTGCGAGACCCGCCCGCCCTCCAGCACGAGTCCGAGAGTGATTCCTCCCACCGCCAGCGCAATTCCGCCAATGCTACTTTTGTCCAACGCTTGGCACCTTCCCGCCTAGAGCGCCGGCCCCGGCTCGCAGTGACGTTCCGGTTTGCGGCCCGGACTTCGGGTCGCCGATTGGGTCGTTAAGAGCAGTCCCACTGCGGGGCATGGGATTCCCGTCAGGATCGAGCGGCGAAACTCAATGATCAGATCGATGATCTGCTCCAAGCTCTCTGTCACTACCACCTTTTCGCCCGTGCTGAGAGTAATCACCGTATCGGGCGCAGTTTCCACGAACTTGATGAGATCAGCATTGATCGCCAGCGACGTCTTGTTGATGCGCGTCAGTCTGATCATCGGGCCCTCCGCGCGATAGAAGTCCAGCCCCGGAAGTAGCGGCTTACTCCATCACATCGGCATGGACTCGCTTGAGCATGACAGTGTTACCAACCGCCGCCCGAACTGGCCGGGAATGCTGTCGTCTGAACCCAATCCCCGCCTGTCAGGTCAAACTGTTCAAATTCCCTGAATTGCCGATAACTTTCTCGATTCGAAAACCACCTGCTCCACCGAGCGGTAGTGCAACGGAATGCAACGCGTTTGGCCGGCGGGCGGGATCAAAATGCGAGGAGTTTAACCATGGCACTGAGCATCCTGAACAACATTACGTCCCTGGCAGCGCAGAACCAGTTGTCGATGACAGGGGCTTCCCTGAAAACCACTCTGCTGCGGTTGTCGTCCGGTTCCCGCATCAACTCGGGCGCCGATGACGCCGCCGGCCTGGCAATTGCCGACGGCTTGAATGCCAACGTGACCGCGCTGACTCAGTCCGCGCGCAATGCAACTGACGGCGTCGGCCTGCTGCAGGTCGCCGACGGCGCCATGTCGCAGGTCACCACCCTGCTGAACCGCGCCGTCACGCTGGCCACCGAGGCTTCCACCGGCACGGTGAACAACACCCAGCGCAAAGCGCTGGACGCGGAGTTCACCGCCATCAAGAACGAAATCACCCGCATCGGCAGCAACACCACCTACAACGGCAGCGCCGTCTTCAGCGGGACCGCCACCGACATCTACCTCTCCGACGGCACCACCACCGGTAGCAGCCCGATCTCGGTGACCGTCGGTGTTATGTCCGACGCCAGTGTGGGTTTCACCGGTACGCCGGTTGACCTCACCGCAGACGCCCTCACCAGCGCTGCCGGCGCGCAGACAGCATTGACCGACGTCAACAGCGCGATCGCCAACATCGCCGCCGACCGCGGCACGCTGGGTGCGGTCATGAACCGCCTGCAGAGCGCGTCCAACGTCATCAATAACCAGATCCAGAACCTCTCTAGCGCCGAGGACGGCATCCGTGCCGCCGACATCGGACAGGAAGTGGCCAACCTTTCGAAGTTCAACATCCTGCAGCAGACCGGCATCACCGCCCTGCAGCAGTCCAATCAGATTCAGCAGTCGGTGCTGAAGCTGTTGCAGTAATTTCTTCGGATGGTGGAGTCGGGCGGCTCCACCATCCTTTTCGCCTGAGCTGATCCCCAACCCGGAGCGCCGAAGCCATGAGCACCCTGCCGTCCGTCAATTTGAACAATCTCTACGCCGCATTCGGCTCCACCGGCGGCGGCATCGACGTCGCCTCGGCTGTCAACCAGATTCTCTATGCCGACCGCGCCCTCGAACGCCAATGGCAGTCGCAGCAGCAGAGCATTGCCCAGCAGGCTGCCGCGCTGAACCAGCTGAGCAGTCAGGCTTCCTCAATGGTGGACAGCCTCGACGCGCTCCAGGACCCCCTCGGCGCGCTGATGGCCAGCAACATCACCTCCACACAGCCTGGGGTCGTGTCGGCCACCGCGGCTGCGGGCACCGCCGCAGGCAGCCACGTCGTAGTGGTGCAGAACCTGGCCACCACAGCGGCGTGGTATTCCGATGCGGTGGCGAACGCCGGTACGTCCTTTGCCCCAGGCAGCTTCGATCTGACCATCGGCTCTGGGAGCTCGCAGACCACCACCACCATCGCCGTCGGCAACGGCGTCAATACTCCCGACGATCTCGTGGAGTACATCAATGGCCTCGACTTGGGAGTGACCGCCAGCTTGGTGACCGACGCCAACGGGGCCCGTGTCGCCCTGGTTGCCGACGCCTCCGGCAGCGCCGGCGAGTTCACCATCCAGCCCACGCCCAATACCTCGTCGGCCAGCTTGTTCGCCCGCGCCGCGACCGGCGTCAACGCCTCACTCACCGTCGACGGCGTGCCCATCAGCAGCGCCGGCAATACGGTGACCGGCGTCATCAACGGCGTGACCCTGAATCTCAACAGCCAGGCGCCGGGCAGCGAAGTGGTTCTCACCATCGGGGCTGACGCTGCCGGCGCCGCTCAGGCAATCAACGCCTTTGTCTCCAACTACAACTCGCTGGTGGCCAACGTGAACAGCCAGTTTGCCTACAACCCGACCAATCAGACCTCCGGCCCGCTCAGTGGAGATACCACCGTGCGCCTGTTGCAGAGTTCGCTACTGGCGGCGCCCGGCTACTCGGCCTCCTCCGGCACGCTGACCACACTGGGATCGCTGGGCATCACCGTGAGCGACGACGGCACCCTGACGGTCAACAACGCGGCGCTCACCGCGGCCTTGCAGGACAATCCCTCCGTGGTGCAGGCATTTTTCCAGGGGGCGTCGTCGAACGGCTTTGCCGCCAGCGTCAAGAACGTCCTGAGCACGTTCACCGACTCCAGCCAGGGGGCCTTCACCGTGGACCTGAACAGCCTGAATGCCGAGAACACCGATCTGCAGAATCAGATCAACGACTACGAAGACTACCTGGCCAACGTGCAGACCAACCTGACCAGCAAGTACAACCAGGCCAACATTCTGCTCCTGCAGTTGCCGCAGTTGCAGAAGCAGATCGATGCCATGCTGGGCAACAGCTCCAATGGGAACAACGGCTAGTGAACGCCAACTCCAGCCAACGAAGCTATCTCCGGGCCGCCGTACAGGAGGCTTCGCCCGCCGGACTGGTCGTCATTCTCTACGACCTCCTGGTTGACGACCTGCAGGGCGCAATCCGAGCCATCCGCTGCGGCACCGTCGAGGAGTGCTCACAGCGCTTGAAGCACGGGCTTCTGGTGTTGGGATTCCTTGAAGGCAGCCTCGAACGGAAGAACGGTGGCGCGGCTGCTGCCAATCTGTCTGCCTTTTATTGCCACATCCGCGGTCAGCTCCTGGATGCGCAGTTCCGCCGTGATCCCGCGCCGCTCCAGCACCAGATTGGACTCCTCCTCGATGTCCGCGAAGCTTGGCGCACGGTCGACGCCCGATCGCCTGCCGCCGCTGCCTCGTCTTCGTCTGCCCCAGTTTCCCGACAGGAAGGCGATACCGATTCGCGCGAATCCCTCCGCTGGTCGGCTTAGCGAGCCACCCGCGTTAGCGGCCCTCGGGGCCCGACGTATCTGGGTCGATGGCCTGTGCCTCAGGCAGCATACGGTGGTGGAGGATGCGAGATACAAGTATCCCGTCGGCTTCCATCCGATAGAACAGAACATGCCGCCCATGCTCCATGCGGCGCAAGCCGGGCCGGATATGTTCGCAGGCGCGGCCCAGCTCCGGATTGTCGGCGAGTCGGCGGCAGCAGGCTTCCAGATCGTCAACGTAACGGACGGCCTGATCCTGTCCCCAGGTCTCCAGTGTGTAGGTGGCGATGTCGAGCAGGTCGGCCTCAGCGAGGCGAGACAGCCGGTAGGCAGCCATCGGCTAGCGCTTCTTCTTGGGACGGGGCAGCGCCCGTCGAACCCGCGCGAAAGGATTGCCCGGGGCAACTCCGCTCGCGTCGCCTTCGTCAATCGCGGCCCGCAGGGCGGCAAGCTTTGCCTCGAACTGCAGTTCCTCGCGCTCCAGCGTCCGGAGGGCTGCGCGGACCACTTCGCTGGCGTTGTCGTAGCGGCCACTTTCGATCTTCCGCAGTACGAAGGATTCGAGTTCGTCCGTCAGATTCACATTCCGTGTCGGCATGGTAACCCCCGGGTGTTCAATCCGGGACCAAGAGTAACACAGTTAGCAAAGACTGCCAACCGGAAGCAAGTGCAGATTGTCCGCCGGATGTGGGTTTCCCAGCGTGGGGAAGGAACACCCCCGTTCAAGACCGCCGCGCGTCCTTGAACAGGGCACCCTTGTTGACCGGGCCACACTCTCTTCTGGTGCTGCAGTACCTCGAGGGCAGCCTCGACCTGCAGGAGGGAGCCGCCGCTGCCCGGAGCTCGCGCGAATGCGACCTCTGGTCGGCATAGCGACGCCATCAACCGCTGCATTGGGTGCCCCACCCTTGTCCGCGCCCTTTGCGGACAGGGTGGGAACTATCTCTCTCAAACTTGTCATCACGCAGCGAGGGATCTGCTTTTGTTTTCAACGGGTGGGAGCACCCGCCTTCAGGCGGGTGAAGAGGCCCTCCCGGAAGATCCCGGAGGCATGTCTGAAGGGGCGCACCTTTAGAGCCTGCCCTGAGCTTGCCGAAGGGTGCGCCGCATAGGTCCTTATATTCTTGTCATTCCTCGCTGGTTTTAGCCCGATGGCGATCCGCTTTTCGACTTTTTCAGCCGCCTCTTTAGCTTCTGCGAGAAATCGAATTCCGTCACGAACACCTTTGATGAGACCACTTCCACAACCGCTCGACCGCGAGGCGCTGAGTCGGCATTCTGATGATTGTCCATTCGATCGCTCCTCGAAACCTGAGTTGCTCAGCGCAATCAGCTACTCCGGTTCCGACCAAATGGGCAACGCCTTGAAAGATCACAGCCACCCGCCTGCCGCCGATCGCCCCTCTGTCACCCGCCTCTGTGAGAAGGGTCACCGCAAACCCCACTGATTGTGATTCATCCTGCAGAGTCTCTCCCGTCCCGTATCGCAGGCGTCTACCTCGAAGCGGGAGGGCATCTGCGAGGCCCAGTTAATGATTGAACGCGAGATGGAAGACCTTATCAGCAGCTATCCAACTGAGTTCTTCCCGAGGAAAGAACTTACGCTTGTTAATCGTCAGGGCTCGTTCCCAGGGGTGGGAAGATACGACCTGCTCTTCTCAGACCGATTTGCGAATGAAATCGTGATGGAGTTGAAGAGGGTGCCTGTGAAGGCGAGCGACGCAGATCAGTTAGTGAAATACCAAGAGGCTCTGGTCGCTAGTGGCCATCGCAATGTCATGCTGTGGATTGTGGCGCCGACGATCCCGAAGCAAACTGAGGACTTCCTTGACAGGTACGGCATCGAGCACAGCGTAATACATGAAGCCGAGTTCCGCCAGGTCGCAGCCAAGCACAGCTATACATTCCAAAGCGAGAACACACCCCCAGCCGCTCAGAATGAAACGCAGCCCAGTGCTAGACCGCATGGGGCTACGGCTGCTGGCACGTTTTCATTCGTCCACTCGGGCAACGGAAAAACGACCGTAAACGAGGCGGAGTTCCTGGGCCGCTGTGACGAACACGGCAAGTGGTTCTTTTCGACGTTATTCGAGAGACAGCGGTCGCGGCCAACCAAGACCAAGATTACTTGGGACCACGAAAGCGGCTTTTCGCTGCAATTCTACTTCCCAAGAGTTGGGTTCGTGCCGTTTGTCTGGGGATTTCCAGCCAGCAACCCAAACGGAAGAGGCCGGAAGCAACGCCTCGAGTTCCCTTTTCACTTCGCAGTGCGGCGCATTTCTGAAGATTTCATCAACGAATTCGGCCACGCGTTGGCTGCCATTGTTCCGCTCAAGACTGGGAACAAACCGGGAATCGACATCGACAACCTGTCTAAAGCGGAGTTGGAGAGTGTGCTATCCACAATCTTTCAGTTTGCCGACAAAGCAGCGGCCAATGAACGCACACCATAGAAGCGAGATGTCTGCGCTCATCGTCGATTTGGGTCGACGCAACGGTCGGGAATTGTGGCGTGCGTGAGCACAACGAATCGACGGCTGATTGACGCCGTGGATCGAAGGCGGAACTAATATGCGGTTCGAATACGGCTGCGGTAGCTTGGAGGCGCTGTTATCTGGAGCATTTGGCGACCTCCACCTCATCGATCTTGACGATCTTCGACAACATTGGCTGGCATGCGACAAGTGCCAGGGCACAATGCCGGAGGCGCCAAATCACCTCTCCTTCATCGAAAACGAGTTACTTCGACACGTCCGAGTGAACATCGAGACTCTATATCACCGCTATCGTTTGGCGGAACACAACCTACTCGCAGGAATCGAGGGTGAAAATCTTTCGCCTTTGGAGTCTGCGGCAAACTTCACTGAAAGATCTACCGTCGAAGAACGGGTCGGACCTATTCAGTTTGTGAAGGTACGGCCGACGAAACAAACAGAACCGGACATCGAGACGAAGCGCCTGTTGTTGCTGGCTGACGTAGGTGAAGATGTTCGGTGGCAAGTCCAGGCTATGAATGATTCTTATGGGTTGGACACTTTCCATCTCATATACGACTTGAATGAGTTCTCTTCAACGCGATTCGGAGAATTCTTTGCAGGGTTTTCTATTGATGTACAGCGATTTGTTGTGGAGTCAATTCTTGCCGCTGACAGCATTTGGCAAATTGATTCGAAAACCGTCATCGAGATGGGATATCGTCTCTACGAGCTTGTGGTCAAAGCTGCCCCTGAGTTCGTCAAGACATGCGCGGCGAGCCACGGACCCTTAACTGCCGTCGAGCCTGATTCGCGGTTAGCAGATCAGGATAGCCTTCGTGAGCTCGGCCAGAAACTCGAACAGTATTTGGAAGATATGGCGGACTCGCTCAAGGCTGGCCAAATGGAGATGATGCGCAAATGGAATAGTTTCGGCACACGGGCAAGCGACTTGGAACCGCAGATCGAGGTGTGTCTTGGACCGCTTTATTCAAGACTCTCGGTTGCCACTAAACGCAATCTTCAACTCGCTGAGTACCACTATTCCTACAATCCAGAGCCGGATGATTTTACGGCGTCGATAGTGGACTTTTATCGTGCTTATGAAGAGGAGTTCAAATACCGCCTCCTTCTCCCCATCGAGACTCTTCTGCAGCAAAGGGGACAAAAGGTATATTGCGATGACCGCTACAGACTGCTAATCGATGGCAAACTGAACCGCAGTCTTACGCTTGGAACTGCGCTGCACTTCATTCAAAACGATCCGAATATCTACAAGGTCGTAAAAGAGCTCGGTTTCAATGCGGATAGAATTTGCGAGCGGTGCCGTCAACTTACCAAGCTGCGTAATGACGCTGTGCACGGGAAGGGGCACTCGCGGGAAGACGCCGAGAGCGTAAGAAGTCTTTTACTTGGCCAACCCAGCATCTTGGCCGATCTTTTCAAGGAAAGTGGCTCCCTGCTGGAGTAGCCGGGCGGTCTAGGTTCGCGCCCCTCTTTTGGGCACTCGCGCGAGGAGCGAAAGCTGGTATTCGTTTACCATCCGACTGGCACCCGACTCGAGGCCCGGAGGGCCGCCATATCAAAGCCCAGTGCTTCAGCACTGGGTAAGCTACCCAACAAACCCATTCCACTCTGCCGAAGGCTTGCGCGCAGGCGAAGCCGGAGCGCACATAACAAATCCCCAGTTCCCCGTGGTGAGGCTCGGCTCTCCGTCTGACAACTGACAACCGACCACCGACAACTGGTTACAGAAGTTTCACCCCATTGGGTACTTTCGTAAGTTGACGCCCCTGCCCTCCCATGCCACCCTTACAGAGTGGGCGCACTCCGCCCGCTAGGACGCTGCTGTACTTCGCTGCCAATCCACCGGCAGCCTGGCACGATTGACTGGGGGCTGACAGCTAATGGCTGGAAGCTCTATTGGAGGTTCTGATGTCCTGCTGCGCCACGGCCCCGCCTTTAGTTTTTGCTTTTACCCCCACGAACCCTCCCGTAACTCCTTACGGAAGAGGATTTTACGTATAACTCTCTTGCTTAGAGGAATTTGCGGGCAAATTCCCGCTATCTCCATGAAAACGAGGAATTTGAGGGGGGAGGGGGAGGGGGTACCCATCCCGGTATTTCCCAAAATGGGAAGACCGCCGTTACTACTTCAGGTAGTCCAGCAGATTCACCTGCAACACGCGTGCCGTCGCCGCAAGCGTGGCTTGCGTGGCGGTTTGTGCTTGGTTGAGATTGGTGGCAGCAGCGGCCAGATCGACACCGACCAGGGAGTTTTCTTCCGACTGGATATCGACTGTTTCATTCTGCAGGAACGTCTCTTGCGTCTTAATTTGGTTGGCGACGTCTCCGTAAAAAGCCCGCTGTTGGTTTAGATGATCGAGTGCCTGCCGCAACTGATTGGTGGCCGTACCGATGGCCGCTGTGTCTCCACCTCGCAGTGTGCTGACCAGCTGCTGCAGGGACCCGAGAAGATCCGCGCCGGATTGCTGGAATATCTGGTCTCCCGGCACATTGACCCGTACTTGATAGCCGTCCCCGATGGCTACCAGGTTCACATTGCTGTTGCCGTTGTATTGGTAGCCTGACGGCGCAGCCGAACTTGCCGTAAAGGGAACCGTTGTGGTGGCCGTGCCCGCAAACAGGTGAATTCCGCGGTAGGTCGTGTTGGCCTGTGAAACCACGCTCTCCAGCGTCCCCGCCACCTGCTTAGCCAGGGTTTCACGGTTCGCGTCGGACAGAGTGCCGTTCGCCCCCTCAACGCCTACACTGATCGCCTGGCTCACTTCAGACGCCACTGAACTCAACACCGAATCAGCCGTCTGCACGATGCCGAGTACGGTGTTCCCATTCTGCGTGTACTGGTCGGCGAGGTCGGAACGGCTGTGGTTTTGCACCAGGGCCGCGGCTGCCATCGGATCATCCGAGGGCGCGTTGACTCGCTTCCCAGTTGAAATCTGTAGCAGGGCAATCGCTTGTTCTTGCTGGACCCGATCGATGGCCGACAGCATGTCCGGCACCATGTTGGGGTTGACTCTCATGCGGTTCAGAATCCTCCACCGTTCGCACCCATGTTGAGCGCGACCTGGTTCAACTGATCAATCGTTGTAATCACGCGGGCTGCCGCTTCGAATGCTTGCTGGTAGCGGATCAGGTTGACTGACTCTTCGTTGACCGATACTCCCGAAAGGGCAGACCTCTGGTCCGTCAGTTGCTGCAAGCTCAAACTGCTCGCGTCCGATTCCGCCTGTGCGTTGCAGGCCACCGTCCCGACTTGGAACACGACCTCCGAATAGCTATCAATCGGCGTCTGTCCTGATGACAGCGGGCTGGACGCCAGCGACAGAAGCTGTGTCAGATTTCCATTGCTTCCTGCCGAGCCGTCCGAGCTGGCGGCTATCGCTGCCGGGTCGCTGACCGCAATGCTGAACTGGGCCGCCGCGCCTTCTAGGGAACTGGGAGGAGTGAAGAAATCGCCTCCTGCATTGCCGGCGAGGTCCGTGCCCTGGCGATGGACCGCGTTGAAGCTGCTGGCGAAGTCGCTGGCTAGAGTGTCGAGCTGCCTCAGAATTCCCGGCACAATCTGGTCGCGTGCCGTTAGCGTCCCGCCAAGCGAGCCTGACGTGAGCGTAGCCGTAATGTCCTGCCCTTGTGAGAGCACATTCTGGAAGCCGTTGCTGCCTACCGAAGTTTGCAGCGCGAATGCCTGGTTTCCCACCACCAGCGCCGTGCCATTACCGGTTGTGACCGTGATTCCATGCTCGGTGTGGATCACCGAGACACCTGTCAGTTCCGACAATTGGCGTATCAATTCGGTTTGCTGGTCGGTAACCCTTCCGCCGTCCTGTCCGGCCGCTTGCAGCGAACTTGCATCGCTGTTGAGGTTCGCAATCTGCTGCGCAAGTTGGTTGATCTTGCCCACGCTTTGCAGCACGCTTCCGTCCAAACCGCTCTGAATCTGCCCGAGACGGGAGACGGTAGTGTGGAACGACGTAGCCAGGCCCTGGCCGGCGCTGATCATCGCGGTGCGTAGCGACAGGTTGGCGGGATCGGTGGACAGTTGCGAGATGCTGCTAAAGAAGGCTGAAATCTGGCTGCCGATGTCCTGGCCCGTGCTGGCGAAAAGAGGCTGGATCTGCTGGGTCGCCGTCGTCTGCGCGTCCGCACCGCTCTGCTGGGAAGTCTCCTCCTGGATCCTGAGGGCCAACAGTTCGTCCCGGACGCTTTGAAACCGTGCCAGTTGCACACCGTTGCCGTAAATCAGGCTACCCTGTCTGCAGGTCTGTGCCTCTTCAAGTATCGGTATCTGCCGCGAATATCCCGGGGTGTTTGCATTCGCGATGTTATTGGTCGAGACATTCATGGCGCCTTGTTGCGCCATCAGCGCGTGCATCGCCGTTAGCAAAGATGTGGTGAGCCCTGGCATGTTGGCTAAACCTCGGAAGACCAGGTGTGGAGATTCCCCACGTGGGACTGGCTTGGCTCAAGCCGACTGCACGAGGCCTGGTAGTGGCGGGCCAATAGTTCCGCCGATCGCATGCAGCGTCGCAATAGCCCGGCAAAGAGCTGGTTCAGCTCCGTCAGCCGGCAATGCGCGGCATGGACGTGGTGCTCGAGTGTCCGGCCTCCTCCAGAATCAAGGTTGGGCGGTGCAGTCATGCCCGCTGCCCGTTGCATAGCATGCTCCAACCCGGCGCACAGCGCCTCCTGTCGGGCGATGCTTCGCTGAAGTTCCCCCAACTGGTTGGCCGCCAGAGCCGAGGTGGCGCCTTGTACTTCGCGACACAGCGCCTGCACAACAGCCAGATGTTCCCTTGCATCATAGCCGCATGCAGTTTGTCCGGACCTCTGCTTCATGGCAGTTCTCTCTCGCGATCGGACGGGTCGCCCCGGCGGCGGAGTGCTAACCCATCTGCTCCTTCAACATCGCCAGGGCGATTGCCCCCGGATCCAGAGCGTAACTTCCACGGTTGACCGACGCCCTCAAAACATCGACTTTGTCTTGCCGAACCCCAGAAATCTGCATCGCGCGTGCCACCAGCGAAGCGACGCCGGCGGCATCGCTGGAGAGCGTGGCGTGGACCCCCGGACAGTGCGCGTGACTGCTGCCGCCGCCGTCCTTCCTCTCTGTGCTGGCATTCTTGTCGGTCACGACCTCGCTGGCCAGCGAGCCGATGGGATCGATGATCATAGCGTGTTCCCCTTCCTAGCGCAGTCTGCTTATCGGCAATCTTTGGCGATTTGATTAGCGTCTTCTCACATTTTTTTGCGTTCCCCTGCTCCCGCATCTTCCCTGCCTTCCGAATCGAGAGGCGCCGTGTGCTGGCCGGCATCGCTGGTGGGAATCCCCGCGACATACGGCTGCCCCAGGTGGCGGCTTATCAGACGGGCAATGCCAATTCCTCCCGACTTGGCAATCGCCGTTGCCAGCGACTGCATTCCCAGACTCAGCATCTGCGTCTGCCCGGCGTCGTCGGCCTCTTCGTCTTGCTGTCCCGGTACACCGGCAAACGACTCCCTTGCCTGCTCCATCCATTGAGCCAGCAGAATGGACTCGAATTCCTGGGCCGCTTTCTCGATTTTCGCCGGGTCGGTTGACGTTCCCGCTGCCGCAATCAGCCCGGGCATCTGCGCGGTCTGCGGCAACGACAGCGCCAGATTCGGATTGACGGGCGCGATGTTCAATGAGTCCGGCATTAGATCACCTCCAGCTCGGCCGCCATTCCTCCCGCCGCCTTGATGGCTTCCAGAATGGCCACAATTTCGTGGGAACCGGCGTCCAGAGCGTGCAATCCGGAGATCAGCTCCTCGACATTGGCTCCGTCGCTCAGCCGGATGCTGCGCGTGGGCTCCTCGTTGGCCTGCAGATTCGTGTCGGGGGTCGTGGTGGTTCGGCCATTGGAGTATGGCGCCGGCTGCGAGACCGCGTAGCTCGTCGTGATTTCAATCGATAGGCTCCCATGAATGATGGACACCGGGGAAAGCTTCACGTCGCCGCCCATCACAATCGTGCCCGTGCGTTCGTTAATCACAACCTTCGCCCGCGGACGATAGGCGACCGCAAGGTTCTGCAGGCGCGCGACCAGCGTGGTCACGGGGCCCGCCGCGGCGGCGGCCACGCTGACGTCAATGCGGCGGCCGTCGACGGCCCTGGCCACCTCACCCGAAAGATCTCGATTGATGGCCGCTGCTACCTCGCACGCCAGGGTGAAATCAGAATCGCGCAGCATCAGCGAAATCGTGGCCATGTGGCTGAGGTCAACCGCGGTGTCGCGCTCGACAATGGCCCCGTTGGGGATGCGGCCCACGTTCGGAAAGTTCAACGTCTTGACGTTGCCGCCGCGCCCTGCGGTATATCCGCCGAGCGTAACCGGGCCCTGGGCGTTGGCATACACCAGTCCATCCGGCCCTTGCAGGCCAGTCAGCAACAGCACCCCACCCTCCAGGCTCTTCGCGTCGCCAACTGAAGATACAGTCACGTCCAGGCTCATTCCTGGGCGGGCAAACTGCGGTAGCGATGCGGTGACAAATACGGCCGCGACATTGGCGATGCGGATGGTCGAGGGTGCAATCAGCACGCCCATACGTCGCATGGCATTGGCCAGCGTCTGGGTGGTGAACTGCGTCTGGCTGCGGTCGCCGGTGCCGTTGAGCCCCACCACGATTCCGTAGCCCACGAGCGGGTTGTCCCGCACTCCAGCGATCGTGGTGATATCGCGCAACCGGACCTGATGGACCGAATCGGCGCCAACCGCAACCGTCGCGAGCAACATCAGAAGCAACGCTGCTCTCGCTGTCTGCATGGTCACCATCGGTCTGCGAAGAGAGTCGGTCATGCCCGTCAGAATCCAAACAGCCAGAGAATCGCTCGCGTAATGGGATTCGGCGGACGTGTACTGTCGGAGATGATCCCCTTGCCTTTCATTTCGATCTCCAGGTCGGCCATAGCCGTGGACAGGATGCTGTTGTTGCTCGAAACGTCATTGGGCTGCACCACGCCGCGGATAATTACCGTTTCGTTTTGGTGGTTCATGTAGATCTGCCGCTGTGCCTCCACCACCAGGTTCCCGTTCGGCAGCACCGCAATTACGTGGCCGGTGAGCCGGGTATTCAGTTGCGAATTCGCGGCGGTTTGGCCCTGCCCCTTTAGTTGCGTGGAGGAGTTTGCAGCCAGTAGAGGGTCGACCCCCTTGGTGCTGATTTGCCCCGGCAGCCCGGTAATTCTGGACTCTGTCGCGAACGTTCGCTGGCTGTTGAGGTTGCCGCTGGCCTGGGCCGAGGTCAGCTCCGCCACGACGATGGTAATGGAGTCGTTCAGGCCGCGCGCCTTGAAGTCGGACGCAAGCTGCCCCAGGGGTGCTCCTGGTGTCCACAGGCTGCCAAGCGTGCGGGCCTCGGTTGGCGCAACCGGTTGCTGCTGCACCCGGGCAAGGTAGGTCTGCCGCAAGTCTTGCGGCGTTAGTTTGCTTTTCGCGGCCACCCGCCCGGGGCTGAATGAAAATATTCCGGTGACCACGATGCATACGACGGACGGGAATAAAGCTCGCATGGCTTAGATACCACCCTTCAGTAGCCCGGCTGCCACCACGCGGGCGCGGTAGGTTCGCTTGCGGTCGGTCGTGGTGACGCGAATGGTGCCTCCCGCGCTCCCATTGGCGAGACATATCACCGGCAGCTGTAGCCGCAGATGCGTCCCCTCGATCACCAGCGTGGCAACCTCTCCCGATCGCACCAGCCAGGGCCGGTGCGTGGCAGCAGGCGTTCGCGTTGCTTCCCTCGGCGCTTCGCTTTTGGACCGTATGCGCGCCGGCAGGTCCTCCCGCCTGGTTCCGCTCACCAGCACATAGA
>Ga0335070_10005582_pt1 | contig 14797 bp, 10 predicted proteins | sample Lox_Sample_13_FD_206722 | JGI IMG/M metagenome (GOLD analysis project Ga0335070, IMG submission 206722) | Soil microbial communities from Loxahatchee National Wildlife Refuge, Florida, United States - Lox_Sample_1.3 | ecosystem: Environmental > Terrestrial > Soil > Wetlands | place: USA... | reverse complement strand
TGGGCAAACCATTGGCGCCCTGAATTGTTTGTGAACAAAACTAGAGAACTTGGTGGGTAGGCTTCTGCTGTTCCACGCGCAGCGGCACCTGATCCGCGATGGTGATTCCGTAGCCTTCGAGTGCTACCACCTTCTTTGGGTGGTTGGTCAGCACCCGGATATCCTTCAAGCCCAGGTCAATCAGGATTTGCGCGCCAATGCCGCTTTCGTGCTGTACCATGCGCTGCCGGGCGGGTTCGCGGTCCAGTTGTCCCCGCTGGTGATAGTGAATCTGTGGCAAGGCGCCGGGCTGTTCCGCGGCCTCAATGCCAAAACCCCGCCCCGTATGGTGCAGGTAGAGAAATACCCCGCGCTCTTCTTTCGCGATCATCTCCAGCGAGCGAGACACGAGCTCCCGGCAATCGCACGCTACCGAGGCGAAAACGTCTCCGGTGAGGCAGTGCGAGTGCACCCGCACCAGCGCCGGATTCGTTCCCTCCAGGTCGCCGCGCACCAGCGCTACATGCTGGTCGTGGTCCACATCGCTCGCGAAAGCGATCATGCGAAAATTCCCGTAGGGAGTCGGCAGCACCGTCTCCGCCATGCGCCGCACGTAACGCTCGTGCTGCATGCGGTAGCGAATCAGCGCCGCCACTGTCAGCATCTTCAGCCCGTGCTCCCGGCAGAACTCCAGCAACTGCGGCACCCGCGACATCGTGCCGTCTTCGCCCATGATTTCGCAAATGACGCCTGCGGGCGTCAGCCCCGCGATTCGCGCCAGGTCCACCGAGGCTTCGGTCTGTCCCGCACGCACCAGCACTCCGCCGTTGCGCGCTCGCAAAGGAAAGACGTGTCCCGGGCGCGCCAAGTCCTGCGGCCGCGTCTTCGGGTCCACTGCGGTCAGGATCGTAATCGCACGGTCCGAGGCGCTGATACCCGTAGTCACGCCGGCGCGCGCGTCGATGGCTTCCGTGAACGCAGTACCGTGCACCGACGTGTTGATCGGAGACATGAGCGGCAGGTGCAATTCGTCGCAGCGCTCTTCCGTGAGCGGCAGGCAGATCAGCCCGCGCCCGAACTTGGCCATAAAGTTGATGGCCTCCGGCGTGATCTTCTCGGCCGCCATCGTCAAGTCGCCTTCGTTTTCGCGGTCTTCGTCATCCACCAGGACTATCATGCGGCCGTTGCGGATCTCTTCGACCGCTTCTTCCACCGAGCAAAATGCAGGATTTGCGCTGAAGTTCGTCTCATTCATCATCGTTTCGCTCTTCTTCCAATATAGCCCCGAAAGCAGCCCCGCTGCGAGCGGTGCCGCCCAACCGTCAGCCCGGCACTCCCTCGATCCAGCAATCCAGCGCCGCCGTCTTGATCACCCGGTTCAGCTTCCATCCCGATTGTTCGAACAGCGCCGCGAACTCGTGTTCCATCCGCTCCCGCCCGCCGGGGAACAGCATCATCTGCAAATCCAGGAACTTGCTCGGCGAATATTCGTTGCCGGGATCGATCACGCTGTCAATCACCAGCAGCTTGCCTCCGGGATTCACGGCTTCGCGGCAGGCCTTCAGCAATTGGATGCACCGGTCGTCCGGCCAGTCATGAATGATGTGCCGCATCATGTAGGCGTCGTGTCCTACGGGCACTTTCTTGAACATGTCGCCGCTGACAAAACCGCAGCGGTCCAGGACGCCATGCAGCGGCCCGGTCTTCGCGCTTTCGATCACGTGCGGCATATCCATCAGCGTGCCCCTCAGGTGCGGATTCTTATGCAGGACGGTTGCCAGCAGCAGTCCCACTCCGCCCCCGATGTCCACCACCGAGTTCAGGCCTTCAAACGAATAGGTGCTCGCCAGCGCTGGTCCGTCCACGGCCGACAAGTCCGTCATAGCCTGATTGAAGATCTTCGCTTCCTCGGGATTCTGCGCGAAAAACTGGAACAGATCGTTGCCGTATTGCTCGGCAAGCACTCTCTTGCCCGTACGCACGGTGTGCGTCAGGTTGCCCCAACCGTTGGTCAGCCATTCCCGCCCGTGCATCGCCGCAAAGCCCCGCAAGCTCGGCTTGGCATCGCTGCAAAGCACTTCCGAAAGCGGCGTCTGCGCGAACTTGCCATCCGCGCCCTCGGCCAGCACGCCCACGCTCGCCGCGGCGCGCATCAAGCGGAACAGATTCTGTGGGTTAGCACCAACCTTTTCGGCCAGCTCCGCTGCAGATTTCGGCCCATCCTTGACCAGATCGGGAATCTGCAGTTCCGCGATGCTAGCCAGCGCTCCCACAATGTACTGTCCGCCCAGCATTTCCAGCATGGTTACAAAGGGAGGCATACTCGGTTTTCCGGTTGCACTACACACGAATTGGTCACCTTCGGCGGGAAATACCAGGTCTAGGCAGAGTATACCTTACGCTCGCAGGGGCCCCCGTAAACAAAAAGGGCGCCGCGGTCGAAACCGCAGCGCCCCCCTGGCTAGCGGAGCCAGCCTTAGTACATTCCGCCCATGCCGCCGGCGCCGGGTGCTCCCGCCGCCGCAGCCTTCTTGTCGTCTTCCTTGAGCTCGGCCACCAGCGCTTCGGTGGTCAGCATCAGTCCCGCGATGGACGCCGCATTCTGCAACGCCAGGCGGGTTACCTTGGCAGGGTCGATCACGCCGGCCTTCACCAGGTCCACATACTCGCCGGTGTCCGCGTTGAAGCCATAGTTTTCGTCCTTGGATTCACGCACCTTGCCGATCACCACCGCGCCTTCAAAACCTGCGTTGAGGGCGATCTGGCGAGCCGGCTCTTCCAGCGCGCGCTTCACGATGCCGACGCCGACGAGTTCGTCGCCGTCCGCCTTGATCTTGTCGATGGCGTGGATCGTGCGGAGCAGCGCCGTGCCGCCGCCGGGAACGATGCCTTCCTCGACTGCCGCGCGGGTTGCGTGCATGGCGTCTTCCACACGAGCCTTCTTTTCCTTCAGCTCGGTTTCCGTCGCCGCGCCCACTTTGATCACCGCCACGCCGCCCACCAGCTTCGCAAGGCGCTCCTGCAGCTTTTCCTTGTCGTAGTCGGAGGTCGTCGTTTCCACCTGCGCGCGAATCTGCTTCACACGGCCTTCGATTTCGCCGGCCTTGCCGCCGCCTTCGACGATCGTGGAGTTGTCCTTGTCAATCGTGACCTTCTTGGCCTTGCCCAGGTCTTCGATCTTGACGTTTTCCAGCTTGATGCCCAGGTCTTCCGTGATGGCCTTGCCGCCGGTCAGAACCGCGATGTCTTCCAGCATGGCCTTGCGACGGTCGCCGAAGCCCGGTGCCTTCACCGCGGCGCACTGCAGCGTGCCCCGCAGCTTGTTGACGACCAGGGTCGCCAGCGCTTCGCCTTCCACGTCCTCTGCGATGATCAGCAGGGGCTTGCCCAGCTTGGCGATCTGCTCCAGCAGCGGCAGCAGGTCCTTCATCGAGCTGATCTTCTTCTCGTGGATCAGGATCAGCGCGTTCTCCAGGATGCATTCCATGCGATCCGGGTCGGTGATGAAGTAGGGCGAGAGGTAGCCGCGGTCAAACTGCATGCCTTCCACGACTTCCAGCGTCGTTTCCATGGTCTTCGATTCCTCGACCGTGATGACGCCGTCCTTGCCCACCTTCTTCATCGCTTCCGCGATGATTCCGCCGATCTGCTTGTCGTTGTTCGCGGAGATGGTGCCCACCTGCGCGATCATGTCGCCCTTCACGTCCTTGTGCAGCTTTTTGATCTCTTCTACAGCCACTTCCACGGCCTTATCGATGCCGCGCTTCAGCGCCGTCGGGCTTGCACCGGCCGCCACGGTCTTCACGCCTTCGCGGAAGATGGCCTGCGCCAGCACGGTCGCCGTCGTGGTGCCGTCGCCGGCCACGTCCGAGGTCTTGGACGCCACTTCACGCACCATCTGCGCGCCCATATTCTCCAGGGGATCTCTCAGCTCGATCTCCTTGGCCACCGTCACGCCGTCCTTGGTGATGATCGGCGCGCCGAACTTCTTTTCGATCACCGCATTGCGGCCCTTCGGGCCCAGGGTGATTTTTACCGCGTCCGCAAGAGCGTTCACGCCGCGCAAAATCGACTGGCGTGAATTCTCTCCCGTTACAATCTGCTTCGCCATTTCTTCTTTCCTCCTGAATCTTTGCTGCAAATGTCGTTCTTGATTACCGCGATGCTTCTCTACGTCTCGGCTCGTTGCCGGTCGCGAGCGGCTCGCCGCTCACCGCCGGTCACTCGCCACTCCCTGCTTACTTCTTTGCCGCCTTGGCCGCGCCGCTCAACTTCGCCAGGATCTCCTCTTCGCGCAGGATCAGCAGCTCTTCGCCTTCCAGCTTGATCTCCGTCCCGCTGTACTTCCCGAACAGCACCCGGTCACCCGGCTTTACGTCCAGGGGAATCAATTCGCCCTTTTCGCGCTTGCCCGCTCCGACGGCGATCACTTCGCCTTCCTGCGGCTTCTCCTTCGCCGAGTCCGGAATGATGATTCCGCCCTTGATTGTTTCTTTTTCCTCGATGCGCTTCACGATCACACGGTCGTGCAGCGGTGTCAGGTTGACTGCCATCTTCGCAAAACCTCCGTTTGAACTTTCCAGCAGGTAAACTGTGGTACATCCTCGAGCTTAGGGGAGGATTTAGCACTCCTCACAGCCGAGTGCTAATATAGCAGATCAACCCTCCAAGTCAAGCCTCCGCCCTACATCGCGCGGGATTTTCACCTGGCCACCCTGTCGTTGAACTTCCAAATAAATCTTTTAAATAGAATAAGATATGAAGTGCCAGAAAAATCTTGCACTTGGCCATTGTCCTGCTCTTCCCCCGGCCTTAAGATTCCGTCGCGCGTAGCCCGATGCCTATGCTTGTCTATGTCCGATTGATCGGCTTCACGGCCGGAACGCTGCTCATGCTGTTCTGGATGGTGGTGATTCTCGGCTACCGCCGGCAGCGTAACTTCGAGCGGGTTTTCTTCTTCCTCTGCCTCGCTCTGTTTCTTTTCTATGGCGGTTCACTCCTCGCGCTGAATGCTCAGCTCTATTACGCGCATGCGCCGCTGTTGCTGGCAACCTTTGCCTGGACGGTTCTCTCGCTCGGATTCGTGTTCCTGCCCGCGCTTTGCGTTCACGTTCATTTCGAATACGCGGAAACCCGCTCGCTCATCCGCAGCACCGCAGGGAAACGCGTCTGGCTCGCGGCGGCCTACGCTCCCGCGATCTACTTCGGCCTGCGCGCCTATACCTTGCTGGCAGTCGGCGGGAGCCCCGACTTCCTGACGCCGTCCAACTCGTTTGGCCGGTACTTCGAATTCTGGTTCGCTCTAGCCGCCTGGATCGCGGCCTACTGGCAACAACGCTTCGCGCAGGTCGCGCCCGACCAGCGGCAGCGTTACTTCCATCGCGCCATCTGCGTGCTGTTGCTTGCCGCCGGCGCTCTCTTTCTGCGCATCGAGTACGCCAGCACCGACCAAGCCATCCTCAGCACCACCCTGGCCCTCATCCCGATCCTTCCTCTCGCCGTCCTCGTGTACTACGCCCAGCGTTTCAACTTTCTCCAGATCGGCCGCCAGCACAATCTTCTCTACGCGGTCACCGTCACCTTTTTTGCGCTCCTTTACCTGAGCCTGGTGCGCCGGGTCAGCCAATGGCTCGAGCCCGTTCTCCCGCCAGAAGCCTCCGCCGCCATTCTCCTCTTTCTCCTGGTCGTCTTCATCGAACCGTTGCAACGCCTTCTCGCCCGCCGCCTTCAGCGCACCGCGCAGAAAGAGATGGACCAGGCTCAGCGACTGGTCGTTGCCATCCAGGAAGTCGCGCGACTCGGGAATCGCGAGACGCTCATCTCCTTCACCGGGGATCGCCTCAAGGAGCAGCTGCAGCTGGCCGACGCGCGCCTGGTACTCGCCGGCGCAAGCCCCGCCGCACCATTTGCCTCTGTCGCAGACCCCCGCTGGACCTTTCCCATGCTTCGCGGCACTTCGCCCATCGGCGAGCTCAGGGTCCGTCCCCATGGCGCGATGCTTTCCGGCGAGACCAGCGCCGCTCTTGAGTTCCTCGCCGAACAACTTCCCGCTGCGCTCGAACTCTGCCGCCTGATCGAAGAAAAGCTTCGCCTGGAGCGCGAACTGGCCGAGCGCGAACGCATGGCCGCCCTCGGCCAGATGGCCGCGAGCATCTCCCACAACCTAAAAAATCCCCTGGGCTCGGTGAAGACCATTCTGCAGCTTCAGCTGGAGAACCCCGAGCTGCCCGCATCCATGCAAAGCGAAACCCGGATGGTCCTGGCCGAGATCTCCCGGCTTTCCGGCAAACTCAACCAACTTCTTCAGTTCAGCCGCCCCACCGTTCTCGGCAACGCTCCGCCGTTCGCTGACGCGGCTTCGGTGATCCGGGAGACTGTCGCCGTCATGACCCCCGAAGCCCAAAGCAGAAACGTTGCTATCCAGGTGAACGCCCCCGCTGCCCTCGTGGTCACCGCCGGCCGCGAAGCCCTCGGCGACATCGTCTCGAACCTTTTGGTCAACGCCCTCGACGCCGTTTCATACGGTGGTTGCGTGAACATCTCCGCCACGCAGAACGGCGCCGCGGCCCTGGTCACCGTCGAGGACGATGGCAACGGCATTCCCCCTGACCTGAGAGAAAAAATCCTCCAGCCATTTTTCACGACCAAGACCCAAGGCACCGGCCTCGGTCTGGCCATCGTGGCGCGCCGCGTTTCCGAGTCGGGCGGCAAGCTCGAATTCGCCAGCCCGGTCCGGGCAGGCCGCGGCACTCGATTTTCCGTCTCGCTTCCTTTGCACCAGACGCAACCCACACCGCCAGCAAACGAGGACCCGCATGAAGACCATTCTCATCGTGGATGACGAGCCTGCCGCGCGTTACGGTTTGCGCCGGGCCCTCGAATCCAGGTACCGAGTTGCCGAGGCCGACTCTGCCGAATCCGCGCGAGCCGCGCTGCAGACCGAAAGGCCCGATCTGGTGCTCCTCGACGTGGTGCTTCCCGGCGAAGACGGCCTGGCTTTTCTCAAGTCCATGCGCGAACAGGGCAGCAAGGTTCCCGTGTTGATGGTTTCCGCGCTCGACGCCGCCAAGACCGCCGTCGAAGCCCTTCGCCTCGGCGCCGCCGACTATCTCGTCAAGGGCTTCGAACTCGATGAACTCCGCCAGCGGGTCGCCAATTTGCTGAAGGTCGCTTCGCTCGAACAGGAAAACGATGCCCTGCGCCGCCGTCTTGCGCTGGAAGGCCAGTTTGGCGGGATGATCGGACGTTCCGACGAAATGCGCCGCGCTTTTGCCATCGCCGAGCGCGTCGCGCCCACCGATTCAACCGTCCTGATCCTGGGCGAGAGCGGAACCGGCAAGGACTTGCTGGCGCAGGAGATACACACCCGGTCGCCGCGCGCCGCCAGACCGTTTGTCGCGGTCAATTGCGCCGCGCTTCCCGAAACTCTTATCGAATCAGAACTTTTCGGCTACGAACGAGGCGCCTTCACCGGTGCGGCCCAGCAGCGCAAGGGCAAGTTCGAGCAAGCCCACGGCGGAACACTTTTCCTCGATGAAATCGGCGACATGAATCCCGTCACCCAGGCCAAGGTTCTGCGCGCTCTCGAAAACCGGGTCATCGAACGCCTCGGCGGGTCGCAACCGATTCCCGTGGACGTTCGCGTAATCAGCGCCACGCACCGCGATCTTCCCGCCGAAATCCGCGCGGGAAAATTCCGCGAAGATCTTTTCTATCGCCTCCGCGTGGTCAGTATCGATCTCCCGCCGCTCCGCGCGCACAAGGCCGATATCGCGCTGCTCGCCGACGGTTTTCTGAAAGCCCACGGTGAACGCCTCGGCCGGACACTCCGCCTTTCGAAAGAGACCCTGGCCGCGCTCGAGGCCTACGACTGGCCGGGCAACGTCCGCGAACTGCGCAACGCCGTCGAGCGCAGCACCGTCATGGCCCGCGGCGAGGAGATCCTGCCGGATGATCTCCCCTGCGAAGTCGTCAGCGGCCAGCCGCTGACCCGCAAGGAAGGGACGCACGAAGACGCTGCCATGCGGGAACGCGACTTCCGCGAAGCCAAGCGCAAGTTTGAGGTCGCCTGGATCACGAAGGAACTCGTCTCGCACCGCTGGAATGTCTCGCGCACCGCCGCCAGCATCGGCTTGCACCGGCAAAGTCTGCAGGAGAAGCTCCGTGAACTTGGCATTCGCCGCCCCGGCAAGGAACTCGACGATGAGTCCGACGAATAGCTCCGTCGCCGCCGACCGCCGGGAAGTCCTTGACGAGACGCACCGGAAACGGTTTGATAGCGCAGGGCGTCTCCTTCGGAACATGAACACTCGACGGCACCAGCGGCACGCACGGCGCTTCTTCCCAACGGATTACAACGCGTGAGCGACGCTGCCCTCAGCCCCGGCCCCGGCTCGCAACCCGCCGAAAACTATTTCGAATTTCGCGAAGTCTCGAAAGCTTTTGATGGGCGTACCGTCCTCAATCGCGTCAGCTTCGCCGTCAAACGCGGTGAGACCTGCGTCATCATGGGCCGCAGCGGCGTTGGCAAGTCCGTTTCTCTAAAGCACATCATGGGTTTTCTGCGCGCCGATTCGGGCCAGATTTTCGTGGACGGCGAGGACGTCACGCGGTTCACCGAACAGCAGTTTTATGCGGTCCGCAAGAAAGTCACCATGGTCTTTCAGTCTGGCGCGCTCTTCGATTCCCTCACCATCCGCGAGAACATCGCTTTCCCGCTTCGTGACGAGCCCGGTATCACCGCCGACGATGTGGACGCGTACACCCTGAAATTCGCCCGCGAACTCGAAGTAGAAGACGTCCTGGATAAAGTCCCCAGCGAACTTTCCACCGGCACCAAGCGCGCAGTCGCGATCGCGCGAGCCCTGGCGCAGAGCCCGCAGGCCATTCTGTACGACGAGCCCACCACCATGGTGGATCCCATCATGGCCTCGCACATGAGCGACCTCATCCTGCGCCTCAAGGAAAAATTCCACCGCACCTCCATCGTCGTCACCCACGACACCCACCTCGCCCGCCGCCTCGCCGATACCGTGGTCTTTCTTCAGGATGGCTCCGCGGCCCTCTTTGATTCCTGGGAAGCCTTTGAAAATTCGCCCGATCCCTTTTTCCGCAATTTCCTCATGCAGGACAAGCTTATTCCCGCCATGGACGTTACGCTTTGACCCTGAGTGCCATCTCGAACGCTCGACCGCCTCGCCGATGAAGCGCCGCGACTTCCTCCGCGGCGCCGCCGCTCTGCCGCTCTTGCGCTCGCCGATTGCGGCCGCGGCGATGCCCGTCGCGCAGGACAACCTTGTCAACGATGTCCACACCGGCCTTAACCCTACTCGCGTCGAACGCATCCTCCGTCCCGCATCCGTTGCCGAACTCCGCGACCTCGTCCGCGATTGCGCCCGCCACAACAAAATCATTTCCATCTCCGGCAGCCGCCACGCCGCCGGCGGCCAGCAGTTTGCCGAAGGCAGCACCCTGCTCGACATGCGCGCCCTCGTGCAGGTCCACGATCTCAATCCAACCTCGGGCGTTCTGACCGTAGATTCCGGCATCGAGTGGCCCGAGCTGATTCGTGGCTACATGAACCTGCAAGGCAACGACCCGCTGTGGGGGGTTCGCCAGAAACAGGGAGGTGCCGACCGCATGACCCTCGGCGGCGCGCTCGCCGCCAACGCGCACGGGCACGGCCTAGGCATCCCGCCCATCGTCGCGGACGTGGAATGGATCGATCTCCTTACCGCGGATGGCGCGCTGCAGCGATGCGACCGCAGGAAAAACAAGGAGCTCTTCGCTCTCGCCGTAGGCGGCTACGGCCTGTTCGGCATCATCACCACCGTCGGTCTGCGCCTCGCTCCGCGCCGCAAGCTTCGCCGCCGCGTCGAGAAGCGCACTCTCGCGGAAGCCCTGGCCCTCATTCAGCGTCGCACCAAGGCCGGCGCGCCCTACGGCTACTTCCAGTACGACATCGCCGAAACCTCCGCCGAATTCCTTCGCGCCGGTATCCTTACAACCTGGGAGCCGGCTCCGGAAAACGCCGCCATCACCGCGCAATCCGCCGACCTGGATGAAGAGTCGCTTTCCCGCCTGCTCGAGCTCGCACACTATGACCGCGAGTCTGCCTATCGCAAGTACGCCTCCTTCGAACTCGATAAGGACGGCTTTATCGAGTGGTCCGATCTTCATCAGCTTTCCAACTACCCTGCCGGCTATCACAAGAAAATCGAGTCTCGCCGGGATTCCATCGCCCCCGGCGCCGATCTCATCCTGGAAACGTACGTTCCGCGCAACCAGTTGATCTCTTTCATCGAAGATGCGCGTTTCTTACTCCAGAAATCGGAGATCCCACTGGTGTACGGCACCGTGCGTTTCATCGAAAAAGATACGGACACCTTTCTCGCCTGGGCCCGCAAGCCTTACGCCTGCGTCATTTTCACGCCGCACGTTGCCTACGCCGAGGCCGACATGGAAAAGGGCCGCGCCCTGTGTCGCCAGCTGGAGCACTTCGCGGTCAAGCGCGGCGGCAGTTTCTATCTCACCTATAATCGTTTCGCGACTCGCTCCGAACTCTCCGACGCCTATCCGCAATTTTCTGATTTCCTGATTCTTAAGAGGCGCTATGACCCCAACGAGCTGTTTCAGAGCGAGTGGTACCGCTATAACAAGAAGCTCTACAGCTGAGCTCTTCCACGAGTTCAGGGCCGGGCAACGATGACCAATTCCTCCGGGCGCCAGGGCAGTTCCATCCAGCTTCTCTGCAAGGAGATGGGCTTCTGGGACGTGCTTCTTTTCAACATCGCCACCGTGCTCGGCCCGCGCTGGGTCGCCGCCGCCGCGCACAACGGCACCTCCTCCGTGAGTCTCTGGCTCCTGGCCGCAATTCTTTTTTTCATTCCTTCGGCCCTGGTCATCAATGAACTCTCGTCCCGCTTCCCCAATGAAGGCGGCCTCTACGTCTGGTCCAAGGAGGCCTTCGGCGACTTTCACGGTTTCGTCGCCGGCTGGACCTACTGGATCTATACCGTTTTCTATTTTCCTGGCCTGCTCCTGGCCAGCGCTTCCATGTCCGCTTACGTCGTCGGCGAAAACGGCGCTTCGCTCTCGCAGAATCGAGGGTTTCTCCTGGCCGTATCGTTCGCGCTCCTGGTCGTCGCCGTTGGCCTCAACATCATTGGCCTGAATATCGGCAAGTGGCTGCAGAATGCCGGCGGCGTCGCCACCTATCTCCCGCTTTCCATGCTGGTGGTGCTCGCGGTCGTACTCTGGCTCGAGCGAGGCAGCGTCACGCACTTCACTGTGTCCAACATGCTCCCAACCTGGAATTGGGACACCGTCAACTTCTGGTCGCAGATCGCCTTCGCCTTCACCGGCCTCGAACTTGTCTCCGCCATGAGCGATGAAATTCGCGAACCGCGCAAAACGCTTCCTCGCGCCGCCCTCGCGGCGTGTGCCCTCATCGCCGCCATGTACATTGCCGGAACCATTTCCGTTCTCACGATCATTTCCCCCGCCGATGTGGACCCCAAGAGCGGCGTCTTCCACGCCATCACGGTCGCCTCCGTCTTTTTCAAGGTCGGCTTCCTCGGAATTCTTGCCGCCATCCTGGTCACCATCGGCAATGCCGGCGGCGTTGGCAGCACCGTCGCCGGAATCTCTCGCGTGCCGTTTGTGGTGGGAATTGACCGCTATCTGCCAAAAGCCTTCGGCAACATCCACCCAAAGTGGAGGACGCCGCACGTCTCGATCATCGTGCAGGCCGTCGCATCCGGCGTGGTGCTGCTCCTCAGCCAGATCAACGAGACGACCCGCGGCGCCTACCAGATACTCATTGACGCTGCGATCATCCTTTACTTCATTCCATTCCTGTATATGTTTGCCGCGGTTATTCGCCTCGCCGCGCGTCCCGACCGCCGCTCCAATCCCCAAGCCGTTCTCATTCCAGGCGGCACCTTTGGCGTGTGGCTTGCAGGAGGCCTCGGCTTCCTGGTGGTCCTTGGCAGCATCGTGCTCTCGCTGATCCCTCCCGGCGATTCCTCCAACAAATTCACGTTCGAACTGAAGCTCATCGTGGGCACGGTTGCCTCCATCCTTCTTGGCTTGATCCTGTATTGGCGTGGCGCACGCGAGAAATCCGCCGAAGGCCGGTAAGGGTCCGAACCAAAAACAAAAGGGACGCCTTGTGCGCCCCCTATTGCAATTTCACTTTTTCGGTTCGCGTTTGTTTCTCTACGTCACCAGATCCAGCACCTTGTACCAGATTCCGGCGAAGGGCAAAAACCACGGCTTGCCGTTGTATAGCCCCAGCGGCGCCCCCGGAAACGGAATCCCCGCAAACGGATTGTCATCGCGCCCGGTCAGGATCGCTTCGCCGATCTTTTTCCCCAGCAGCGTTGCCATCGCCACCCCGTGTCCCGCGTATCCCACGGAAAACCACAAGTCTTCCATCTTCCCGGCGTGCGGCATGATGTCGAATGCAAAATCCAGCGTGCCGCCCCACACGAACTCCACTTTCGTTTCGCGCAGTTGCGGGTACACCTCGATCATGCCCGCGCGCAATAGCCCCGCGCTCTCGCGCACCGTGTTCTCGTTCTCCGGGAAAAACGCCGCACGCCCGCCGAACAGCATTCGCCGGTCCGGCGTCAGCCGGTAATAATACAGATAATTTTTGGAGTCGTAGATCATTCGATCCCGCGGGCTCACCTCCCGCGCCAGCGCCTCCGGCAGCGCTTCGGTCACGATGATGAACGATCCGATCGGGATGATTTTTTTCTGCAGCGGTCTCGTCACGCCGCTGGTGTATCCGCTCGTCGCCACCAGTACTTCGCTCGCGTGGAGGCTTCCGCGCGAAGTGGTCACCCGCCAGCAGGCTTTGCCGTGCAGCACGTCGCGGCTCAGCTCGGTCACCCGCGTCCATTCATGAATCTGTGCGCCGGCGCGCGCCGCGGCCCGGCCCAGCCCCGCGACGTATCGCGCGGGATTCACTCCCGCGCTGACTTCGTCCACCATTCCGCCGTGATAGATCGGCGAGCCGATCTCAGACGGCAGATCCTTCTTCGCCACGATGCGCAGGGTGTGCCCGAATTCTTTTGCGATGGTCTCTGCCCCGCGCTGAAAGCCGGCAAAATGTTTTTCCTTGCACGCCACTTCCAGGTGCCCGCTGCGCTTGAAGTCGCACAAGATCTGCTCTTCGCGCACGATCTGCTCGACGCAATCGATCGATTCAAGCGAGGCTGCGTACATGCGCCGCGTCGCTTCGCGCCCGTACCGCTTGATCAAGGTCGGCGCGCCAAGCTTGAGCCCGCTCAGCACCATCCCGCCGTTACGGCAGCTCGCGCCCCAGCCGACGTTCTGCGATTCCAGCACCGCCACACGCGCGCCGCCTCGTGCCAGGGTGCGCGCCGCGGAGAGTCCCGTGAACCCTCCCCCGATTACCGCCACGTCCGCGAACCCCGGCAGTTCCTGCGCTGCAATCGCAGGCGGCTCGACGGTGGTCAGCCAGAAATTTTTCTCGGCCGGCGTCACACCCCGTGCTCCGTCCGCGCGCGCTTCGTGCTCCACAATTCCGTCACCGCGCGATGCGCTTCGTCAATCGCAGCGTCGCTGTAGGCCCGCGCCGCGGAGTCCGAGTTGGCAATGGTGATGCTCCCGAATGGCGCCCGGCCGACAACGTTTGGCCGCGGGCCGGGCGGCAGCGCGCGATCGGAATACCAGTCGTACTCGTAGGCGTACCCGTGTGCCCAGCGGTTCACCGTGATCGCGGCGATGTCCGCGGCCGCATCGAAGCCTGCATCGCCAAGCATGCGTTGCAATTGCTCGCGCGTGCTGCGCTCGATGCTCTCGAATCTCGTCGTGGTCAGTTCGTAACGCCCCGCACGGTACTGATCTTGCCGCGGAGCGCCTTTGCTGCACGGCGTGCGCAGCAGAAATAGCACTGCCGGCTCTTCCGGCTTGCTCGGAAACTTGTAGCTTCCGATGCTCACCGGAAAATCCAGCGCCACGAACGAGTGATAGCCTCCCGGAGCCATGATCTGGTGAATGCCGAGCTTGGCGAACGGCCGCCAATTACGAATCGCCACGTGCGTGTATAGAAAGGGCGCCTTCACGCAGTAATGCAAGGCTTGCTTCTGTTTCTCCGGCAATTCCGGGCACAGGTACGGAACCATCGCGTTGTAGCACGCCAGCACGCAGTGCTTGGCTTTTGCGCGGCGCAGTTTGCCGCCTTGCACATAGGCGACGCGCACGCCTTCGGCCGGGTCCTGCTTCGCGTTAACCGCCGTACTGCCCAGCCGGATGCGCACTGCGTTGCCTTGGGCGTCGAGCTTGCCGTAATCGGCTCGTGCCGTGACTACGTCCTCCATGCTGCCGCCTGGAATGCTTCCCGGAATCAACGCGCGCACCAGCAGGCGCGCCACGCTGGCGTTCCCGTCAGGAAAATGAAAGATGTACGGTTCTTCCTTTTCCCGTTCGCCGAATCCCAGGCCGTCGAATCCGGGGTAGGAAAACGACCCGTAGTCGTCCGCGTTGTTGTAGCAGCCGAGCGCCGAGATCGCCTCAATGCCCACCGCGAACAGGTCATGGCTATATTTCTGGAAGAACGGCAGCGATTCCGGCAGCGCGGCGCAATGCCGGGTCAGGTAGTCCGCATAGCTCACGGATTTCAGCAGTGCAATCTTCTGCGCTCTGCTGCGCCCGGCCAGATAATCCTTCTTTTCCGTGTACAGCCGCGTGATGTCCTTTTGCACGGCGGGAGAAAGGGGCGTCTTCGCCAGGAAATCGGCCCAGGGCGCAGTGCCCATGCCGGTCACCAGCCTTTCTGTGCCGAACG
>Ga0335070_10005581_pt1 | contig 14799 bp, 8 predicted proteins | sample Lox_Sample_13_FD_206722 | JGI IMG/M metagenome (GOLD analysis project Ga0335070, IMG submission 206722) | Soil microbial communities from Loxahatchee National Wildlife Refuge, Florida, United States - Lox_Sample_1.3 | ecosystem: Environmental > Terrestrial > Soil > Wetlands | place: USA: Florida... | reverse complement strand
AGCAAGCCCGCTTCAGCCCCGTACACATCTTCCGCAGTGCGCCCAACGAAATCAGAAGGGGCCTTTCCCAACGATTGTGCCAGCGCCGGATTCACCTGCACATATCGCAGATTTGAGTCTTTAATGAAGATGTAATCCTCTGCCCTCTCAAAAACGGCCCTGAAGCGATTTTCGCTCTCACTCAACGCTTCTTGAGCTTGTCTATAAGAAGACACGTCCAGAAAAGTCCCTGCAGTACGGAGAGGTTTGCCGTTAACGTCGCGCTCGACGATTCTGCCCCTGCTTAGTATCCATTTCCATTCGCCGGATTTGGCTCTGAGACGATATTCGGCCTCGTAGGCAGGCGTCTCGCCCTTCAAATGAGCATCCACAGCGGACAAGACAAGCGGCAAATCGTCCTCGTGTATCAGATTTTTCCAGCTTTCGGCGTGCGACACTTCATCCGACGAAACCCCAAGGATATCAAATACATTCTCTCCAATAACAACCTCATCAGTCTCAAGGTCTTGATCCCACGTAACAAGCGCCGCCCCATTTAACGCTAGTTCCAGGCGCTGCCGCGCATCCCTGAGCGCCTGCTCGGCCTCTTCTTTTTCTGCTCGACTTCTTATTGATCCGATCCCATAACTCAGGTCGTCGGCAAGCTGTGACAGGAGGTCCACTTCCTCATTATGGAACGCATCCGATTCATTTGCCCATATGGATAATCCTCCGATAGGATCTCCGTTCACGATAAGAGGAAGGACTACGACCGCCCCACAACCACGTGCTGAGACTATTTCACGCCATGGATTAAAGCCACTATCGGTGGAAATATCATTAATAGTCTGAATCTTGCCGGTTCGTATGGCCACGCCCATCGGACCTCGTCCGGTTGTTCGGTTTTCATCCCAGGAGACGTCAACCTCCTGCAGGAACTCATCATCAAAGCCGGACATTGCCACCGGATGAACCGTCCTGGCTTCATCATTGGCGGCATATCCGACCCATGCCATACTGTATCCGCCTTTCTCCACAATGATTCGGCAGATATCGCCGAGGAAAGCAAACTCATCATTTGCCCTCACCAAGACTTCATTGCACCCACTGAGGACTTCCAAGGCGCGGCTCTTGCGCTGGGCAATTTCAGTCGCCTGTTTGTGCTCGTTCAAGATCTGGTCACGTTCAATTGCATAATTCAGGGATCGTACAATGAGATGACAGTCCCATCGATCTTTGCAGATGTAATCTTGAGCACCTTTTGCCACGGCATCTATTGCCAGGGTCTCGTCATCAAGACCGGACATCACGACCACGGGTATGTTCGGGGCCAAACGCTTCATTTCGAGGAATGTCTCCAGTCCCCGACTGTCCGGTAGTCCGAGATCCAGGAGGATTATGTCGAATGTTTCGGTTTCGAGTATTTGTGTAGCGTCGGCGAGAGTTTCGACATGGGATATTGCGAAGCTAGCCGAGGTTGCCCCCAATTCGCTCTTCAAGCGCATTACGTCTACGTGATTGTCTTCAACCAGCAATATCCTCATTACAGCAGCACCTGTGGCATCGTATCCCGAAACACGCTTCAGAATTTGAAGAGTTTTTGTACAAGTTGAGACTTCATGAGGTCGCCCTCGATCTTGAGCTTACCCGAAGAGTATGCTTTCACAGCGTTTAGCCGGCCACCCATCAGTGCAAGAAAATCCTCATCGGACATGATAAAGGTCGTGGTGGGTTTTTCGTGCGTTCCCGAAGCTGTCTCGCATCGACCGTCCTTGACGATGGCATACCACTCCCCTCCTCCAGGGCCGGAAATGCGGTATTGAAAGATTACGTCGACACCCGCGGCTTTTTCCGGCTGGAAAACCTCTCCCATCCGGTCGAAAACGTCTTTGACAGTTATAGGCTCCGAAGAAGCGGGTACGTCTTGCTCGTGACTGAAAGCCTCCACCATCGAACGCAGGGCCTCAGTAGCATTGTAGTGCTCGCAGGCGCCATCGAGACTGTTGATCGCGGCCCATTGCAGATGAATCTGCTCGACGCTGGGCGGGGTATTGCCGTCACCCACTACTGCTCCCGGTCCGGTCTTGAGCGCCACCCTGTTGAAGCGTCCTACAACCGCATTAAAGATCATACCGGTCGCGGTGCACCGATCCGAGCACAAGTAAAGCACTAAGGGCGCGACAAACTCCGGCCTGACCTTCTCCTGTAGATCGGCCGGCATTACGTCCTCAGTAAGCCGCGTAGCTGCCATAGGTGCGATGGTGTTGACCTTGATATCATACTTCGCACTTTCGAGCTTTAGGGTGTTCATAAGTCCCACCACTCCCATTTTGGCCGCGGCGTAGTTGCTTTGACCGAAATTGCCGTACAGTCCCGACGCTGAAGTGGTCATGATAATGCGGCCGTAACCGTTCTCTTTCATTTGTATGAAAGCCGGGCGAGACACGTTGTACGCTCCGTCGAGATGAACGGATCGTACCGCCTGCCATTCGTGCGGTTCCATTTTTGCTAAAGACTTGTCTCGCAGGATCCCGGCGTTGTTGATCAAAACATCCAGCCGCCCGAAAGTTTCCACGGCCTTCTTGACTATTGCTTCACCGCCCTCTGGAGTGGCCACGGAGTTATAGGCCGCGACTGCCTCGCCACCCAAGGCCCTGATCTCTTCCACCACACTGTCGGCCGGTCCGGCACAGCCTTGGCCCGAACCGTCTCTGGGGCCTCCGAGGTCATTGACCACCAATTTGGCACCTCTCTTGGCCAGCTCGATCGCGTAAACTCGACCGAGACCTGCGCCTGCGCCGGTGACAACAGCGACTTTGCCGTCAAAACGAATTTCCGTTTTGTCGTCGGAATTGATACCGCTCATTGCTGGCTCTCCTGTACCGGATCAGAACTTGAACCGTTTCCCGATGAGCCGGGATTTCATCAGATCACCTACGAATTTACGAGACATCTTGAGTCGCTGCGGGCAACGCCAAGGCTTGGAGAACCGTCAGAGCATTCGGATACTCTACGGCCCCTTCCAGAGAGATGATCCTGTCGATGTTGCGGGCCACCTCTTCCGGTGCAGGTATTTCTTGACCGCTGCCTAGTTGTACGCCCGGACCGGTCATCAAAGCTGCTCGATTATAATAACCCATGCCCGCGTTATACAGGGCCCCGGTTACCGGACATTGATCCGAGCATAAGTAAAGTACTAGGGGTGCGACGAATTCCGGCTTCAACTTTTCCGCGAGATCCGGCGGAAGTATGTTCGCTGTCAGCCTGGTTGCCGCCATCGGGGCTATCGTATTTACCTTGATGTTATGCTTCTCACCCTCGATCTTCAGGGTGTTCATGAACCCCACAAGGGCCAGCTTGGCCGCGGAATAGTTTGTCTGACCGAAATTGCCGTAAAGACCTGCGGAAGAAGAGGTCAAGACTATCCTTCCGTAACCGTTGTCGCGCATTTTGAGGAAAGCCGGCCTGGAGACGTTGTATGCCCCGTCAAGATGCACTAAGAGAACGGCATTCCAATCCTCAGGTCCCATTTTTGTCAGCGTTTTGTCCCGAAGTATGCCGGCGTTATTGATCAGGATGTCCAGACGCCCGAAGGCGGCCATCGCTTTATCTACTATTGCCTCTCCACCTTCCGGAGAGGTCACCGAGTCGTAACTGGCAACTGCTTCTCCACCATTGGACCTGATCTCCTCCACAACCTTATCCGCGGGACGGGCCGAACCTTCCCCTGCGCCGTCCATCGCACCTCCCAGGTCATTGACCACAACTTTCGCGCCACGCTTTGCCAGTTCAAGCGCGTAAACGCGCCCCAATCCGCCGCCCGCGCCGGTTACGATAGCCACTCTGTTATCAAACCTTATCCAGTCGCGGCGAGACCGTTTCTCACTCTGCTCTCGGCTGACCCACTCGACCAATCCCTTGTCAAGGGCAATTTCACCGGTCTCCGCATTAATGGTTCTGAAGACAGCTTTGCCTTCCTCGATTCTCCAGATTTGGGTCTTGATCGGAACTCCGGGGTAGAGAGTCTTTGAAAATCGGTTTCGGAACCTGATCATACGTTCCGGCTCACCAGGAAAGAGGTGTTTTATTACCGCGCGACATGCGTAACCATGAGTGCACAGACCGTGCATGATCGGTTTCTCAAACCCGCTCGCACGCGCAAAGTCAGGGTCCACGTGTAGTTGAAAAATATCGCCACTGAGACGATAAATGAGCGGTTGATCCGCAGAAGGTCGGCTCTCCTCCTCGAAATCCGGAGACCGGTCCGGAAACTCTACCGTTTCCTGTGGCGCATTCGGTCCACCGAATCCACCGTCGCGTCGGGAAAACAGCGTGAAGATGTTGGTAAAGAGTTTCCGACCATTGGAATGATACGTGTCCGCCTCTGCCACCACTAATGCGCCGGTATCTGCCCCTTTGTCGTACATGTGGGTGATCGTCCCCTCAGTGGTCAGCTTTCCCTCGGTCGGTATTTCATGATGAAATATAATGTCTTGCTCTCCGTGAAGGATTCCTGTGAGATCCGCCTTGGAATTGAGGGCAACCTCGGCCAAAAACTCGAACACGGTGGCGATGGAGAAGCTAGGTATGACTTTTAGTCGATTCTCAAAGCAATACTCCAGATCTTGAAAGCCTGCTCCCACTCCCAATGCGTAGAGCACAACATCCTTCCAGTTGTACTCTTTGGTCAATGGACCGATTCTCTTGCCGATGGCGGCCGGATTCAGGGTCATCGGGTCCTCCCACTATTCTTGATCTGCACAGCCGTTTGCTATCCGAATGCCGATCATGATTTGAAAAGAATCCGTCTGAATTTGTCAATCATGATCCCCAACATTATTACTACATATGGCTCAATTGTAAATCTTATACGGTTGTTCTCCTCCCTTTCAAAAAGGTTTACCACGATGGTAAGGTAAATTATCGTCAGCCAGACAAACATCACAGTCGCAGCGTACGCAACATCTCCTGGTTTTTCTTTTAGCCAGCGGACCGCAAGATAAAACCCGTATCCTATCGAAAGGCCCAAACTAAGCGCAATCAAGAGCCCTATTTGTCCTTCCTTCAAGCTTCCACACAACAAAGCATTGTACTTTGTGACGAGAAACGAAATGCGTTGTCGATTTTGGCCAAGAAACAAATAATCACTCGCCGGAACAATGTAGACCCAAAACGCGTCCAGGACATTCCAAGCGAACTTGTATGGCTTCGATTTAATAATATAAAGGGTGTCCGCCAGATTCGCCTTAGAGATATCCAAGTAACCAATATAATTGTAATTTGGTATGCTGATAGAGAGACCGTAGGGGTCGTTTTTTACCTTCTTGTCCAAGGCCGGTATGTTGGTTTCGAGAGGATGCGGCACATCTTCGCCATAGGCATCGAAATCACTAAAAGCCGGCGCTAGGGCCAACTTTGATAATTTTCCTCGTTCGACTAGCGCCAAAGTTTCCTCCACGGAGAGAAGCCGGGCCTGGCTTCGAGCCAGATTCATGCCCGTCCAACTGCTGGTATTGAACACGCCGAAATAGTGCCAATTTTTTACATGCCAGCCCACGACTAAAATCAGAGGGACGGCCGCGATCGCCGCCAGAGACTGGATGCGAATTCGGCCGTAGATGAGGATGACGCCGCAGGCGAAGGCAACCCACACAAGCTGAAACATATTCCTGGTAAGCACCAGACAAGAAAGACCAGTGAAGAAAATCAACCCGTACCGCGATTTATGCTCGGACAGCCACTTGTGCAGGAAGAGAGCGGAGACCGACAGCATGCTCGCAACAGGATAGGTATAGAAAAGCCAATTTTCATATAGGACGGCGGCCGGACTCACCACAAAAATTACAGTTAACGTAGTTGAGACAATACTGGGAACTCCCAACCTGATCATTACCGCGACGAGGGAGATCGCCATTGTCAGACCGAAACCCAGGTACACCAAGTGGAACGCTGTCTCCAAATGGTTCGGCGCGGCTTTCAGGACCACTCCAAGGAAGAGATTAAAGAGCGGCGGCTGACTGTGCAGATAGAAGAGGCTTTCGATGAGCCGCTCTCGGAGCAAGTCGACGTCGAGAAATTGCCACGCATAAAAGAGGTCTGTGCTGTCGAAGCGGATACCTAAGTAGTAGTACGCGAACCTCGATAATATGAAGGTCATCACCACTATGCTTGTGGGACTTGCCAAGCTGGAAAGGATTCCGTGTCTTGCCTCACTGCCCGGTGAATTCATGATTGAAAGAGTATATAGCAGTTTTATTACATGGAACGAAAAAGTCGGTCTCGACCAAATAAAGGCATCTGACTGCGCTTCCTGAATTACAGCCACATGCCCTTGAAAAAGCCATTGCAGCAAGGGTGAGGGGCAGGCGCCGGTGTGACACCGGCGCCCTCTAATGGATAGTTACGATTCAGCGCTATCGGCGACGGTGCTCTTGAAATTGCTGATGTTGCTGAAGCTGTTGTTGTTGTTGCTGCTGCTGCTGAAATTGTTGAAACTGCTTAAACTTGGTGGCTGCCCCCGTGCTGAAACCAGTGCTCAGCACCCTGGTGCTCAAACGAGTTCCTACACCAGTCCCAGCTTTTGTACCAAAGGTAATAATCCTGGTGCCAAGGCCCGTGCCCACGACTGAGGGCACCAATGTCGCCTTGAATGTGGGCAGTCGGGTGGGCACAAAAGTGCCGAGCGATGTCGTAAAGCCTGTGGGCAAGAACGTTGGCAGGTGTGTCCCCGTTCCTATAACCGAGGGAAGACGAGTCGGAATCAAGGTTGGGCTGAATGTGAAGATCCGCGTCCCTGTGCCCGTTCCCGTTCCGGTAGTAATAAGAGACGGAAGTAAGGTTGGGAAGAACGTGGGCCTGAATGTCGGCAGCCGTGTCCCCGTCCCGGTGCCGGTCCCAATAAATGACGGGATGATTGACGGGAAAAACGTCGGTCTGAATGTGGGGATTGTCGTTGGCAACAGGGTACCAATAAAAGTTGGGAAGAACGTAGGTCTGAACGTAGTTGTTCCCGTCCCCGTACCGGTCGCAGTTGGAATCAGGGTCGGGATAATGGTGAAGATCCGTGTCGGTATGCCTGTCGTCGTGCCGGTACCCGTACCCGTCCCAGTGCCCGTACCTGTCCCGGTACCGGTGCCCGTCCCAGTGCCGGTGCCCGTACCTGTCCCAGTACCGGTACCTGTCCAGGTCCAAGTTCCAGTCGGCGGAGGTGGAGGCGGGAACACCACAATTCCGGGCGGTCCGACGAAACCGGGTCCGTATGGAATGATCAGGCCGGGTTCCGCTAAGTAATCCGGGTACCACGGCCCAGGAGGAGGCAGTGCGGCCCGCTCACAATTCGCGACTCGTTCAGGCAACGTGCCGGGAATAGTGGTTCGCGCTATTAATTCTCGTAGGATATCCGACGTAACTCCCATAACGCCGGACGGCTCTCTGTCTCGCTCAACCACAACGGTCTGGCAAGATCTAAGGAACTGTTGGCCCTCAATTTGATCGGACACGTTCTTGACCACAAGAGCGCCAAAGTTGCAGGTGATCTGTGTCCGGTTCGGGTCCAGGACCTCGACGAAAAAATCCGCGGTTTCGTCAGTTGGAATCACCGCGACTAGTGCGGTAGGACTGAAAATTGCGAATGACGACGGTGGTGTACTTCTGGGCAGCCTTTTCCTGAACCGAGTGATTCCCTGTGCAGCCAAGCCGGCGAATTGGGTTGAACCGGCCTCGCGCTGGAACCCGATGAACTGCAAGGCTGAGGCTGTGCCCAGTGAAGCGTCGGCCCGGACCGCCTGGGTCCCTTTCCACCACAATCTGGTTTCCGGTCCAGGATCTGTACCGATCAGGTCTTGAAGGAAGACCGGGTCCTTTTCTGCAAGAGCATGGAATTCAGGCACACCGGCTCGCTGTACCATTGCAGCGCCTTGAATGCGTTGAGCAAACCCCAGTGCCTCGCCCAGCCCCCCTCTGGGCGCCCCTTGCGCCGCACAAATAGTTGCAAGCCCAAGACAAGTAATAAGGATAATTCCAAGGAAAGCCCCTAATTTCCAGCAATTCATTTTCGAAATCATTTTACTATCCTCCTAGGCTTGATATCGGTTGTCAGATCCAAGAATCAATTGGTGCCCACTCCAAATCTTCGGCTGCTCTTATCCATGTCAAAAGGCAATAGGTCTCGCGCCGAGGCCTTTTTCACATTGCTCATCATGTGCAACGATCAATTGCACGAATGACGAATCTATTCAATTAGTTGAACCAAAACGTAATCGACCGCCCGAGCAGACCGAAAGACTCGTCATTCGGGCAAAATAATTGAACCGTCTGTCTTCATTCCCCCCCATCGTACTCACTTTTGTGGCTTGACTCTCATCCCAAGAAATCTGCAACTTCCAGTACTAAGCAGCATTTCGGGGCAACAGTGCAGTTTGCATCATCTAAACATTACCAAATTACAAAACATGTTAAGAACGTAAGTTGTCTGTGTCAAGAAAAATGGGGCAATTCACCAAGAATTGTCCTGCTCAACTCGTTCGGATCCCGCAGGATACCCTGGACCCGCAGAGCACAGCATCCTCTGAGTCGACTTATCGGCTCGATACGACTCACGTGGTTCGCCCGCGTCCGACCTCGCATGCGCCTAATCATCGGCCCTGTTAAAACGCTCCAGATTTTGCTTGGATCCAGAATGATTCGGATCGGTGGCCAGGGCTTTTCTAAATTGCTCAGCGGCCTCCGGCATCCTTTTCATCTCCGCGAAAGCGCAGCCCAACGCGTTGAACAAGTCCGCACTTTCTTTATTGAGAGCCAGCGCCTTCCCAAGAGTCGCGATTGCGTCAGGGATGCTTCCGGCCCTGAGCATGGCTACAGACACGTCCGCAAGGGTTTCCACTGAGTCCGGCTTCAGTTCCGCAACTTTCCTGTATCTTTCGATGGCTTCACTGGACCTACCCGTTTTTGAAAGGCATTTGGCCAAGTCAAGATTCGCTTCTGCCGAATCCGGGTCCAAACGGGCCGCCGCTCTGTAGCATTCCAAGGCGTTGTCAAGCTCTCCGGCCTCCTCGAAGGTACGACCCAGATCTCTGTGCACGATGGCCACGTTCGAGTCTAGATCTATCGCATTCTTGAATTCTTCCACAGCCGCAGGCAGGTCGCCGGATTTCTTCAAGGCAAGCCCGAGGCTGTGATGAGCGCTCGCGATATCCGGATTAATTTCGATAGCATTCCTATAATGATCTATAGCGGGTCCGAGACGGCCCAGTTGTTCCAGCGTCGAGCCCAAGTTATAGTGAGCAATGGCCAAATTGGGATGAATCTGGACAGCCTTACGAAACGCGGCCACAGCTTCAGTGAGATTACCTAATTTTTTGAGAGCCATTCCCATATTGTTGTAAGCGATCATGGAATTCGGGTCTATTTCCACTGCCTTCTTGTACTCTTGGACCGCTTCCGCCAGGTAGCCTGATTCCTGAAGAGCGAACCCGAGTTGTGTTCTAGCCGCCTCCGACGCAGGATCAATCTCAACGGCCTTTCTCAACACAGTAATTGCTTCCTGTACGTTATCCGACTCTCTGAGCGCTCGACCCAGGTCCAGGTGTGCTTCCGCAGAGCGTGGCTCAAGCTCCAATGCTTTCCGGTAATGCTTGACCGCCTCTGAGCACCTGTCCGATTCTTCCAGCGCCATGCCGAGATTCTTGTAAGCGGCTGCCGACAGCGGGTCGATTCCGACAACTACTCGATAGGCCTCAACAGCATTCTCCAAGTCACCTGACCTTTTCAGGGCCGCTGCCAAAGTGTTGTACGCCTGGACATGATTCGGCTCGACAGCGACAGCCTTCGCATATTCTTGTATGGCCTCCGACAACTTGTTCGAGGCCTCCAGCGCGGCTCCTAGATTCAGGTAGATAGTCGCTCCGTACGGGTAGATTTCGATGGCTTTCTTGTACTGGTTCATGGCCTCAGGCAGGTTACCCGAGGCTGCCAGAGCAACGCCCAAGTTCAACAACACCCCTGACGTTCTGTCGGGCCAGTTGGCAAAATTTTTCAGCAAATTCTCGGTGGCCGCTCGAAACGCTTCACCGCGATCCGGTTCCTCGGCAATTTTCGATATGGCCTTTTCTCCGTCGGACGGTATGCTGCACGCCTTTCCGTATAGATCAATCGTTTCGGCGTATTTTCCCGAGTTGATCAGCTCCAATGCGCAATTCACCACAATATCCAGGTATGCAACCCGTTCTAAACCGGCAGTGAATGGTGGTAACGCATCGGCCGGGATTTTCCAAAACTGGAGGGGGTTCCATTTCCTGGCTTGGCCGAAGCTCACTGCGGCCAATGCTATCAGCGTGAACACCAAGGCCGTGGAGAGCGCCGGTCTGAAGGCTTTCACATGCACGTTCGCGCTAGTCCATGAAAACAAAACCACCAAAGCGTAAGCCATGATCATGATTATCCCGACCATCGGTAGAATGGCCCTATAACCGAAGAACAAATAGTTGGGAATCATGAGCGATTCCGGCATGATCGTGATTATACAGAATAAGATGCCGAAGGAAACCAAGGGATACCGTCGGACTAGCGCCGCTCCCGCGGCAATAAGCCCGAACAGTCCTGCCAAAGCAAAAAGCGTTACAGGTGGAGTTAAGAGAGAACTGGAGACCGGCTGGGCCCTGATGAACTCCAGGAATTGAGGCACAGGGGCCAGCATCATCAAGAGGTACGAAAAGAATACGCGAGGTTCAGTCAGCAGAACTTGTGCCGGGGAGATCCCCCCGTAGCTGTACTGACCCAGCAGACGCTCTATCATTCCCTCAGAAACCTGGCTCTCAGGCCCGAAAAAACTGTGCGCCATTAGCGCATAAGCGGCCAAAGGGGGCAGAGTCAGCAGCGCTATCACCAATGAACGACTTACAAGCTGCCTGAAGGACTGCGGAAAGAAAATAACCTCAGCCATAAACATTATTACAGGCAGGGTTACCAGGTTCTCCTTACTCAGCAGTCCGGTAAAAAACAACACGGGAGTCAGTATGTAGCCCAAGTTCTCTCGGTGGAAGCGGCCGGAACGGACTCCCAGATAAACCGCGAGAGCCGAGAAATAGAAAAGGCATGCCATAATGGCTTCTCGCTGCCAATCGTACAGGACCACGTAACTTTGCAAAGGATGCACGACAAACAACAGCCCAAGGAAAAGACTCACCGCCTTTTTCTCATTCCGTGTTCCAGGCACACGCAACGAAGGGAGCTCGAGTATCACAAGAATCAGCCATGCCAGCACCAAGCTGGCTGCCGCGAGAAATGCGGTATTGAGCAGGCGAAAATAGTACGGGTCCATTCCCGTCAACACGTAATTCAAATACAGACTGAGCATAAACAATGGCCGTGTAGGCACAATGCTGATAATTTGCAACAGATCATGCGAACCGTACACTTGAGCTTTTCCGACGATCCACGCGGCGGAATCGTACACCATGGCGGAGTGGTAGCCCTTGTGAAAGATCACAAACCCGACCGCGAAAAATATCAAGAAAATCACGCACAATTGCATGAGTGAGAAAAGCTGCTTTTCAGCGCCATTCTTTGTGACGACCTGATCGGATGTCTGTCCGTTCACCACATCATCAGTAAGAGTCAAGTGACGGATCTCCTTTCCGTTTGACGGGTGGCATGAGGGTCTTGGGGCGAATCATAGAAAATCGTGAACGGCGCCGTAAGGCGAGGACAGGAAGTCATACACATATTCCGAGTGCTCCCCCCAATCTGCAATTATTTCAACAAGACTTCTTGCCGACAAGATAGCTTAGAATGCCTCATCGGTCAAATCCCTGACCATCGAGGCAACCTTCTGAATTTCATCCACCTCGATCCTTACCAGCCGCGGATGCCGGTACGCCTCCGCACTCCAAGGAAACTTGAGGACCCCGTTGCAAAGGCTTTTTCACCACGAAAAAAGAATATTACGATTTGCCGGCGACAGGCATCTCGCGGTGGCTTCTTCCGTATTCTTGACTGTCCTTGGATGACCGCCGGTCGAGACGAGCAAACAGTCGAGACGGACCGAATACCTTTTGGCCCCTTGATGATTCTACCCTCATTATATAGTATGTAATCTACGCTCATCGCACAGCAAATCCTAATAGGAGAAACGCCCATGGACGCCAAGTACCTCGAATTGGCTGCTCGTATAGGGCTAGGCCAATCCCAGAGGATTCCCGCTCTCTTTCAGATCATCGCTGACTCAGCGGAAGCTGAGTTGCTGTTGACTCTTCCTGGAGATGTGAAGACAGTGGCTGCAAAGCTTCGTCGGCCTGAAGACGAAATTGCCGCAATGCTCGATACGCTCTTTGTGAAAGGGATAGTGTTCGCTTCAACAAAGACCGACCCCCCCACCTATCGGATGACCCGGGACCTGGTGCAGTTCCATGACGCAAGCATTTTGTGGCCCGATGCTCCTAAGGAGTTCCTGGATCTGTGGCAGGATTTCATGGAGGTTGAGTGGCCCCCTCTTGCCGAGGTTGTCAGCAAAGTCACTTCGCGTCCTTTCACCAGAGTCATTCCCGTGGGCGTGACTGTCCAGGCTAAGACCCATGTCCTGGCTTTTGAGGACGTAAAGGGAATTATCGAAAACGCTCGCACCCTCGCGGTCACCAAATGCACCTGCCGATTGACATCACACAAATGCGATAAGAAGCTGGAAGCTTGTATTCAGGTTAACAGAGGGGCGGATTACAACCTGGCTCGTGGCACCGGCCGGCCTCTCGGCAAGCAGGAGGCGCTTGATCTGCTCAGGCAATGCGAGGAAGATGGGCTTATCCACGTTGTGATCAACAAACAGAATGTGGACAATTTCATTTGTAACTGTTGTCCATGCTGTTGTCAGACCATGCCTGTTCTGCTCCAGTACGGGATTTCAGTTATCGAACCGAGCAGATTTGCCGCCGATATCGATGCAGAAACGTGCTCCGCTTGCGGAACTTGTAAGGAACGATGTTACTTTGGCGCCATAGAGCAAGAAGGAGACGAGACTGCCACGGTCAATCGTGAAAAGTGCCTGGGCTGTGGCCTGTGCCAGGTCACGTGCCCGACCGAGGCCATAAGCATGGTTGAGGTCCGCGGGAGAGACTTTGTCCCGGAAAAAATGGTTGGATAGACTACGTTGACTCACCTCCTGTCAAGCAGCGAGGATACCAGCAAAGCTATTTGGTCTTGCAGATTCTGCCCGGGAACTCCGGTCGCTTCCATCGCACCGGTTTGTCGGCCAGAATTGTGTCGAATCGCCTTGCGATAAGTCAAAGTACGTCGCCTCCACCTTTTCTTGTCTCAAGATTGTGAAAACGTCTGAATCAGATAAACGCGGGATATAAAACCCGAGATCTGCGCCTTGACCGATGCATGCTCTAACGTGCAACCCGCTCCCGGCTTTCCGTCGGGTTCCACGATCGTAAGAGTGCCTTGCCCTGGAACTTGAGCCCAACCCGTTTCCGCAACCCATAAGAACAGCACTGTAATTAAGCACACCGCAACAACAACGGATAATCTTAGTTCTTTCATCTGCGAATCCTCCGGCATGACTTTCTTCTCACTTTTGGTCCTGCAATATCGGGTGCTGATGAATACTTCGCGGAACGAATGAAAACGTTGCATGTCCGGGCAGAAAAAATTCGGGGACTCGTCACGTGAGAAAAAAGTTTTTGGACTGGCCTTGACCGACACCCATGCGTGACTTACAGTCATATAAGACCAGTGAGCGAAGGTGAGAGACGATATGCGTAATTCAAGTGATCAAGCGAATTCGGAGCTTCCGGCTTCATGCGGAAAACCACCTGACAGACGCGAACGACGTCGCGCCGAGATACGCGAGCGGATCATACACGCGGCTTTACGTCTTTTTTCCGACCGCGGGGTGACTGCGACTACGGTCGAAGACATTACCAATGCCGCAGATGTGGGAAAAGGAACATTTTTCAATTACTTCCCCACCAAAGAAGATGTCCTCGCCCATCTTTGCCAATTGCAGATGGGAAAAATCCGAGAAGTCGTAACGCAGGCCGGTGATTCCCCGGAATCGCTTGGCGGAGTGCTCTATAGGCTTGCTCTAATAATTATCGAGGAAATCGGTCATTCGCCTGAGTTGGCTAAGAGCATTCTCGTCGCGTTGTTTTCGAGCGAATCCGCGCGTCAACAGATGGTGGATGACTTCAATCGGGATCGTCTCGTGTTGGCAGAGCTAATGGCAGCGAGGCAGAGACGCGGTGAGGTTCGAGACGATTTCACGCCAACCGAATTAGCGCTTCAGTTCCAACGGATACTTTTCGGCACGACAGTTCTGTGGTCGCTCGATCCGTCAAAACCCTTACCTGAATGTTTGAAGGAAATGACCGAAGTCTTGTGGTCAGGCATTCGGATGCCGATGCCGAATCGGCGGGATTAACTGCGGAGCACGTGGAAGCGGTTGGTGAGCACTCTCGAAAGGAGAGACGCAATGGCAACAATGAAGGCAGTTCGGATTCACTCTTACGGTGAGCCGCAAGTACTCATACATGAGGATGCGCCGCGGCCGGCGGCTGCGGCCGACGAAGTGCTGATCCGTGTGCATGCAGTAGGGGTCAATCCCCTGGATTGGAAAGTCCGTGCCGGTCACTTAAAAGGGTTTCTGGATTATCAGCTCCCGATGATCCTGGGTTGGGACGTATCGGGAGTTGTGGAAGCTGTTGGCGCAGACGCTACCGGTTTCAAGGCTGGCGATGAGGTCTACGGACTGTTGGACTTCACCAGGGACGGCGCTTATGCACAATATGTGGCTACGCAGACAAAAAACATTGTACACAAGCCGAAATC
>Ga0335070_10005580_pt1 | contig 14799 bp, 4 predicted proteins | sample Lox_Sample_13_FD_206722 | JGI IMG/M metagenome (GOLD analysis project Ga0335070, IMG submission 206722) | Soil microbial communities from Loxahatchee National Wildlife Refuge, Florida, United States - Lox_Sample_1.3 | ecosystem: Environmental > Terrestrial > Soil > Wetlands | place: USA: Florida... | reverse complement strand
GTCGTCGCCGAAATAGTGGTGAAATTTCTGGAGCGACTCGATGAGCAGGAAGTTGACGGGGAACCAGATGGGGCCCCGCCAGTTGGAGTTTCCGCCAAACAGGCCCGTGGAGGATTCGGCAGGCTCGTAGTTCACGCGGTGAATCGAATTGTTTACCGTGAGCTCGTAGGGATGATCATGGTGGAACCGCGAAAGGGCGCGAATCCCGTAAGGCGAGAGGAATTCGGTTTCATCCAGCAGGTATCGCGCCATGCGCTCCAGGCGTCCGCGATTCACCAGCGAGAGCAGGCGCCGCACACCGTACTTGGAAGAGCGGGTGGCTTCAATGTGGTCCGGCACGTCCGGGTGATTGTCCAGGAACCACTGCATGCGTCGCTTGAATCCGGGGAATTTGTCGAGAATCTGTGGCTCGATGGTAAGGACGGCGAAGAGGGGCGTGAGCCCGACCATGGAGCGGACTTTGAGCGGATGGCGGCGGCCGTCGGGGAGATGGAGGACATCGTAATAAAAACCGTCCTCCTCGTCCCACAAAGCGAGACCCTCGCTGCCCATATCGTGCATGGCGTGCGCAATGTAGACGAAATGCTCGAAGAACTTGCTGGCCACATCTTCGTAGGCCGGATCGCGCAAGGCCAGTTCCGAGGCGATGTTCAGCATGTTCAGGCAGTACATGCCCATCCAACTGGTGCCGTCGGACTGCTCGATGTGGCCGCCTGTGGGGAGCGGGGCGGAGCGGTCGAACACTCCTATATTGTCGAGACCCAGGAAGCCGCCTTCGAACACGTTCATGCCCTCCGGGTCCTTGCGGTTCACCCACCAGGTGAAATTGAGCATGAGTTTGTGAAAAACGCGCTCGAGAAATTCGAAGTCGGCAACGCCGCGGATGCGTTTTTCGATTTTGTAGACGCGCATGGCGGCCCAGGCATGCACGGGCGGGTTGACGTCGCTGAAGGCCCACTCGTAGGCCGGCAATTGCCCGTTGGGATGCATGTACCATTCGCGGAGGAGGAGAATAAGCATCTCCTTGGCATAGTCGGGATCGATCTGCGCCAAGGGGATGCAGTGAAACGCCAGATCCCACGCGGCGTACCAGGGATATTCCCATTTGTCGGGCATGGAAATGACGTCTGCGTTGTACAAATGCTGCCAGGTGCGGTTGCGGCCGCGCTTGCGTTCGGGCGGCGGCGCGGGAAGGGCGGAATCGCCCTCGAGCCAGGTGCGCACATCGTAGCAATAGAACTGCTTGGACCAGAGCATGCCGGCAAAGGCCTGGCGCTGGACTTCGCAGACATCATCCATTTGGCTCTTCCCAGTGCGCTTGTGGTAGAAGTCGTCGGCCTCGTCGACCCTGTGCACAAAGGTCTCTTCAAACCAGGGGCCGAAAATCGGGCTGGCGTCTCCCTGATCCGTGAACCGCAGGCGCACGATCTCAAATCCGCCGGGGGGAATGCTGAGGTGATAGTGCGCGGCGGCCTTGGTGCCGGCCATGCCGGGATTCACGGCGTTCTTGTTGCCGTGGATGATGTAATTGTGGAAGGCGTCTTTGACGAAGGGCGAGCGGTTGGGACAATTCCAGATGCGCTCGTTGTTCGTTTCATTTTCCGTGAACAGGAGAGCGGGCTTGCCCTCGCAGTAGAGCCAGCGGCGGCCGTAGTAATCGTCCTGAACCTCCAAAACCTCCGTGCCCTCGCGAACTTCGGCCAGCGAGATTCCCGAGGTTTTCGGCAGGTCGTTCCAGGTCCAGGTGTTGCGGAGCCAGAGCGTGGGGAGCAGGTCGAGTTCCGCGGGATCCGGGCCGCGATTTTCCACGGTGATGCGAATCAGAATGTCTTCCGGGTCGGCTTTCGCGTACTCCACGATCACGTCGAAGTAACGACCTTCGTTGAAAATACCGGTGTCCACCAGCTCGAACTCCGGGTCGTGCCGTGAGCGGCGGCGATTCTCCTCGAGCAGCCAGTTGTAGGGGAATTCGGCGTGGGGGTATTTGTACAGCATCTTCATGTAGGAGTGGGTGGGAGTGGAGTCGAGGTAAAAGTAGTACTCTTTGACGTCCTCGCTGTGGTTTCCTTCACTGCCCGTGAGGCCGAACAGCCGTTCCTTCAAGATGGGATCGCGGCCATTCCACAAGGCTATGGCGAAGCAGATCAGGCCGTGGCGATCACAGATGCCGGCGATGCCGTCCTCTCCCCAGCGGTAGGCGCGGGAGCGGGCATGGTCGTGGGGAAAGTAATCCCAGGCGGTTCCGCCGGGACTGTAGTCTTCGCGAACCGTGCCCCACTGCCGTTCGGAGAGGTATGGCCCCCAGCGCTTCCAGTGCGATTTGTGGTCGCGCGCGCTTTCCAGCCGTTCTTCCTCGGGAATTAACTGCGAGTTTGTCGGCATGGGCAGGTGGATCCTCTAGGCAAGGTATGGATGTGTCCGCTGAGGCGGTCGTTAGCTACGACGGCCGCGCGCGAGGCGACATTGTACAGAAGGCAGGGACAGGTGACGAGTGACAAGTATGAAATGGCGGTATCCCCCCTCCCCGGCACAAGACATGAACATGCATTCTAAAAGGGTTAGCAGAATTGGATCTCGCGGGCTTTCATCTTAGAAGCAATAAAAAGACGGTGAAGGCCGAGGAGTGGAAGGCAAGGGAGCAGAAATCGGCGCGGAGATGATGCGGCGCGCATGGCCTGGCGACAGGCTGCCATGTTTGTGTTTCAAATTGAGACGAAGAAGAGGACCTTTCCCTCCCTTTTTTGTAACTGCACAAAGGAAAGGGCTTGGAGGCGGCGACTCCGCAAGTGTTGAAACTGCGCGACTTTAAGTATCCGAAGAATGTGCAGATGCGAGGCGAAATTGCATGTGCAGATTGCAAAAGACTTACGGGGCCGAGAGGGGCGGAAAGACTGCATCTGCACAATCTAAGCGAGTTAGGACAGGGTGAGAGCCGGTTATCAGTGATTGGTGCGGCGCGGTGCATCGAAATGTGCCCCGGCGTTTTATATCACAAGTGATTATCATAAATCAATAGGAACTATTTACATACTCCCGGGCAATGTCGCGTCGCAGAATGAGATTGGCGGTTGGCCTGGGATCAGAACAGAATCAGCCAATCCATTTCCGGCGACACATGCTCTGCGGGCGATGTCGAGCTTTGGCTCGCGAACTCCGTATATCGCCCGGCACGGGCAATGGACGCACGTCTTGATGGAATGACGGGAAGGAATCCGCTAGGCTGCTCACAATCGTTGTCGCTTGTGGCGCCCGACATGAAACGTTTCCGGAGCTGGAGAGACTGCATGGATGAAGCAGGGAAGGCGTGTCGGTGAACACCGGGGGCGAGGCCGGCACCCGGGACCCGCGCCGTGCGGATAGCGGGGGACCTGGCGGCACTACAGCCGAAGAACTGGCGCTGGTGGAAGGCCTGCGGCACGGGGACGAGGACGCGTTTCTAACACTGGTGCGCCGATACCAGGCGCTACTAAAGCGAGTGGCCAGAATGTACGTTCGCACGGATGCCGTGGCTGACGAGGTGGTACAAGAAACCTGGCTGGGGGTGTTTGAAGGGATTGAGCGGTTCGAGGGGCGGGCATCGCTGAAGACCTGGGTCGTGCGCATCCTGATGAATCGAGCGCGGAGCCGAGGCGAGCGGGAAAGCCGAATGGTGCCTTTCTCCGCGCTGGCGGCAGAGGAAGCCGGCAGGAGTGATCCCGCCGTGCCTGCCGAACGTTTCCAAGACGCGGCGCGGAATTATCCAGGCCACTGGTCCGTTCCACTGCCGCGATGGGGAGACGAGCCGGAGAAGTGGGTGATATCTCTCGAAACGCTCGAATATTTGCGCGGCGCCATCGAGCAATTGCCGAGTGCGCAAAGAACCGTGGTGACGCTGCGCGACGAGCAGGAATGGACCGCCGAGGAAGTTTGCGAGGCCCTGGGCATCACGGAGGCAAATCAGCGCGTGCTGCTCCACCGCGGCCGCTCCAAGCTGAGAAAGGCGTTGGAGGCGAGGTATGAGGCCCGGGGGGCACGGCCATGAACCCCTGGGGAGTGGACTGCAACGAATTCGTGGAGATGGTGACCGAATACCTGGAAGGGACACTCGGGGAAGACGATCGCGTGCGCTTCGAGCAGCACCTGACAATGTGCGGCAGTTGCCGAGATTATCTGGAGCAGATTCGACTGACACTGCGCGCCACAGGCAAACTGAGGACGGAAGACGTGCCTGCCGAGGGGATGGAACCGCTGCTGAAAGTGTTTCGGAAGTGGAAGCAAGGACGCAGTTGAGACTGATGAAAAACTCTACAGGGTAGGGCACGGGGCTGCGGTACCAGTACTCGAGTTAAGCTTGGACAGACCGTAGTGGCACCAAGGTACAGGCCCAAATGGGGCCATTGACACCCTCCCATCCATTTGACACTATCGGACTTAGAATGAATAAACCGGCGCAGTGTTTCTGCGCGAGGTGTGGGTGTACGTGTATGCCCACAGCGCCGGTGGTGTGTCGCGAGGAGCTCGTGGATACCCGAATCGGGAGCTAGCGGCCATCCAAAAGAAGATCGGCAAATTCGAGATCATAGGTGAACTGGGCCGCGGTGCCATGGGCGTGGTGTACCGCGGCAAAGACCCGTTCATCGGCCGCACGGTCGCAATCAAGACCATCACCGGCAACTTTACCGACAACCCCGATTTGCTGGAGCGATTCTACCGCGAGGCGCGAGCCGCGGGGGCCCTGCAACACCCCAACATCGTCACGATTTACGACATGGGAGAAGACAACGGCACTCCCTATATCGCCATGGAGTTGCTGGAAGGCGATGACTTGTCCCACCTGGTGGACAAGGAAAGGGAAGAGGGCGGACAGAATCCGCTGCCGGCTTCGATCAAGCTGAACTACATCGTGCAGGTGTGCCGGGCGCTGGAATACGCGCACAAACGCAACATCGTCCATCGCGACATCAAGCCCGGAAACATCGTGGTGACGAACGAGGGCACGGTGAAGGTGGTGGACTTCGGCATCGCGCGCCTGACGGACACCTCTTCGACTTCCTCAGGAATGCTCATCGGGACGATCGACTACATGTCGCCCGAGCAGATCCGCGGCGAGAAAGTGGACGGGCGCTCCGACATCTGGGCCGTCGGCGTGATGATGTACGAAATCCTGACATACACGAAGCCCTTTCTGGGCGGGAATATCACCGCGGTGATGTTTGCCATCGTGAGCCAGGAACCGAAGTCCATACGCGACTTGCGTCCAGACCTGCCTCCCGAAGTCGACGACATCATGCGCCGGATCTTCAAGAAAGAGCCCGGCGAGCGGTACCAGAGCATGGAAGAGCTGCTCACCGAGCTGGAACCCGTGGCCCGGAGGATGCAGCAGGACAGCGTTGGACAGCTGGTGACGCAGAGCGAAACGCTGCTGAACAAGGGCGAATTCCAGCGCGCGAAGGAACTGCTGAAACAGGCGCTGGTGCTGGATACATCGCACCTGCACGCCAAGACGCTGCTGGAGCGCGTGAACTCGGAAATCCGCCGCAGTGAAGTGATGCCCAAACTGACGGGCATGGTGGCCAACGCGGAGAAGCTGTTCGCGGCAGGCAACCTGGAAGAGGCGCGGCGGGAAGCAGATGCGGCGCTGCATCTCGATTCCAACTTCATGCCCGCCCGTGAATTGCTGGGCAAAGTTCAAGAAGCGGAGATGCAGTTCAAGATGGTGCAAACGGGCATGCGCGAAGCCCGGCAGCACCTGGCGGAGGGCAGCCTGACCGCCGCGGAGCAGTCGCTGGACCGCATCCTGAAGGCGGCGCCGGACAATCAGGAAGCACAGGCCCTGCGCAAGCAGATCGGGGAGGAGAAGGAGCGCCGGGGCAAGCGTAAGCAACTAACCGACGGAGTGCAGAAGGCGCGTCAGTTGTGGACGGCGCAGCAGTTCGACGACGCGCTGAACGTTCTGGCCACCCTCGAGAAGGACTTCCCGGGCGAATCGGAAGTCGTAAAGCTCGTGGAGGCGGTCCGGGCAGACCAGTCGCAGGATGAAATCCAGCGGTCGCTCGCCGAGGCGCGGAAGCTGCTCGGCGCGCAGTCCTTCAACGAGGCCCTGGGCACCCTGGACAAACTGCTGCAGCGGTATCCGAACGAGTCCGCGGCGGTGAAGCTGCGCGAACTGGTGCTGCAGGAGCGCGGCGAGCACGCCAAGCAGCTGCGCCTGCAGAAGGAACTGGAAAGCCTGAAGCGGCTGGTAAACGAGGAAAAGTTCGCGGACGCCATCTCCAACGGCGAGTCGTTGCTGAAGGAATTCCCCGACGACTTCGAGCTCGGGCGGCTGGTGGAGTTCGCAAAGACGCAGCGCTCGCAGCAGGACGTGCTGAAGCGCAAGCAGTCGCGCAACCAGGAAATCAACAACCTGGTTCAGGCGAACAATTTCGACGGCGCGATCACCACCTGTCAGGATGCACTGAAGGATTTTCCGGGGGACGCGGAATTCAAGCAGCGCCTGGAGCAGGTGACCGCGCAACAGAAAGAGTTCAAGAACCGGGAGAGGCAGCGGCTGCTGGACGAACGCCTGCGCGAGATGAAGCAGTTCATCGAGCGTGGCGACCTGACAGGGGCAATCGACATCGGCAACCGGACCGTGGTCCAGACGGGCAAGGACACGGACCTGACCAAGCTGATGGAGATGGCCAAGCAGGAACGGTCCCTGCGCGACCAGCGGCGGAAGCACGATGAGCAGACGCTGAAGTCCATTGAGCTGCTGGAATCGAAGAAATTCGACGAAGCCGCCAAGATTTTGCGGGTGCTGGACCGCGACGACATCATCGACCCGCGCGTACCCGCGCTGCTGCGCGCCGCGGAAGACCACCGCGTGCCGACGAAGGAAGAACTGACCCTGATGCGGAGCAAGCCCGTACAGGGTGCGGAAGGCGGCGAAGGCGACAAGACGCGCGTAGGCGGAATTGGCGGACTCGGCGGGAAGCCGGCTCCTGCGCCCGCGGGCGACACCGGGGGCAGCGGCGCGACCCGGGTGATTCGAACCAGCGGTGGGACTGACCTTGATGAAACGGTCAAGTCCAAGACCCCGCTGGTGCCGACCCAGGCTCCCGCGGCCGCCGTTCCGGCTGCAATGAATGCCGCAGTGTCGGCGCCTCCCCCGCCGGTGGAGGAAAAGACGGCGGTGATTCCGCCGGTGGGCGAATCCACCGTTGTCGCTCCTCCGAAGCCTAAGGAAGAAAAGAAGAAGCAGAAGGAAAAGGGCAAGAAGGAAGAAGTGGACGCTGCCACGGCAACTGCAGTGGCGCCTCCCGCTCCCAAGGTCGAGCCGAAGCCCGAAATTAAGCCGCCAATTGCTCCTCCACCTCCTGCGCCGGCGAAGCCCGCGGCACAGCCATCCGCTTCGGTAGCACCCGTAAAAGAAGCGCCAGCGAAGCCGGCCGTTGAGGAACGTAAGGAACCTCCGAAGGCACCGAGCTACGAGCCGGCTGCGCCCCCCGCCAAGAAGGGCGGCATGGGGATGATTATCGGCGGAGTGGTGGCGGCCGTGGTCATCGGTGTGGGCGTCTACATGTTTGTGGGCGGCAACAAGCAGCCGGCCAGCACCACCGAACAGCCGGCCACAACGACCACCGCGACTCAGCCGACCAGCAGCAGTCCGAGTACGACGACTCCTGCGGTTCAGCCACCCCCACCCGTGGTGCAGACGGGGCCCTCGCCGGACGAAAAGAAAGCCACGGAAATGATTCAACTGGCGATGAAGACAGCAGCAAAAGGCGACTATGACGGCGGCCGGAAGAAACTGAATGACGCTGAGAGCTTTGTTAAGTCGAAGAACCTGAACAGCAGCTTCCTCGGCACGATTCAGACGGACAGGACACAAATCGACAAGGTGCAGAGCAACAAGGAACTGGCTGCGACGTTGAAGCAATCCAATGACCTATTCGACCAGGCCAGTGGAGGGATCGCCGCGGGCCAGTGGGATGCCGCGACCAAGGCGCTTGACCAGCTCCAGGGCCTGGGAGAAGGCGCAGCGCATAAGGACGAGATCCCGAGCCTGCGCAGCCAGATCGAGGGAGGCAAGAAGCTCGACGCGCAATTCGCACAGGCGCAATCCCAGGCTTCCAGCAACGATGAAGGGACGCTCATGAGCGCCAAGGCCACCATGGACGCCATTGCGAACGCCAACGGACGGCACGCAGCCGAGGCGCGCAGCGCTTCGCAAAAGCTGGAAGCCAAAATCAACACGCTGAAGGCGGATGCGCAGAAGTCGGAAGTGGCTCGCCTGGCCAAGGAGAAGGCCGACAAGGTCAGCGAGCTAAAGGGCGAAATCAACCGGCTGATCGGCGCGAATGATTACGCGGGTGCCCGGAATAAATTGGGCGAGCTGCAGGGCCTGGGCGAAAATACCGGTGCGATATCCTCCGAAATCGAGAGCGCAGAGAAGAGGTACCAGTCTTCCCTCCATGGGGCCCAGTGCCAGGTGCTGCAGGTGTCGCACGAGAAGTGGACGAATCCTTTCAATGCCGGGACGGAGCTGAACCAGGCGTTCCTGGACGCCGACCTGCAACTGAACGCGGGAGCGAATTGCGGCTTCTCCACGGAGCTTCTGCAATCGGCGCCGAAGGGTGAGGCCCGCCTGCAAGTAGTGGTGGACACGAACGGAGGCGTCATTGACGGTCAGTTCATGTCCGGCTACGCCAACCCCGGCCCCTCCTGGCTGGCGGCCGCCAAGGGCGGATGGCACTTCAGCGCGCCGAAGGTGAACGGGAAACCGGTGAAGACCCGGGTGACCGTGGCCATCCACTTCAAGTAGCAAGCCTCTCTCAGGAAACCCTGCTCCCTCAGTTACGCAATAAGGGACCTTTCACTGCCTTCGTCGCAGCCCCCAACGATGCATGAGATGACGGCTGCGCACTGAGCGGCAGACCGCTCGCTGCCAGGCGGCGAGGCTCGCAGGGCGCTCGCATCTTGCGCGGCATGCCGGCGGAGTGGTCATCCGTGTGGCCGGAATTCTTGCGGGGAACGCCACGGCTGAGTCTTGCGCAGAACCGTCTGATCCCCAGCGTCAGCAGGTTCGCGGAGAGTACGGCCAAGAGAAGGGGAAGGTAACCGCCATCGAATCTCAGTGAAACACACTTCTCCCGCGGGAATGCAGGAGCAAGTGAGATGTGGAGATTGCTCGAATCCGGTCCGGAGCTTCGTGCTGTCCGGCTCTAGAACGTGAGCCGGATACCAAACTGCAGCCGGCGGCTGCTGGTGTTCATCGCGCTTCTGCTCAGGAAAGTGCGATTGGTTGACAATCCCGTGGCTGCGCATGAAGCCGGGGCGGGAGAGCACGATTGATTGATGGCATCGATGGCGTTCTCCGGAATTCCGCCAGTGATGGCCGCGCCGGTACGCGTAGTGGCGTAGCCGAATGCCGGTGCCGCGGTGGAATTGCCGATGTAAGGATCGCCGTTGAAGTAGCCCGGGTTGGCCTGGTTGAAGAGGTCGTAGGCCTCGACGCGGAGCTGCAACTTCACGCGCTCCGTAAACGAAATGGTCTTGTAGATGGAAAGATCGACTTCCGTAATGCTGGGACCGACCAGGGTGTTGCGCCCCGCGGTTCCCGAGTATTGCTGACCCAAACTGGCGGCCAGAGTGTTCGGATTGCCGGTGAGAGTGAGACCGGGCAGAGGCTGCGCGTTCGACGGCGAGAAACCGAACAGTGGCCGCTGGACAAAATGGGCGGTCGAGGGATCAATGGGATTGCCGTTCAAGTCCACGTAGTTCAGGACGGCTGGCGCGCCCGGGAAGCCGGCGGGCAGGCAGAACGGATCCGTGACGGTGTCAATCAGGGCCACGCGGCGAAGCGAAGCGTTCGGGTTCCCGATATCCGGCCGGTCGTTGCTTACGCTGCCGTCGCCATTGGCGTCGGCGCAGGCGCTGAGCGGAGAAGCGTTGAGCGGGCTGAAGGGCTGTCCGGACTGGTAGGTGATAATCCCGCCCAGTTCCCAGCCGCGCAGCCAGGCATTGCTGTTCGGGAAGGGCTCCCAGAGGAAGCTGGCGGAGAAACGGTGCCGGCGGTCAAACGATGAATTCCCGCGCTCGTCATCCGTGGTGGAATTGTAGGTTTGCGCCAGGGGGGTAACCGCTTCCACAGGCTCATTGGCGAGAGGGTCAAACAATAGACCGAGTCCTGCCAAGGGGCTGCTGAAACCCATCCCGCCGCCCGTCTGGAGTCCAACGTCCTGGCCGCTGAAGGTGCGGAAGCCAGGGCCGAAAATTTCGCTCGTGTTGTCGATCAGATGGCTCCAGGTGTAGGTGGCCGAAAACAGCACGTCTCCAAAGTGTTTCACATGGCTGTAGCGCTTGGTGAGGGTAGCTTGCAGCGCGTTGTAGCTGGAGCTGCCTCCATTCGTCACCTCGCTGACATCGCCGTGCGAGTCGTCGATACGAAGCAGGCGGCACTGGCCGGGGACCGCAAGGTTTGCAAGAGCGAGACCGTACAAAGCGCTGATGTTCTGCAGGCAGTCGCCATCCCAACCCTGGAAGGGATTGTTTTCTACGCGCTGGAAGAGCCGGGTCCCCTTGCTGCCCACGTAATTTACTTCCAGCATGTAGTCGCTGCCGAGCTGGCGCTGGATGCCGAATGTCCATTGCTGGACGTAGGGGTTCTTCAGATTCTTTGACACCGTGTCCTGCGCCGAGCAGTTGGTGATGGGGATATTCACGGGGCCTTGGGCGGCGGACTGGAAGGCCCGGCCGGGGAAGGGCGTGCTGAGGTTGCCCCCGCCAAAGAGGTGAAAGAGGTCGAAATACAAGCTGCAACCCTGAACCATCCCGGAAGTAGTGGCGGCCGGATACGGTTCCCCAATGGCTCCGCTATTCGAGCCAGCGGGGATCGGGTTCTGCAAGTCGGCGATTGTGAGGGGAGCGTTCGGAAATGTGTTGGTCCGAGGGGACGTCTGGGAGAGTCCGACGACGTCCGTGGTGACCAGGGGAGACACGGGCCCGCTTTCCCAGAGGAGCAAGGGGATGTTCAGAATGGGCGGGTTATAGGAAATCCCGTAACCGCCACGAATCACCCAGTTGTTCGCCGGGGACCAGGCAAACCCCAGTCGGGGCGCGAAGTCCTTGTTGTCCGTCTTCACGAGTGGGGCGGCGGGATTCAGGTCATGGACGCTGTTGATGGGCTGGCCGAAATTCTCGTACCGGATGCCGAGGCTGAGCGTGAGATTGTTCTTCACGCGCCAGTCGTCCTGCGCGAAATAGAACTGGTTGAAGCCCTTGATCCGCAATTCGTCCTGACCCAGGCCGAGCGGCGCGCCGCTGGCATCGTACTTCACGTTCGTGAACCGCTTGCTGACTACGTTTGCGCAGGAGCCCTGAAAGGGGTTGAAGGGAGTGCCGGTGATATTCCCGATCCAGTCTACCTGCTGACACAACCCCTGGCCTTCGTTGAAGAGGGACTCCAAGCCGTTTTCGGATTGGCCCGTGTAGCGGTCGAGAAATGTCGTATACGCGTAGAATCCGTTGTCATCGGGAATGCCAAGCACGTTGGTATCGATTTTCGCGAAGTTGGCGCCGAGCTTGATGTTGTGCCTTCCGTGTGTGAAGGAATAGTCGTCCTGAAGCTGGTAGGTATTGCTGGTGATCCGGCTCGGGCCTGAGTCTGTTCCGAGGGTGACCAGGCTGCCCGCGGAGGGGAACACACCGCCGTTCCCGAACTGACCGGAGCCGGGACTGGCGCTGGGCAGGCCACCCAGACCGCCGAGGGCGAGCGGCTGGCAATCACCGCGTCCCGTTCCGGCGTAGCAATCGGAGGCGATCGCAGAAGGCATGTTGAGAGTGTCGGGAGGCGCGTCGAAGGCCCCTTGCTGCTGCGAGACACGGCTGTAAGACAGGCGGAACTCGTTGAGGGCGCCGCTAGCCTGGCGGAAACGATGGTCAATCAGGAAGCTCTGGGTGCGTTGCTTGATGAATTGCTTCCAGTCCGGCAGCAAGCCGATGTCGGAAAATGCGCCGACGCCTGCGGACTCCAGGGGAGCGCGCGGGGAACGGAAATCGTCGAACAGGTAGCGGGCGTAAATGTCGTTGGCGTCGTTGATCTTTTGATCGAAGCGGCCCGAAACCTGATGGTCGCGCAAATTGAAGGTGTTGGCGTTCGGGACGTTCCAAACGTTGAAGTTGCTGGTAAGGGCCGGTCCGGCGAGATCCCCGCTGACCGGTACGGCCGTTGTGTTTACCAAGCAGGGGTTCGGGGACTGATAAAGGCCGAGGGGATCATTCACGGGGTTATTCAAGAAGCAGGGGGTGATTCCGCCGAGGCCGGGCACGCTCTGCACGGACGGCGTGGCCAGATATGCCTGAACGCCGGGTCCGGTAGCGATGCCCGTGATCACGGCGAGATCCGCGGGGCTTTGCGGGTAATTCGAGAGCACCGGGAAAACGTCGGAAAGGTTGTCAGTCAAATGGTCCCACTGGTAGGAAATGAATACGAACGACTTGTCTTTCTTGACGGGGCCGCCGAGGGTGGCGCCGACGGTGGTTTCGTAGAACGGCTCGGGGGAAGTCAAGAGAGCCTGCTTCTCCACGCGGTTCATGGCGTCGAAAACGTCGCCCTGGCCGTAGGAGAACAGGGTGCCGTGCCAGTTGTTCGAACCGCTCTTGGTAATCACATTCACGGTGGCGCCAGTGTTGCGTCCGAACTCCGCCTTCAGCTGGCCCGTGGAGATGGAATATTCCTGGAAGATCTCGTTGTTGGTGAGCTGGGAAGCAGCACCGCCGAACAGGGGCTCGTTGTTGTCCACGCTGTCGATCGTGAAGTTGTTGTCGCGGCCGCGGGAACCGTTGACGGAGAAGGGCACCAGGGTGCTGGCGAAGCTGAAGGTGCGGACGCTGACGACGCCCGGCGCCAGAAGCGCGAGGTTGTTGACGTCGCGGGTGATAACCGGGAGCCCGATGATCTGCTTGTCGTTAAACGCGGTGCCCAGCGTGGGGCTGTAGAGATCCGTCATGGGTGCCGAGGATTGCAGCGGCGGCTTCTCTTCCGTAAGCATGACGAAGTCTTCCTGCGTGGTGCGGTTGACGTCGACGCGGACGTTGACATGCTTCACGGTGGGGTAGCCGCCCAGCAGCGCGCGGACCTCGTAGAGGCCCGGCGGCACTTCCAGAATGCGGTAGTAGCCCTGCGAATCCGTGCTGGCCTGGAATCCGCGTCCAGTCTCAGGGTTCTGCGCAATGATGGCCACAGTCGCTTGAGGCTTACCCTGGGCGTCCATCACACGGCCGGCGACAATTCCGCTGATGGTCTGTGCAGACACCTCGCCGGCGAGCAGCAGGAATGCTGCGGCGAGCAAGAGCACGTATCTCGGCAGGCGTTCTCTCATGTTCTCGATACCTCGCGTGGACGTTTCCGGCGGCTGGGCACGCAAGCGAACCAGGGGTTGTTCGAGAGTTCGCCGTTCAGACACGCACCCAAAATTACCCCCGGGAGAACTCGTCATTCTCCCCGCTTCCTATGACGACGAATGTCATGACTGTACTCATATGCCGCGCAGGGCGTCAAGGATTTCTTCCAAAAAAGGGAGTAAATTATCAGGCACTTCCGAGTCGGGCTCCGCCGTTTTGCCTTGACGATAGTCCATGCGCGTAGTAGCTTGCCGAAACGATAGACGCGAAGGGGTAATTGTGTACTTGGGGCGGGCCACTTTGTCTCCGCACTCCGAAAGCACGGGAGGACGTGTATGCCGACGCTCAACTCACGGACGGGAACGGTGAGGTCTGCGCGACTCACCTCGAGACTGTTTGCCCGCCATCGGTCGACCTTGAGAGCCAGTGGCGCAGTGTCGGTGCTTGCGCTGCTGATCGGACTGTCGGCGTGTTCGACGAGCTATCATGGCCTCCCGCCCGGCCTGCCCATCCCCGGCACGCCAGGAATTGTGCCGCTGTCAAACAATCCGGCAGCTCCGTTCGCCGTTGCGGGAAGAACGTTCAGCTACGGAGTCGCGTTCAATGGAGGCACGGCGCCGTTCGGTTGCACGGCCGTGAATTTGCCCGCCGGGTTCAGCATTTCGCCATCGGCGACCTTGCTTCCGAGCGTGGGCGACGAGTATTGCACGATCACCGCCAATCTTCCTGCCAATGCCGCAACGGGCACATTCCAAGTGACGGTGACGCTAACGGACAGCAGCAGCCCGCCGCAGACCGCCATGTCCACGGTCGGCATCACGGTGAATGGGCCGCTGACTGCAGGCGCTTTCCAGCTGGCCAACGGAGTAAATGGACGCGCGTACACGCAGAACCTGACTGTGCCAGTGACGGGCGGATCAGGCACTGCCCCTTACAGTTGCATGGTGGGCGGGCTTCCGGCATTCGGCCTCTCCAACACGGCGCCGGTGGCGACCCCGACGCAGTGCACATTCACGATCAACGGTCCTGCCACAGCGGCGGGGATGGCTTCCGTAACCGTGACCGTGAGTGATGGAGGAGAGAACCAAACATTTCCCGACGGCTCGATTATGGTGATCGTGCCTTCGGGCAGCAGCGCGCCGAGCGGGACGGCCAACAATTTGACGGTGAGGACGGAATACGCCTTCACGGGCGTTCCGGCGTCGTTTCCGGATGGGGTGGTCGGCCGTCCGTATGGTACGGCGGCGGGCACGAGCCCGCAGGTGCTGACTACGAACGTTTCCGGCACGGTCGGAAACGCACCGCTGGCGATGTGTGCGGTGACTTCCGGAGCCGGAGGCAATCCGTTCGTGGAAGCGGTTTCGGGAATGACGAGTTGCGCGCTGACCAGCAGCGCCAATCTGTCGGCCAATGGCGCGCTCACGTTGATGATAT
>Ga0335070_10005579_pt1 | contig 14801 bp, 22 predicted proteins | sample Lox_Sample_13_FD_206722 | JGI IMG/M metagenome (GOLD analysis project Ga0335070, IMG submission 206722) | Soil microbial communities from Loxahatchee National Wildlife Refuge, Florida, United States - Lox_Sample_1.3 | ecosystem: Environmental > Terrestrial > Soil > Wetlands | place: USA... | reverse complement strand
GCTCGGTTGTGTCAAAAATGGGGACAAGTCCAAAGCGTATCGGAAGCAACGATTAGGCGGTAGAGATCGAGCATAACTTCGTCAAGTGGCGAAGATAAAGAAACGCGCATTGCAAAGAGAGGCGAAACGAGCTACCGTATGAGCGTTCGCAACATAGGGAAGGTTCAACCGACGCGAACAGCGCGAATCAAGTCTAGGAGCTTATTGAAATAGCCCTTGGACGACGACCGCAAAATTGTTCCAATGAGCGGATTCGGACAGTCGAATGCGAATCGTAGGGGCGAGTGGCCGCCCTTTCTTGTTGAAAAAGCTGCTTTCCGGGTTCCAGCTACACTTCGCATCTTCGGGAGCCGCCACAAGTTGAACGCCGCCGCCATCAGAAACTGCCAGGCGACGCCCGCGGAGCTTGGTTTCTGGCGCATCCCGCCGGCCTGTTTCATCAAGCCGAACGCTTTCTCGATCCAAGGTCGTTTCCTCTGGCTCACCTGATAACTCTAGTGCCGCGTGGTGCGGCCGTCAAGGGCGCTGCCGCCGGGCCGCTTCAGATTCTCTGCCACGTGCGGCCGAACTCCCATCTCGCGCACCGTCTTCACAAACTCGCGCGTGTCATATGCTTTATCCGCAGCGATGCTCATCGGCCCGTTCCGGCGGCGCTGGCGACGCCGATAGAGCATCAGCAACGCGGCATCGCGCTCGGCGGTACCATCGGCTTGGATCAGCATAGCATCCACGATCAAGCCGTGCCGATTCTCCATCAGCACGTGTCCCAGATAGCCCAGCTTGGCCTCTTGCCCATTCCCTTTCCGATACAGCCGCGCGTCCGGATCGCTCTTCGATTGATGCGTTTCGTTGCGGCGCTTCTCGCCGCGAAACTGCCCCGGTTGGCGCTGTGATTTAGTATGTGGTCCATTACTTTAAAGGGGGACCGGCCAGGGCAGCCAGCGGAGCCACCGGTTGAAGCAAACCTCGACACTTCGAGGTTGGGTTCTGAACGCCAATCTATCCTATATCGATCCGCAAGAGGGTTACTTGGGCCGCCAGTGTGCCCGGTACAGGCGAAACCGGCATCCCGGGCTTCCACTTTTTCTGGTGGAATGAGCTAGTATCCGGCGACTTGTGGAACTCTTCGGGTAAAGTCCACGATGCAGTACGAGCAGGTTCGCGATTGGATAAAATTAGTAATCGCGAGCGGCCCTTCTGTTCAACAACGAGTCCTGGGGACCGTATGAGTCTCGCCATCCCGAGTTTCATCATTGGAATCATGATTGGCTGGACGAGCATTGGTGGCGCCGCTTTGATGACGCCATTTCTGATTATCTTCGTGGGTGTTCGGCCTCTGACGGCAGTTGGAACGGACCTGGTCTACGGAGCGCTGGCCCGATTCGTGGCTGCGGCCATGCACTGGAGGCAGGGCACAGTGGACTTAGGTACCGTTCGGCGGCTCGCGCTGGGGAGTGTTCCCGCGAGCTTTGTCGGCTTTCTCGCCGGGCATAACCTGTATCGCTTCGGGATCAACGGCGACGAATGGGCCCGTCGTGCGATCGGTGTTGTGCTGGTTGTGGTGGCCATCGTGACTCTGTATCGGACGATCTTCGCTTCGCAGAGCTCGCGCCGAACAGCGCCGCCACCGAACCGCGCGCTAATCGTCTGCATGGGGGCCCTCGTCGGCTTGGCGGTTGGAATCACTTCCGTAGGGAGCGGCAGCCTTCTAGCTCCTTTCCTTTTGCTGCTCTTTCCGAACAGCCCGTCGCGGGTGGTAGGGACGGACGTGTTTCACGCCGCGATTCTCGTCGCGGCAACGTCAGTTTTGTACATGAATGTAGGGCAAGTTGAGTGGCGGCTAATTCCCGCTTTGCTGGTGGGCTCCATTCCGGGTGTGATCATCGGCAGCATGATGGCCGTGCACCTGCCGACGCGGCTCCTGCGCTTCGGACTCAGCGCACTGCTTTTCGCTATTGGATATCAGCTGATTGGACCAATTGCATTTTGATTGATCTGCATACACACACGAATCGATCCGACGGAACGGTTTCGCCGCTCGAATTGATCGAACAAGCTGTAGCGCAAGGGCTGGAAGCGCTTGCCATCACCGATCACGACACTTTCGCGGGATATCAAGAAGCTGCTCCCGTGGCGGCTCGATTGGGCCTGGAACTTATTTGCGGCGTGGAATTGAGCACGCGGCCGCACGTTGGGATGCAAGCGGACCGCGCTCCCTCCGTCCACGTAATGGGATACTTCCTTGAAGCCGCTCCGAGCCCGAGCTTTCAGACCTGGCTTAGCTCGCAGCAAGACAGCCGCCGCGAGCGTAATCGAGCGCTGATCGCGCGGCTCCGTGAGTTGGGAGTGAACATCACACTGAGCGAAGTGGAGGAAATCGGGGGCAGTCTTGCCGGCCGCCCTCACTTGCCCGCATTTTGCAGCAGAAAGGATACGTGGGTTCGCGCCAAGAAGCATTCGATGCCTATCTGGCCGATGGCGCCCGGGCGGCCGTGGAGCGGGAAGAGCCCGGACTGTTAGACAGTATCGTTCGCATTCGCGAGGGCGGTGGAATGGCCTCGCTGGCCCACCCCAGCCGGCTCCAGGGAGGCGATGCAACCTTCCTGAAGAGCTTTCTGCCCTCCCTGGTGAGCGCCGGACTGGACGCTTTGGAGGTATATCACAGTGATCACTCCCTGGAACAAACCGCTCGATTCCAGTCTTTGGCTCGCGAATTCGACCTGGTTGAAACGGGAGGATCGGATTTTCACGGAGAGAACAAACCCGGCGTACGGTTGGGCTCCGGCCGGGGGCAACTGGCGCTCGAGCGCTCGATACTTGACAACATGCGGCGGCGCAGCTTGCAATCGGCGACAATGGCGGAGCCGAGAGAGTAAGGTAGCGGATGCAGGACACTTTGAATCTGACCCATCTTGAGGCCCTGGAAGCCGAAAGCATTTTTATTCTGCGCGAGGTGACGGCGGAATTCCAGAAGCCGGTGATGTTGTACTCCATCGGCAAGGATTCGTCCGTGATGCTGCGCTTGGCCGAGAAAGCCTTCTATCCAGGCAAGATCCCATTTCCGCTGCTGCACATCGACACGACCTACAAGTTTCGCGAAATGATCGAGTTTCGCGACCGCATTTGCGCCGCAGCCGGTGCGAACCTGATTGTGCACGTAAACCAGAAAGCGATTGATGAAGGCGCGAACCCGTTCCGGCTGCGTACGCAGAATGCTGCGCCGCACTGAAAACCAAATCGCTGCTGGATGCGCTTCGGGAGGGCGGGTTCGATGCCGCTTTTGGAGGAGCGCGCCGCGATGAAGAGAAGTCTCGCGCGAAAGAGCGCGTGTACTCCTTCCGGGACAGCTATGGCCAGTGGGACCCCAAGAGCCAGCGGCCCGAGCTCTGGAATCTCTTCAACTCCAGAATCAACCGGGGCGAGAGCCTTCGCGTATTTCCCCTGTCGCACTGGTCCGAGATGGATGTGTGGCAGTACATCTACGCCGAGAACATCCCGATTGTGCCGCTATATTTCGCCAAGAGGCGTGAAGTTTTGGTACGCAGAAACTGGCTGATCCCGCTCGAACACGACTTCCCGTTGTTGCCGGGCGAACGCCCCGAATTGGTGATGTGGCGCATGCGCTCTCTCGGCTGCACATATTGCACGGGAGCAATCCGGTCCGAGGCCGACACGGTACGGAAGATCATCGAAGAGCTGATGACGTTCCGCCGTTCAGAGCGCGAGAACCGGGTGATCGATTATGACCGAGATGGCTCCATGGAACTGAAGAAGCGCGAGGGTTACTTCTGATGAATAGCGGGGGCAAAGTTGCACCGGAGACCGCTTGCTCGCTCGAGGAGTACCTGCGGCAGGAGCGGGAGCGGGACCTGCTCCGCCTCTCGACCGCCGGCAGCGTCGACGACGGCAAGTCAACCCTCATCGGGCGCTTGTTGTACGATTCACGCGCCGTGTACGAAGATCAGATCGCTTCGGTCAGCAATCGCACCGTGAACGGCGTGTCCGGAACGATGGATCTCGCGTTAATCACCGACGGGTTGCGCGCCGAACGCGAGCAAGGCATCACGATCGATGTGGCTTATCGCTATTTCTCAACTCCCAAGCGCAAGTTCATCATCGCGGACACTCCCGGACACGAGCCGTACACGCGCAACATGGCTACCGGCGCTTCCACCGCCAATCTCGCCATTGTTTTGGTTGATGCGCGCAAGGGCATCCTCCCCCCAATCGCGCCGGCATGCCTTCATCGCCTCTTTGCGGGGCATTTGCAATCTGGTGGTGGCCGTGAACAAGATGGACCTGGTGAACTTCAGCGAAGACGTCTTCAACCGTATTCGAGAGGATTTCACGGCATTCGCGCCGGCATTGGACATTCCGGACATGCACTTCGTGCCGCTCAGCGCCTTGCTGGGAGACAACGTTGTTGAGCGGAGCGATCGCATGCCCTGGTTTGAGGGCGAAAGTCTGCTGCGATACCTGGAAGACGTTCACATCGCGAACGACCGAACCTGCGCGAACTGCGCTTCCCGGTGCAATATGTGCTCCGGCCGAATCAGGATTTCCGCGGCTACGCCGGACAGGTAGTATCAGGAGTGATCCAGCCCGGTGACAAGGTTATGATTCTGCCGTCGGGTCGTGTCTCCACAGTCAAATCTCTGGTCTCACGCGATGGTGAGCTGAAACCGCTTTCGCGCCCATGTCCGTGATGGTCTGCCTGGATGATGAAACGGACGTCAGCTGCGGCGACATGCTGGTGCATCCGGAGTATGCGCCGCATGTGACGCGCGTCTTCGACGCACGCCTGGTGTGGATGTCCACGTCGCCCTTGAAAAAAGGACATCCGTATCTGATCAAGCACACGGCACGATCCATTAACGCTGTTTTCCGATCGATCCGGTACAAAATCAACGTGAACACGCTGGAGCGCCAGCAAGTAGAGCAGTTGGGGTTCAACGACATCGGGTCTGTCGTGGTTGAGACAACCCGCCCGGTTTTCGTTGACCCGTACCGACGCAACCGAGGTACCGGCAGCTTCATTGTCATTGATCCGGTCACGAATGAGACGGTTGGAGCGGGCATGATCACGGGCCGTGAAGTACGGGATGTGAAGGAAACCGGCGCACTCTCCGGCGGCCAGGCAGTCTCCGCGGCGGAACGGAGAGAGAAGTTCGGCCACGGCCCGCAATCGTCTGTGTGAGTGATTCCCTCACGGCCGAGAGACTGGAGCGTAAGTTGTTCGATGCCGGTTGCCGGGTCGCGCGCTTGGATGCGGAACGCTACGGTCCGGCATGCGCAGCGGTCGCCGCCGCGCTGCTAGAGACTGGCTCTCTGTTGGTGTGCTGGACGTCCGACCCGACAATCCTTGAAGCCCTGCACTCGGTCTCGGAGGTAATACAGCTGCAGTCGCAAGCTCTGAAAGAGCCGGAAGAAAAATCGCCGCGTACTGCCGCAGTTTGAGGGAACGGGGTGTCCTCATCGCGGATCCGGCGTAAACTCGGGAGCGCAATAATCCCACTCGTTCAGCCGGCGCTCTCGGTCTCTTTTTTAAAGACCTCTTCCGGCTCAGCAGCTCGAGTTTTCCATTTTGAGAAATCGGGCCTCAATTCAGTGCAACTGGCTTGATCGGGATGCATCTTGTGACCGATCGCTTTGCGCTACTCACGAGAAACGTAAGGTTGCTTCTTGATTATGGCGACGTATTTTGCGCAACCGTCAAGCCACTGATTATTGTGAGTTAAGCCGGGAATCGAGATAACCAAGAATGTTATCAACGCAACGCCGTCCGCAACCGTTTCTTTATCGGTCAGACATCCTATTTCAGGATTTAGTGGCGGTTCATAGGGGTCGCTGATGCCCGTTAGTTTTGAATCTCGGCTGTCTGCGCCGTTCGTACAGACCTTTCACGTCACACTGCTCGCGAAAGTCGAGGGAACATTACGTAAGCCTCGATGAAATCCCCGATCGACTCGCGTACTTCGTCCCGAACCGCTCGATAGGGGAGATGGCTGCTACAAGCACGATTACGCCGTTTCGAGTCAAAAGCCCAGACACGAACCCGATCCGCCGAATGTTCTCGTCGTGATGCTCCTTACTATAGCCAAGGTCCTTCGAAAGCCAAGGTCCTTGGAAATCCTTTGGCGGATCGTATCGCAGTCCAACAACTCCACTTTACTTTATAGCCCAGGCTCCACAAGCGCTCATACAAATGCTTGGCTAAGCGTTGCTCTTGCCTGAAGAACTCAGACTCGTAAACCGAATCGTCAGGCCGCGGTGATTCAGTTCGCTCAGGCCCGACCGCCGGACCACCCTGTTAGCTATGCAGTCGGGGAGCGTCTGCTTGGAATCTGGATCATTCAAGCTAAGCGTCCTATGGCTTGGACTGAACCCCAAAATTTGGACTGAACCCCAAAATTGAGACACTCGCTCGCTATTGGCACAGCTTGCAGGGAAAGGAACTGCGAGTAGCAAAGAAGCGATCAATCGGGTGATATCCGAAGGCTTTCCGAAAGATGGCTGTCGAGCGGCTGAAGAGTTGCGAGAACATTGTCGCGCTGTCGACGGAACTCGGTGTACACAGGCGACTGTTGTATAAATGGCGTGATCAGTTGGAGCCTATCGACGACGGGCAAGCGCCACCGGAGAACGGCAAGGAAGGTGAACTTCGGCTGCAGGTGGCGCAGTTGAAGCGGCTGGTGGCAGATAAAACGCTGGAAGCCGATTTTTTCAAGGGTGCCTTGCAAAAAGTTGAGGCTCGACGCCCTAGCAGCAGCACCAAACCTGGCGAGACGGCATCTACGACCAAATCCGGCAGCTGATGTCGATGCAAGGCAAACTGAGTATCGAGCGCGTGTGTCAGTTGGCGGGGGTAAGCCGGGCTGGCTTCTACCGATCGCTGCAGGAACAAGAACCGGGCGAAGAAGACGCGGAGGTGCGGTCCACAATTCAGAAGATCTTCGCCGAACACAAGCGACGCTACGGCTACCGGCGAGTGAGCGGCGAACTGCGGCGCCGGGGAATGCTTGTGAATCATAAGCGTGTTGCGCGCCTCATGCATTAGGACAACCTACTGGCGATACAGCCAAAGGCGTTCGTAATGACCACGGATTCGGATCACGATTTGGAAGTCTATCTCAATGTGGCCAGCCGGATGAGCCTCACCGGAGTCAATCAGCTTTGGGTGGCTGATATCACCTACATCCGGCTGCATTGGGAGTGGGTGTTTCTGGCCGTGATCCTGGACGCATTCTCGCGTAAGGCGGCCGGCTGGGAACTGGACCGAACTTTAGCGGCACGGTTGCCGCTGGCGGCGCTGGAGAAGGCGATCGCGCAACGAAAGCCACTGCCGGGTCTGGTGCATCATTCCGATCGCGGCGTCCAGTACGCATCTGACGCCTACGTGGGATTACTGCGAAGACACGGCCTGATCCCAAGCATAATTCGCGCCGACGGACGCGGTCCCTATCGCGATACCACATCCACCAGATCCTCGATCCCTTGCGTTTGTACAAGCCCCCGTCATGTCTTACTGGTCTTGCCAATTCTCCACCTCCTGTTTGAATTGCGCGCGGAAGGGCTCTAACTCCGATTTCAAGAATCGGATGTTGCGGCCCATCACGCGGAGATGGGGAATCTGCTTTCGCTCTACCCAAAGATAGACCGTCTGTGGGCTCACGCCAAGAAAAATAGCAGCTTCTCGGACGCGTATAGGGATTTCAGCCGCTTCAAACCTTTTGGGTTCGCTCTCAAATGGCTGCATCGAGGTTCCTTTGGTGTACTCGCGATATATTAATCAAGTCAGTTTGGGCGAATGGTCGGAGCCGATGTCAACGACAAATGTGTGAAATGATTCGATAGAGAACCCAAAGGTCCTCCACTTCAGCAGCCCCCGACTTCAGAAACGATCTGTTTAAGCCATCTCTAGATCAGCATAGTCAGCGTCGCGGCTAGCCGTCCAATGTTTTGTTATCGCGTTGTGATCCGGCTGTTGCATCGCGGTCCCACATACCGGCCGAGAGCTAGCAGCCTGTAGCAGAAGTCCCAGAAAAGGCTTTTCTAAGAAAAATGCGTTCGCCCGTAAGCGGGAGGCATGGCATGGACAAGCGCAAGGCGAAGCAGGAGAGCTTGTGGGTGAAAAGCGACGAGACTGCCCGATCCGAGGGGCATCCCTTCTATCGCAAGGTCAACGAGGTTCTGGAACTTATCAAGTGAATCGGCGGCTGGAGCACCTCTGCCAGTGGTTTTGTAAGCCGGGGTTCGGGGCCCAGCTTGGCGCCGGGAGTGTATTTCCGGTTGTTGCTGATCGGGTTTTTCGAGGCGATCGATTCGGAACGAGGGATCGCCTGGCGAGTCGCGGATTCTCTCTCGCTGCGGGAGTTCATCGGCTACAGCGTGACGGAGCAGACGCCGGATCATTCCACCATTTCACGGACGCGGCGGCTGTTGTGGAAACGCACAAGGCGGTGTTTCGATGGTTCGTGCGAGTGCTGGGAGAAGAAGGCCTGCTGGAAGGACAAACGATCGCCATCGATGCGACTACGTTGGAGGCTAATGCAGCCTGCGTTCGATCCAGCAGCGGGACGATGGACGCAGTTATGAGGAATATTTGAAGGAGCTGGCGCAGATCGAAGGGCTGGAGAATCCGACGCGGGAACAGCTGGCTCGGCTGGTCCGGAAGCGTAGGAAGAAGAGGTCGAACCAGGAGTGGATGAGCCTGGCCGATCCAGATGTGCGGATCAGCAAAATGAAGGATGGCCGGACGCACCTGGCCCATAAAGCCGAGCACGCCGTGGATCTATCGAGTGGCGGGGTAGTAGCGGTTACAGTGCAAGCCGCCGACGAGGGGCGACGCGAGGACGATACAGGAAACGCTGAAAGAAGCGCAGGCCAACGCGGCCTTGGTGAATGAGCACGGGATCGAAGAAGCCGTGGCCGACAAGGGATATCACAGCAATCAGGTACTCGTGGACTTACATATGCAAGGCATTCGGAGTCACATTCCCGAGCCTGAGCGGGGAGCGAGGAAGTGGGCAGGCAAGCAAAAGGAGCAGCAGCGGGTGTATGCCAATCCCCAGGCGCATGCGGGGATGCCGGGCCAGCAGTTGCAGTAAGCTGCCCTCGGAGCTCACCGAAAGAAATTTTGCTCACATGTATGAAACTAGCGGCCTGCGACGAACGCATTTGCAAAAGCGAAACAATGTTCTAAAGCGGCTTCTGTTCCACGCGATCGGCTTCAATTAAGCGTTGCTGCTGCGGAAACGCTACGGAATCGGAAAACCGAGGACCCTCCAGGGGTGTTCGGCTGCTTTTTTGCCTCTCCAGATGGCTCTGTCGCATTCTTCGCTTGCGGGAGAGACTCAGTTAAAGCCAATGAAACTGCAGCGGACTTCCTCTATCTCCCAGCGTGCTGTTCGCCTGCGAATCGTCTTCAGATTTCTACCACAGGCTGACAGGCGCAAGCAGTCGTGAGTTCATGTAGAAGGGAGCGCATCGCGTAGGCCGACTTCTCCGAACTATCGGTGCCCTTTAAGTTTGACAGCCTTTTCCTCCGAGCATCAACCAATTTGTGCCCAGAATGTTTCGTTCAAGGCCACCCGTATCAAGACGCCACACTGCGGTGTTGTGAGCTGAATTTCTTAACCAACTTCCCCGAAAAAAATCGACTTGCTTGCGGGCGGCCGGCGATCAGGTCACAAGTGCTCAAGATCGAGCGTCTGCAGCACTCGAGGCGATCGATCTTCGAACACGATTTCCTTTGCTGGGAACGTGGCGCTTCGGCGGAGTAGTAGCGCATCGATGATCGCCAACCCCGCCACACATGCGAATAAGAGCAGAATGAACGTCTTGCGCTCGAGCAAGTGGAGTTCAAGTTTGGCCATTGTCCATGAATATGTCGTGAATGCGACCCAACAGAGACCAAACGTAGCTTTCAGATTCATCTTGCCAGGCAGGTACGTGCACGTGAACGGGATCTTATTAAACTGGAACAGAACAAACTCAATAAGGATTAGTGTTAGCACGCTTCCGTATGTTATGTGAACCGTTGCTGTCCAGGGACCCCAGAGCCAAGTGTACAGAGGCATTTGCAATAGCATGGGCAGTATCGAAAGAGCGACGACTAGCTTCCGTGCGCCCGCTACATACTCATCCGGTCTGGCAGTTTTGGCAGTGCGGAAGACCCAGTTCGATCGCAGATCCGCTGGAATCGAAAAAACAATTCGCAATCCGACTACAGTAAAGAACGAGAGTACGAGTTGCAACGACAGCAGGCCGACAGTTGGTTGAGACCACGGCTGGTGACTCTCAAAGACAAAGCCAATCAAGCTCTGCGACACCATTGAAAAGCCGACACCCAGGTACGCCGCAAACAGTAAACGCTGGCGCGGGCTTCGATACAGAGTACGAAGCGCGAATTGATAAGTTGCACGCTCAATGGGATTGGAGATCAAAGCCAATTCGATATTGGCGATGGCTCGGCGGATGCGGCCGGGCCCTGCGATTGTTCCGGGACTCTGTAAGGTGCGCCGCGTGTACAGCACGTAGTCTGTCACATAACAAAGCACGAATATGAGGGCTGAGAGTCCGAACGCGTTCATGGCAATCCCTGCGAGTTGGCGATAGATCGGGGTCAACGAGCCTGCGATTGTTTGGAACAGACCTAAGAACCACAGGGGCGGAATCCAGAACAGTGCGGGATCACCACTGCGCAACATCCGTTGAAGACTGAACAGCAGCGGCGGCGTAGAGAATAGCAGTCCGAGGATGAAGCAGATCAGTACCACCTGAAGATAGGGCGAAATACGGTAGAACAAGCGCTCGCCGAGCAGACGCACGGCGAGTCCTTGAATCGATGCAATCGCAAAAAAGACTGTCGCGCTCGCAGCGAGAATAGCCACTAGATGGCCAGCAAAGTTACGTAGGAGACTGAAGGAGGCGGGAGTCGACGCGAGCAACGGGAACAGAACGAGCGAGATCGCATTCACGGCGACGGCGAACACGCTTAGTAGTAAGATCAGCGCGATAAACTTTGCGCCGAAGATCGTCGCGGTACGGAGCGGAAGAGGAGTCAGCACGTAGCGGTCTGTAATCTCGGGGAAGAGCGAGTCCCACTGGATTATCGTGACGAATCCCACGACCACCATGCTGAAACATATGAAGAAGCACATGTCCACGGAGATGGCCGGCTCACGGATGAACGCCGGCTGGCGGGATATGGTGGCGTATTTGGGCAACAGCCAGAGCGGAAGCAACAGTCCGGGCACTGCGAGCAGAGAGATCACGTCGATTATTGCGGTTCGCAGATCGCCATCTTGCGATACCCATTCGCTATCGAAGAAGCGGCTGAAGAAGTGCCGGATCAAGATCCGCAGGCGCCCATGCTCTGGAGGCGAGATGGTGGTTCCAAGGGGCATTCAGTTGGTGATGACGTCAACGATGCTGTCCGCCGTGGCGACCGGATCTTCCTGCGATACCAATTGCGCGAAAATCTCCTGGAGCGAGCCGGCCCGCATGAGTTCGCGTAATCGCTGAACCGAGTCATCCGCCACGAGCCGTCCTTGGCACAGAATAAGCACGCGCGTGCATACTTGCTCCACAACCTCGAAAATATGGGACGAATAGAGGACGACTTTACCCGCGATCGCGAGGCGCCGCACGAGTTCCTTGAAGAGCACCGCAGAGGTGATGTCCAATCCTGAATCAGGTTCGTCCAGGATCAGAATGTCAGGGTTGTGCAGAATTGCAGCAGAAATCAGAATTTTTTGCCGCATCCCTTTGGAATATGAGGCGATTGGCGAGTGCCGCTGGTGATAGAGCGAGAACAGCTGCAGCAGGCCGTCGATACGACGATTCATGACGTCATACGGCATGCGCCGCAGCGAGCCGACCATCTCCAGGTACTCGCGGCCGCTCAGGTAGCCATAGAGATGTTGCGCTTCCGGAATGTATCCGAGGCGGTTCTTATATTCGAGCAGGCACGCCTGGATATTTCTTCCCTCGAATCGAATCTCGCCCTCGTCGGGAGACGCGAGGCCGGCCAGCATATGGGCCGTTGTGCTCTTGCCGGAGCCATTCGGCCCCAAATACCCAACGATTTCGTGTGGACGAGCTTCAAAAGAAACACCATTCAGCGCGGTATAACGGCCGTAACGCCGCACTACATGCCTTACTTCCAGCACTCAGTTTACCTCCCGGCCGCTGCTTCGGAGCGCGCAGCCTTCGATTAGAAGAAGTGTATTACATTTCCGCTGTTGCTGTTGAATTCCTTTATTGAGATCCTTCGGGTAGCGCATAGGCGATCACGTAATCGCCCTGTTTGGAGCCCAGTTTTCCGTGCCCGCCGACTGAAATGACAATAAATTGTTTCTTGCCGCCTTGCGTGGCAAATGTCATCGGTGTGGCATGGCCTCCGGCTGGCAGCGACGTTTCCCACAGCAGAGATCCGGATTCGACATCAAATGCGCGAAGCGCTCCATCGGCTCGGCTTGACGCAACGAATACAAGGTCCCCGGCGGTAACAATCGGACCGCCGAGGACCGGCGCGCCTGGTATTTCGAGTGTGCCTCCGTTTGCACCCGCGCCGCGAACAACCGTTTTGCCGAGGGGCTTCTCCCATATGATGCGGCCTGTCGCGAGATCGACCGCCGAAAGAGCACCCCATGGCGGAGCGTTGCAAGGCAAGCCCATGGGCGATACGAGCATATCGCGAAGCAGCGCGTATGGCGTGCCAGATTGCGGCATCAGGTCAGTCCGACGGCGCGGATCGCTCGCCGGCATAGAATCATACTCCTTGCGCGGGATCAGCTGGATTTTCATTGCCAGGCGGGTAGTATTGACGATGACCCATCCTCGCACGGGGTCCACGGCTCCGCCGCCCCAGGAAACGCCGCCGATTTGTCCGGGAAGCTGCACGGTTCCTCGGATGCTCGGCGGCGTAAACATGCCGTCGGCACGCATCGACTCAATCAATTTGCGGCAGGCTTCACGCTCTGCCGTATTGAGGCCCCAGGCATCTTCGGCGCGCAGTCCTTGGGGCGCGAGCGGCGGATAACTGGTGAAGGGTTGAGTCGGCCAGGTCTTTTCACCTTCGACGTCGGTCTGCGGAGTTGGCCGCTCTTCAATGGGCAGTAAAGGTTGGCCGGTTTTGCGATCGAGGAGATACAGAAAGGCGGTCTTGGTCAAGACCACGATAGCAGGGACGAGTTTGTTGCCCCGTTTCACCGTTACGAGCGACGGTTGCGCGGCGATGTCATAATCCCACACGTCATGATGCACGGCCTGGAAGTGCCAGACAACGCGACCGGTGCTGGCCTTCAGCGCGACGAGTGAGTTGGAATAGCGGTTATCGCCTTCCCTTTCGCCACCATAGAAATCGGGACTAGCGCTCCCAGTAGGAACGAATACCATGTCATGGTCCGCATCCGCGGCGATTACACCCCAGGCGTTGCCCCCGCCATACCGCGCGCCCGGCGCGAGCGGATCGAATGTCCACAGCAGCGCGCCCGTTCGTGCATCGTAACCGCGCACGATACCGCGCTCCTGGTCGACGCGTCGATTGTCGCCGATCGAAGAGCCGGTAATGACGATGTCGCCCACAATCGCCGGCGGTGACGTGACCTGATATTGCCCCGTGTCGGGCCCAATCTGGATCCCCTGTTTGAGATCGACTTCGCCGTTCGTTCCGAAATCGGGGCACCGTTTTCCGGTATCAGCATCGAGCGAGATCAGTCGCGCATCAAGCGTCCCAAAGAAGATACGGCGGTTGCACGTCTGCATAGTCGACCGCCGCGAGGATGACCAGTACGAAACACCGCGTGATGTGACCTCATTGAAATACTGATTTCGGTCGATATCGGGATCGTAGGCCCATAATTCCTTTCCACTTTCCGCTTCCAATGCGATCACACGATTGAAAGGAGTGATAATGTACAGCTTGCCGTTGACCATCAACGGCGTGCACTCGAATGCGGCTTTGCCGTTGAGCCGTGATGGAATATCAAGTGCGCCAGTGCGGTACGTCCAGGCAACCTTGAGTTTATGGACATTCTTCCGATTGATGATCGAAAGCGGCGAGTAACGGCTGCCACCTTCATCACCGCCGTAGGCCCGCCACTCACCAGCATCACCAGTCGCCTTTGTCGTGCCGGCGAACATCAGCATGGATACAAGAATGGTAATCACAGGCATAGTGGAATCCTGTCCCTTTCAGGTCAGTTCAGGCAAATGAGTCGGTGTACGAACGCAATGCGCGGCTGATGTGACCGAGCACGGCGACTCGACTCGGCTGTAAATAGAAGTGTTCGCCTGGGAAACCGTGCAGGCCAAATGCCCTTGAGGTGTGTTCGCGCCAAAGCGCTGCGTCCTCGTGTCGGACTTCGGGGTCGCTGAGGCCGTAGAAAGCGTCGATAGGCACATCGAGCGGCGCCTCCGGCGAAAACTCGTAATTCTCGGCAATAGCGAAATCAGCGCGCACGACGGGCAACATCAAGTCCAGCAGTTCTGAATTCGATAACGCAGCTTCGGGAATTCCATTGAATTCGCGCAGTTTCTGGACGAGCGCGGCGTCTGGCAGCTTCGAAAATGGCGGCTTGTTGCGGGCAACGTGCGGCGCCACCGAAGCGGAGGCAATCAACCGCACGGGTTGAGTATAGTTGTTGCGCCGAAGCCATCGCGCCGTTTCAAAGCCGAGCCGCGCGCCAAGGCTGTGGCCGAAGATGATGAAGGGTTTGTCAGTGAGACACGAAACGGCAGGAGAGACCTGATCCACCAGAGACTGGAAGCTGGTGAGCAGCGGCTCAGAGATCCGC
>Ga0335070_10005578_pt1 | contig 14802 bp, 8 predicted proteins | sample Lox_Sample_13_FD_206722 | JGI IMG/M metagenome (GOLD analysis project Ga0335070, IMG submission 206722) | Soil microbial communities from Loxahatchee National Wildlife Refuge, Florida, United States - Lox_Sample_1.3 | ecosystem: Environmental > Terrestrial > Soil > Wetlands | place: USA: Florida... | reverse complement strand
GCTCGGGGTCCAGGTGTAGGTGTTGCTCGTCGTCCAGTCCTGAAGCAAGGTCCAGGCGGTGCCGGTGTAGAGCCACCACTTGTACTGGTAGGGCGCGAGGCCCCCGCTGGCCACCGCGCTGACCGTGATGGGCGTGCCCGCCGCCTGCGGGCTCCCCGGGGTGGCTGTGAAGCCTGCGATGCTGGCTGGGGGTGGCACCGTCACCGTGAACGGGAGCGTCCCGTAAACCTCCCAGGTGTCCGCGCTGTTCCCACTGCTTCGCACCCAGACCCCAAGCTGATAGCTCCCGGCCGTGGTCGGGGTCCAGGTGTAGGTATTGCTCGTCGTCCAGTCCTGAAGCAAGGTCCAGGCGGTGCCGGTGTACAGCCACCACTTGTACTGGTAGGGCGCGAGGCCCCCGCTGGCCACCGCGCTGACCGTGATGGGCGTGCCCGCCGCCTGCGGGCTCGACTTATTGGTACCGATCTGCACGCTCTGCACGAGACTTGTGGCTTGCGGAACCGCGGTAGCGGCCGCTCCCGAGGATGTGTTGCCTGCTTTGTCCGTAGCGCAGATTCGGTAGTAGTACGTCGTTCCGTTGGTTCGCCCCGTGTGAGTGTAAGCGGTCCCGACGCCCTGGTAGATTTGGGTGCCGTTGGAACAGGCGGCATTGGGGGCCCCGCTGGTCCGGAAAACCAGTTTGTAGGTATTTGAACTGGCCAGGCCGCTGCCGCTGTCCGTGAACCCGGACCAGGTCAATACGACTTGTCCATCTCCTGGGGATGCCGCAAGCGTCCCGTTCGTCGGGGCGGTCTGGTCGAGGAAGATGCTCGCGGTTGCGGTGGCGGAGACATTCCCGGCCGCATCCTTGTACCAGGCGTAGACGGTCTTGAGGCCGTCGCCACCCGCGAGGGTGGAGGGGACGTTCGCGTTGCTGTAGCTCGGCGTGGCGGGGATGGCCACCCAGCCCGTGGCCCCGGCCGCGGGCATCGTGGCACTGGCGGAGATGTAGTAACCGGTCACCCCCACGGCATCGGTGGCGCTGAGGGTGAGCGTGACCGCCGTCCAGTTGGTGTAGGCCGCTCCGCTATTGATGAGGATCGAGCCTGTCGGGGCAGTGGTATCCGCCCCATCGGCTTGGGCAGTTGCGCTCACTTCGTTGGAGCACGCGCTCTCGTTCCCGCCGGCATCCACCGCCGAGACCTGGACAAAGTAGGTGGTCCCGGTGGTGAGCCCCCCGAGTTGGTAGCTCACCACGGTGCCCGGGATCGGGTTCGGGAGAGGCGCGGCCAGGGTCTGGGAGCTCGCCGCCCCGCAGGCCCCGCTCCCGGTGCCGTAGTAGATCCGATAGCTCGCGAGATCGGTGAGCTGGCTCCCATCCACATTGGTAGAGGGTGCGGTCCAGTCGAGGTTGAGGTGGCCGGCGAGGGCAACAGCGGGCAGCAGGAGCGAGAGGAGACACACGCTGAGGCGTATCAGGGAAACCGACGGCTTCCCACGCCTGGAACGGGTGGGCGCGGTCAACAGGACAATCGTTCTCACTCTCATGGAGGACCACCTTGCTGGCGGCCTAGGGGTGCCCTTCCGCTTGCCTCCGAGTCACGGGGCGAGTAACACATCCTCGGCCCGTCGTGCTCGTCTCTCTCTGGCTCAACGCGCTACTGGTATAGCCCCTCCTGAAAGTCGGCACCGAGGCCGAGCGGACTTCAACCGCTTGATGCGGAACAGTTCCGACGAGGAGTCTAGCAATCGGTATACCCGACCGAATAAGAGCTAGAATTCGGCCCCGCCGAATGACAATAACGCAAGAATTGCATAAATCGAACCGATTTGCCTGTCTTGACGAGAGACCTGATAAATCGAAGTTCTATTCTGCAGGTTGAAAATATTGCCAAGAGGACGGCGTAAGGATTACAGATCGGGGATCAGTCGATTGGTACTCAGGGTGGGGATATTGGTGCGAGATCTGCCCGCACGGCACAAAATCCTTTGCCTGCATCCCGCACTCGCAACTCCTAGGAAATGAACCGGTCCCGGCGACGAGGCGCGAAGGTCGCAAGGGGGGCCTGATTTAGAATGGGGGGAACCCATCCGTACCAGACCCAGATGGTCAAGGTGCCCATCTCGGTGATCTCTCCATCGGGGTAACATACTATCCACGCGGTTCTCTGGGATTCTGCCTCAAGCGAACTCCCTCGAATGCTCCCTCCTCGCCGGTCTGACGGGCCGTCCTGAGGGTCCGGGCGACGCGCCTCGTCACCTCGACTACCATTTTTTTGCGGCGGCGAAGGTTGGGGGCGACGGTCCCTTGACGGCGGAGCAACCCGCGGAAGCCTTCCCATGTCGAGAGTGGATGTATTAAGCGCTCGTCCACGGACTGTCCCGACGCCCGCCGGTGCCGCCCTCTCTTGCGATTCCATGACGTGCGCCCCCATCATGGCCGCGATGGCATACCTGTAGAGCGTGCCCAACTCAGTCAAACTGGCGAGGACATCGACCACGCCCGAGGCGCTTTGACGCAGGTCCTCCTGGACCCGCCCGAGGCGGCTACGCCGCACCAACGGCGGTGCAGGGTGCAGGGCGATCCGCTTGGCTGCTCATGCAGGGCGCCGGGACAGGGGGCGGACGGGAGATTGCTCTGGCGGCCCGGGATGAGCCCGGGTGCGAGGTCCCCCGCTGCGGCCGTGGCTCGCCGACACGCCGCTCCTTGCATGACCGACCTTGTTGGCCCATATTGAGGCCGCGCAGGCCGGGACCTATCCGGCCTGACGGGCGCCCGCAGGATTGGCGATTGATATGTAAGCCCGGATTCTTCGGGGTATTTCCCGGAGAATCCGGGCTAGGAGGTGAGCGATGGCAACGGGCAAAACAAGGCGGGAGTCGGCCACGCAGAGGGGGACGCCCCCTGCGCTGGCCGAGGATCGGACGGCGCCGCCGGGCGGGCCGGACCGCATCGCCCTGCTGACGATGATGGTCCGGATCCGGGCCTTCGAGCTGAAGCTGGCCGAGCTGGTCCGCAACCTGGTGATCAAGGGGACGATGCACCCCTATGTCGGCCAGGAGGCGGTGGCCACCGGCGTCTGCGCCGCCCTGCGGCCCGCCGATTACATCGCCAGCACGCATCGGGGGCACGGCCACGCCCTGGCCAAGGGCGCCGACATGAAGCGGATGATGGCGGAGCTCCTTGGCAAGCATACCGGCTACTGCAAGGGCAAGGGCGGCTCCATGCACATCGCCGACCTGGACCTGGGGATGCTGGGCTGCAACGGCATCGTCGGGGGCGGCATGGGGATCACGGCGGGGGCGGCGCTCTCGGCCAAGCTCCGCGGGACCGACCAGGTCTGCGCCGGCTTCTTCGGCGACGGCGGGGCCAACACCGGAATCACCCACGAGTCGATGAACCTGGCGGCCGCCTGGCGCCTGCCCGCGATCTTCGTCTGCGAGAACAACCAGTACGCGCTGTCCATGCCCTACGCCAAGGCGGTGGCCATGCCGGACATCGCCCTGCGGGCACAGGGCTACGGCATGACGGGCGAGGTGGTGGACGGGAACGACGTGATGGCCGTCTGGGCGGCCACCCGGCGGGCGGTGGAGCGCGCCCGGGCGGGGGGCGGGCCGACGCTGCTGGAGTGCAAGACGTACCGCTGGCTCCAGCACAGCCTGCGCGTCAAGGGACCGGATCGCCCCGCCGAGGAGGAGGCGTCCTGGCGGGCCCGCTGCCCCATCGATCGCCTGCGCAAGGAGCTCACCGCGGACGGGCAGCTCGACGACGCCCGCTTTGCCGCCATCGAGGCGGCTGCGGCCCGGGAGGTCGAGGAGTCGGTGGCCTTCGCCCTCTCGAGCCCCGAGCCTCCGCTCGAGGAGATCGAGCTCGACATCTATGCCGGGAGGTTCATCGAATGAGCAGCGCGCAGGCGGCCCGACCGGGTTCGGGCATCCGCGAGATCACGTACGCCGAGGCCATCGCCGAGGCGCTCCGCGCCGAGATGCGGCTCGACCCGCGTGTCTTCGTGATGGGCGAGGACGTCGGGACCTTCGGCGGCCTCTTCGGCGGGACCAAGGGCCTGCTCGAGGAATTCGGCCCCGAGCGGGTGCGGGATACCCCCATCTCCGAGGCGGCCCTGATCGGTGCTGGCGTGGGCGCGGCCATCACCGGGATGCGCCCCATGGTCGAGATCCAGTTCATGGACTTCACCGCCTGCGCCATGGACCAGATCGTGAATCAGGCGGCCAAGATCCGGTTCATGCTGGGGGGCAAGGCCCAGGTGCCCCTGGTCATCCGGACCCCCTACGGCACCGGCCTCAAGCTCGCCTCGCAGCACTCCCAGAGCCTGGAGGCCTGGTTCGCCCATGTCCCGGGCCTCCTGGTGGCCATGCCGTCCACGCCCGCCGACGCCAAGGGCCTGCTGGTCACGGCCCTCCGGGACCCGAACCCGGTCATGGTCCTGGAGCACAAGCTCCTCTACCCCACCCGGGGCCCGGTGCCCGAGGAGCAGTACAGCACCCCCTTCGGTCGGGCTGACGTGAAGCGCCTCGGCTCGGACCTGACCATCGTGGCCACCGGCTTGATGGTGAGCAAATCGCTCGCCGCCGCGGAGCGCCTCGGGGCCGAGGGCGTCGAGGCCGAGGTCGTGGACCCGCGGACGCTGGTCCCCCTGGACAAGGCCACGATCATCGAGTCGGTCAAGAAGACGGGACGGCTGGTGGTCGTGCACGAGGCGGTCAAGCGGGGCGGGTTCGGCGGCGAGATCGCCAGCGTCATCGCCGAGGAGGCCTTCGATTACCTGGACGCCCCCATTAAGCGCGTGGCGGGCCGCAACGTCCCCATCGCCTTCAACGAGGTCCTGGAGAAGAAGGCGGTGCCCGACGTCGAGGACATCGTCGTCGCCGCCCGCTCGATCATCGGCGGGTGAACAGGTAGAGCCACCGCCGGCCCGGTGGCCGTCGGCGCCCAATCGCGTGCCGGGGGCCGACCGCAGCCTGCGGCAGCCGGGACGGGAGGCTCCCCTCCGTCACACCTGTCCTGCCCCGGCCGTCTTCCCGTCCAGAATCTCGCACGCCGCGTTCAGCACCTGCGAGACCGAAATCTCTTGCATGCAGAGGTTGTTCCGGCACCCCGAGAGCCGGCCGTTGTAGGCGCTGACACATGGGCTGCATGGCAGAGCGGCCCAGAGCACGTGACTGCGCGGGGTGCGCGGCGCGTACAGCGCCGGGGTCTCCGGCCCGAAGAGCGTGACCACGTGGACGGGGGTGAGGGCCGCAAAGTGCGCGGGCCCGCTGTCGTTGGTGACCAGGACCCGCGACAGGGTGTACAGGGCCAGGAGCTGGCTCAGCGTGGTCCGCCCCGCCAGGGAGATGCAGCGCTCGCTCCCGACGGCCTCTGCCAGGCGGCGAGCCTCCGTGGCCTCGGCGGGGGCGCCGGTGAACACGACCCGGAGGCCGGGGTACCTCTTCAGCAGACCGCCCGCCAGCTCCACATAGCGCTCCGCCGGCCAGCGCCGCAGCGGGAGCAGGTCGCTGCAGTTCGCATTCAGCAGCACGATCGGCGGAACCTCTTGGCCACCAGCCTCCCGCAGGATCATCTCCCGCACGGATTCAAGGTCTTCGGCCGGCGGCCGCCACTGCGGCAGGGCAGCCCGCTCGTCGGACGGCTCCGGGCCCAGCGCCGGAAGCGACGCCGGGTCGGCATCCACGGCCGCGACCATCACCGCGAAGGCTCTGCTCGTGTGCAGATGCGGGTTGTAGGACAGGCGGTGCGTCATGAGATCCCCGCGCCACGCCGCCTCACCGCCGAAGGCGTGAAAGCCGATCCGCCGCCGCGCCCCGCTCAGGTAGCAAAGGGCCGCCGAGGAGCGCGCGAAGAACTCGAAGTCGATCGCCGTATCCACGCCCTCTTGCCTCAGGCGCCTGAGGACGCCGAGCGCGCTCCCGACGGCCGAGGCCGGGCCGGACGTCCGGATGGTGAGCACATTCTCCGGGGGGATCAGCCCCATCACGTCCACGATGAATCGGTTCTCCTCGAAGGCCAGGAAGAAAACGTTCGTGCGCCCGACCCGCGCCACCGCCTGGCGGAAGGCCTGATGGGCCAGCACCGTGGACCCCTGCTCGGCGAGCTTCACGAACACGATCCGACGCGGCGGCCCGTCCGGCCGTGCCCGGAACGGCTCGGCGACCCGCCGGACGATGGTCAGCAGCAGGCACGCCGGAATGCCCAGCCACCGATCGAGCCGCCGCATGGAGTGAACGGTCATTGCCATCTTCCGATCCGTTCCCTGGGCCGACGCGTCACTGCCCGGGCCGCCGCTCGACCCGGGCGGCAACCAGGGCATGTCCGGCCGAGGTCGTCACCACGGTCCGAACGGCGAACTCCGGATGCAGCCGCTCGAACCGCTCCACCTCCGCCCTCGGCGCCAGGACCCAGGCGGGCGCGCTGACCGCCGCACCCTGGAGGTCCAGGACGAGCTGCATCGGCTGGGGGACGTAGAAGAGCACGCTGCTGTAGAGCCCGCCCAGCGTGTAGACGGGCGCCGGCGCGGCTGCGATGGCGCTCTCGAGCGCGGCGGCGGCCCGGCGCGTCCCGCCGAATCGCTCGGCGCACAGCGGCATCGCCACCGTCACCAGCCCCACCTGATAGACCATCAGGGCCGCCAGGAGTCCCCCGGCGGCCCGCGCCGCCAGGTGACGACGCTCCCACAGGGGATCGAAGGCGAGGCCGGCCAGCACCGCCACCGCGGGCGCCGCCGCCATGGCATAGCGGGTCTTCGCCTGGGGCCAGACCAGGAGAGCCAGCGTGCACAGGCCAGCGTACAGGATGAGGGGGGTGATGACCGGAAGGGGGGTCGCGAGCGTCTGCCGCCGCAACCTCGGAATGAGCAGGAACGGCAGGAGAATCGTGCTCGGCAGCAGATCCAGCGGCAGACCGCCGGCGAACGTCACCCGTTCCCGCACGTACTGCCAGTGCAGGATACCGACCTGTTTGCCGAGTCGCATGTAGTTCAGCCAGACGGACAGGTCGCCGGCCCGATAGACGGCCATCGCCCAGGCGATGGTGGCCGCCGCCGGCACGGCGAGGCAGAGGAGGAGACCCGGGAGCGCCGCCCAGCGGCGCCGGGCGATGAGGTAGCCGCCCACGCCGAGAGCGAAGTAGCCGACGGGCTGGGGTCCCTTGGCCATGGCAAGCACCGCGAGGAGGGCGCCGCAGGCGAGCCAGCGCCAGATCGCCGTGCGCCCGCCTTCCTCGCCGTGCCACCAGACCACGAAGGCGGCAAAGGACAGCGCGGTGATGACGGTCTCGGGCTCGCCGATGGTCAGCTTGCGCAGTAGGAGCGGACAGAACATGAAGGCCAGGGCGGCGAACAGCGAGGCGGGCGCGCTCGCGCTGCGCCGGGTCAGCCGGTGCACCAGGAGAGCGGTCACCAGCACCGCGAGCATGGCCGGGAGGCGGATGGACCACTCGTTGACGCCGCCGGTCAGCCGCGCCGCGGCGGCAATCAGCCAGGCCAGCAAGGACGGCTTCTCATTCCAGCGGAGGCCATAGATCGCCGGCTCGAGCCAGGTGCCGCGGGCCAGAACGTCGCGCGCCAGCTCGGCGTTGATCCCTTCATCCCAAACCAGGGAGCGGACTGTCAAGTTCGGCAGGACGGCGATGGCCCAGGCCAGAACGACCCAGGCCGCAGCGGGCACTCGCTCGATGACTCGGGTCATGATCCTCGGTCCTTCGAGCCGAGAATTCGGGAACGAATCCAGACTCGCATGCCGCTCGGCCGCGCGCGCATCTTCCACTGGATCGCCCCGCCCAACCACGTGGTGGCACCTGCAAGCCGGCGCACATCCGGCTTGGCCGCCCTGGCGGCCGCCCCGCCCACGGCATTACGGCGGCCCGGACCGGGCGTGCCTCCTTCAGCGCATCGCGGAGCCATGCGGTTCTTGGAGGCTTGAGTGGCGCAGGGGAGGCCGAGCGGGGGAGAATGCTAACACGCTGCTTCGCAGGCGAACAAGGAGAATATCGACTGCTCGGCAGTCCACCGGATCATGGAGGCGGTCCAGGCTGAGCGGCCGCCATGGTCCAGAACGGTTTTTGTTGAGCCCGCAGTGTTCGCGGGCTCCATTCGCGAACACTGCGGGCTAGACCTTCGCCCGCGGAACGGTATCCAGCGGGGCACCCAGCGGGATCAGCGGCTCGCGCTTGAGGGTCGCCTCGAATGCGCCGATCAGGCGGCGGGCGTGCGCGAAGACCCAGAAGTGCAGGTACTGCTGGTTGTACGACTCGCGCTCCTTCGGGTCGGTGATCAGGTTGATCACGTGGGGAGTGGTCAGGGTCTGCGCCTCCTCGTCGTAGTAGCGCTGGCGGACGTAGACCACCTTGAAGTTCCGCCACTTGACGGCGTGCAGCCGGTCCCGCACCCAGACCAGGCAGCCCTCGCGGCTCGAGGCCTCCTGCCGCCCCTCGAAGAAGGCCCGCTGGTCGATCCCGTCGATGACCCGGTCCTGGGGCACGTCCAGGCCGGCCCAGGTGAGCAGCGTGGTGAACAGGTCCACCTGATGGACCAGCTCGTTGCTCTTCCCTCCTGCCGGCACGCGGCCCGGCCACCGGATCAGGCAGGGCGTGCGCAGGCCGCCCTCCGCGGCCGTGAAGTAGGAGCCCTCGAAGGCGCCGGGCGAGCCGCGCCAGAGCAGGAACTCCTCCGCGCCGTTGTCGCCGGCGAAGACCACGACGGTGTCCTGGGCGACCCCCAGCCGATCCAGCACGGCCAGGAGCTCGCCGAAGTCGTGGTCCAGCTCCAGCAGGCAGTCGGCCCACTCGCCGTTGCCGCTCGTGCCCTGGAACTCGGCGCGCGGTATCGTGGGCAGGTGCATGAGCGAGTGGTTGAAGTAGAGGAAGAATGGCTTCCTGGCGGCAACGCTCCGCTCCAGGAAGGGGACGGCGCGCCGCAGGTACTCGAGATCCACATCGCGCCGGAGCGCCAGGGTCATCTGCTGATCGGTCAGGGCGCGCACCTCGCCGCCCTTCATCCCCTCCAGCATGTGGCAGGTGGGGTCGCGCTTTGGATCGTACCAGGGGTCCTCGGGCCACAGGCAGTCCGAGTAGGACCGGGGCGGTCCGTACCACTCGTCGAAGCCGTGATCGGTGGGCCAGCGCCCGGTCTCGGCCCCCAGGTGCCACTTGCCGACGATGGCGGTGGCGTACCCGGCCTCGGATAGGAGGTCGCCCAGGGTGCGCTCCCAGGCCACGAGTCCCCCCAGGTTGCCGCCCGACACCACGGAGTGCGTTCCGGAGCGGATGGCATGCCGGCCGGTCATCAGCGCGGAGCGCGACGGGGTGCACTGCGGCTCGGCGATGTAGTGAAAGAGCTGGAGGCCCTGGGCGGCGAACCGGTCGATGCGGGCCGTGTCCGCCCCGCGCAGGACCCCGCCCCCGTAGCAGCCCAGCTCGCCCAAGCCGAGGTTGTCGACGTGGAAGATCAGGATGTTCGGACGGCTGATCGCATCACTCATGGCTCACTCCGAGCCCGGATTCTTCACGAAGGGCGTGTGAAGAATCCGGGCTTACTTTCCGAACCTCACTCCCGTGGCCGTATGACGCGGGGCGAGAGGTGCACCGGGGATCCGGGTGCCGGCGGCGGTCCTCCCAGCGGCCTGGTACCCAGGATTATCATTCGCGAGCCTGCTCGCGAATTTCTGGTCCCTTACTCATTCAGCGTGGAGAATTCGCGGGTTCTTGCGCGAATTCTCCGGGCTACAGCGCGGCGCGGGTGCCCGGCTCGATGATCACGTCGCGGATCGTCCCGGTGTACGGGAACGCGCCGTGGCGCTCGAAGAGCTCCGCCAGCACCGGCCCGCGCCGGTCCAGGCCGACGTCCAGGCCCTCGAAGATGCCGAACATGAGAGTCGGGGACAGCGCCGTCCACCCGACCCGCTCCGCCCCGTCCACCAGGATCCGGCCGCGGCCCTGCCGCTTGCCGAGCGCCTCGTAGTCCAGCGTCGCCTCGTGATCGCCGGCGGACAGGTCGAAGGGGGCCAGGGCGGTCGCGTCGCCGAAGCCGTTGTAGTACAAGCGCAGTCGCCCGTCCTCGATGTACATCACCATCCCGCCGATCGGGTCCCCGATGGCCCACAGCACCCCCTCGTCGGCGGGGCGCTGCAGGAAGCGCACCCGAATCCTGAACGAGCGGTTGCTGATCATCGGGAAGATGTCCGCGCGGTGCACGGTCTGCATCCCCGGCAGGAAGGTGCGCGGCCGGTCCGCCAGCGCCAGCAGGTGCGGCGAGACGTCGGCGAATTTCTGGAGTCGGTTCCGGTTGTCCAGGGGGTAGACGTCGTTTTGCCGGGCCGCCTCCTCGAAGGCGTCGGTCAGCTCCTTGAGCTTCTCGGGGTAGCGGGCGCGCTGGTCCAGGCTTTCGGAGAAGTCCTCGGCGAGGTTGTGCAGTGTCCAGTTGTCGAAATCGATCGGCTCGCCCCGCTTCTGGATCGAGCGGACCAGCCAGCCGTCCCGGTAGTAGGCGCGGTTCGCCCAGCACTCGTAGTACTGCTCGGTCCGGGGCGGGGGCGCCGCCGGGTCGAAGAGCACCGGCGCGAAGCTCCGGCCGTGCATGGCGCGGGCGGGCTGCCCGTTCACCGTGCGGAGAGCGGGTGCGCCGGCCAGGTCGAGCAGCGTCGGCATGACGTCGGTGACGTGCACGAACTGGGTCCGGATCGCCCCGCGCTCCCGGATCCGCGCCGGCCACGACACGATGAAGGAGACGCGTCGCCCGCCGGCCCCGGTGTAGGTCTTGTAGGAGGGGAAGGGGGCGTTGCAGACCTGCCCCCAGGCGGTCGGGTACAGCGTGATGCTCCGCGGGGAGCCGAAGTCGTCCAGCCGGGCGCGCTCGCGCTCGACGGGGTGCGGGGGAAGCCCGCTGTAGCGGCGGTTGTTGTTGAACATGCCGATCGGCCCGCCCGCGTCGGTGGCGCCGTTGTCGGAGGTGAAGAGGATGATGGTGTTGTCCAGCTCGCCGGTCGCCTCCAGGTGGGCCACCAGCCGGCCCACGTTCTGATCCACGCAGTCCAGCATGGCCGCGTAGGCCTCCATGTGCCGGGCGAAGAGCGGCCGGTCCGCCGGGTCGGTCGTGTCCCAGTGCGGCACGTTGGGATCGGAGGGGGCCAGCTTCGCCCCCGGCGGGATCAGCCCCAGGGCGAGTTGCCGCCGGTAGCGCGCCTCCCGGATCGCGGTCCAGCCCGCGTCGTAGCGGCCCTGGTACTTGGCCAGATCTCCGGGCTTGGCCTGCAGCGGGGCATGCACCGCGTTGGGGGCGATGTAGAGGAAGAAGGGCTTGGTCGCCGAGGACGCGCGCAGCTCCTTGACGAACTGGATCGCCTTGTCGAACCAGTCGTCGGTCGCATAGTAGTCGCGCGGGTACTCGTCGATCGGCAACAGCTGCCCGTTGAGCGTCAGCCGGGACGGGAAGAAGTAGTGCGTCTCGCCCTCCAGGAAGCCGTAAAAGGTGTCGAAGCCCCGGCCGTTCGGCCAGCTCCGCTTCGGCCCGGCGGCCACGGTGTCGAGCGTCGGCGTGTTGTGCCACTTGCCGGTCATGATGGTCTCGTAGCCGGCGGCGCGGAGCGTCTCGGCCGCCGTCGCCGCGTCCAGGGGAATCTCACCCCGGTAGCCCGGGTAGCCGGCGTCGGTGTTCGAGAGCCAGCCGGTCCCCACGGCGTGGGCGTTCATCCCGGTGAGGAGCGCCGCCCGCGCCGGGGAGCAGATCGGATGCGTCGTGTAGTGGTTGAAGCGCAGGCCGCGTTCCGCGAGCGCGTCGATGTTGGGCGTGTCGATCTCCGAGCCGTAACAGCCGGGGTCCGAGTAGCCCATGTCGTCCATGTAGACGATGACGATGTTGGGCGAGCCCTTCGGCGCCGCCGTGGGCTCCGGCCACCACGGCGTGGATTCCTCCCGCGTGCGGCCGATCTTGCCCGGAAAGCTGCTCTTCGAATCTTGGCTCTGCACGAGCGTGCTCCTCCTCTGGCCAGCAGTGACGCGTGGACTCGCCGGCGGCATTGGGACGGCGCCGGCCCCGGGAGCATATCACAGCCCTTCGGCGACATGTGCATGGCAAATCCACCGCTGCCCGCGGGTTGCATGCCAATCCGGATCATTCACGCCGACCGGGATTGCCCCCGGCCCCAGGGCACCACCGCTCCCTCGGAATGAGCCCTACTGCCCGACAACGCCCTCCGCCGGCTTGCAATGTTCCTCCTGTTCATAGGAGAATATGCCGAGCCAGCCGACCGCGGCGCCCGAGCGGGGAGACTCCGGCGCCCTCGATCTCGGACCAAATCACCCACGGGGAAACGGCCATGGATCTACAGCTGCAGGGAAGGATCGCCCTGGTGACGGGGGCCGCTCGGGGGATCGGTCGCGGGATCGCCCTGACCCTGGCCGCCGAGGGTGCGCGGGTCGCCGTGAACTACGTCAACCGAGCCGACGCGGCCCAGGAGGTCGTCCGGCTCGTCCGGGAAAAGGGTGGGGACGCCGAGGCCTTCCAGGCGGACGTCGGGCAATATGCCGAGGCCGAACGGCTCGTGGCCGGCACCCTGTCGCGATTCGGCCGGATCGACGTCCTGGTCAACAACGCCGGCGTGGTGACGCGTCACCCCATCCTCGACGTCCCGCTGGAGGAGTGGGACCGGGTGATCCGGACCAATCTCTACGGCTGCTTCCACTGCTCGCGGCTGGCCGGACGGCACATGGTGGGGCGCGGCGGCGGCGGCAAGATCATCAGCATCTCCTCCATCCACGGCCGCGTCGCCAAGGCCGGCATGGGTGCCTATTGCGCCACCAAGGCTGCCATTGATATGTTCAGCAGGCAGCTGGCCGTCGAGCTGGCGCCGCACCGGATCAACGTGAACGTGGTGGCTTCCGGCACCATCGTCACGGAGATCAACCTGCCCCTCTACCAGAGCGACCGGCCGGAGGACGTCGAGAAGCGCACCGCGGTGCTCCACCGGGTGCCCTGGGGCGAGATCGGCCAGCCGGAGGACATCGGCCGGGCAGTCGCCTTCCTGGCCTCGGATGCCGCCCGGTACATCACCGGCGCCGTGCTCTACGTGGACGGCGGCTACACCGCCGACGGGACCCCGCGACTCCCCTCCGGGGCCCGGGTGCCATAGCCAGGCCGCTGAAAAAGCCCATCTGCTGCGTTGGGGGGCTCCCGCGGCGCTGCGGCGTACGGACTAAGTACGCCTCGCGCCTCGGATCGCCCTCCGCCTTGCAGCTGGACCTTTTTGAGCAGCCTGGGGAGATGCGGATTATCGGTATCCTCCAGCCCCGACGGAAGACGGGGGAGGACGGGTGCATGAGCGTCTGGACCATCACCATGCTGGACACCGGGACCCAGACCCAGGACAAAGGGTTCATGACCTACCTGACCGACATGGGTCAGCGGATCGAGATCCCGGTCACCGTCGCCCTGGTCGAGGGCCCCGCGAAGATCCTGGTGGACACCAGCTTCCTCTCGGTAGAGCGCACCTGGGAGATCCGGCGGCGCAAGATCGTCCGCACCCCGGCGCAGGAGCTCGCCGCGGCCCTGGCCGGGGCCGGAGCCCGCCCCGAGGAGATCTCGATCGTCATTCACACCCACCTGCACTACGACCATGCCGGGAACAACCGCCTGTTCCCGCAGGCCCGCTTCTACGTCCAGCGCGAGGAGCTGCGCTACGCCCTGGCCCCCACCAGCTTCGACGCCTCCGCCTACTTCGCGCCGCAACTCGGCATCACGCCCGACTACCTCGGCACGCGGTTCGAGCTGCTCGACGGTGATGCGGAGATCGCCCCCGGGGTCCGGGTCATCACCACCCCCGGCCACACCCCCGGTCACCAGTCGGTCCTGGTGGACACTGCGGGGGGCCGCTACTGCATCGCCGGCGATGCGGTCATGTGGCACGAAAACCTGGCGAAGCGCATCCCGCCGGGGATCCACACCTCGATGATCGAGTGCATGGCATCCCTGGAGCGAATCGCCCTGGAGGCGGATCACGTACTCCCCGGCCACGATCCGAAGCTATTCGAGCGCACGCCCCCCCGGTTCCCCTGACGGTTCCGAGGGGCGGCGAGGAGGTGACGCGGGAGGCGGCGGAGCAAACGACAGGGTGGCAGATGGGCAATCAGGGGATGTGCCTTATCACGGAAAGGAGTGCGGCATGAAGCGACCGGGCGAGAGCATCACGCGGCGGGATCTCTTGAAGGCGGGCGCGATCGCCGGCGTGGGCCTGGGGCTGCCGGCGAGCCTCTGGCGGCCAGCGCAGGCGGCGGCGGGCAAGGTGGTCATCAAGATCGGGACGGGCGTGGCGCCGGACCACCCCGAGAACGTGGGGGCCCGAAAGATCAAGGAGCTGGTGGAGAAAAAGGCCGGCGACCGGATCGAGGTGCAGGTGTTCACCGACGGACAGCTCGGCGACCAGCGGACCATGGTGGAGAACATGCGCAACGGCACCCTGGAGATCACCTGGGTGACGGTGGATTTCTTTGGCTCCTATGAACCGATCCTGAACATCTTCGCAGCCGGCTACCTGTTCCGGGATAGCTGGCATTCCTACAAGGTCTTCGACGGCCCCATCGGTAACGAGGTGCGCCCCCTGGTGGAGAAGCACAACGTGAAGCTCCTCGGATTTTACGAGGCGGGGCTCCGCCACGTCACGAACAACGTCCGGCCGATCGTGACGCCGGAGGACATCAAGGGGCTGAAGATCCGGGTCCCCCAGGCCAAGTACAGCCTGAGCACCCTGAAGTACATGGGGGCGAATCCGGTGGCCATGTCCTTCGGCGAGCTGTACACCGCCCTGCAACAGAAGGTG
>Ga0335070_10005577_pt1 | contig 14804 bp, 15 predicted proteins | sample Lox_Sample_13_FD_206722 | JGI IMG/M metagenome (GOLD analysis project Ga0335070, IMG submission 206722) | Soil microbial communities from Loxahatchee National Wildlife Refuge, Florida, United States - Lox_Sample_1.3 | ecosystem: Environmental > Terrestrial > Soil > Wetlands | place: USA... | reverse complement strand
GACGCCGCGCATCATGTCGTCGACGACGCGCCGGGTCTCCGGCCAATCGCAGCCGTGGTGCGGATAGTCGGTCGACCACAGCATGTTGTCGACGCCGATGCTGTAGCGGTTGGCGATGGCGTAGTTATCGATCATGAACGCGGCGCGCCAATTGCGCTTGAAATAGAAGCTCGGCTCGTGTTGCAGCTTCACCGGCAGCCACCAGCGGTTGCGCCACCAGCGGTCGTCCATCTGCTCGAGGATGTACGGGATCCAGCCGCACCCGGTCTCCACCGCCACCCAGATCAGATCCGGAAAGCGATCGTGGACACCCGAGCTGATGATCTCCGGCAGGTCGGTGATCATGTTGGAGGCGCCCACGGTGGCCAGGCCGGTGAGGTCGTCGCCACGCACCCCCTTGGGCTTGGGCTTCAGGATCTGGCGCATCACGCGCACGTGGAAATGGATGGGCACACCCGCCGCCTGGGCTGCCTCCCAGAAGCGGTCGTCTTCCGGACGGATCGTCGCGCCGGCGCTCGGCATGGTGTTGAGCCAGACGCCGCGCATACCCATTTTCAGGCAGCGCTCCATCTCCTTGATGCAGGCGTCGACGCCGAGCGCCGGCATCGCCGCGAGACCGATGAGGCGGTCGGGCGCCACTTGCACGAATTCCTGGGCCAGCCAGTTGTTGTAGGCCTGGACTCCGGCGAGTTGAAACTCCGGGTCGGAATCGGAGAAGAAATGGCTCATCATGCGCGCCGAGCCGAAGAGCACCTCGGCGTCGACGCCGTCGACGTCCTGCTCCTCGAGGCGCGGCTGGGCGCTGAAGTTGCCCTGGTTCGCGGCCGCGAAGGTCACGCCGGTCCAGCGTACCTCTTCGTGCTTGCGGCCGGCGGAGGCGTAGATGCCGATCGGCGCCGGCGGTGTGCCGGGTGCGAACTGCCAGGCTTCGCCGCCTTCGCCGTCGGGCACGACCCTCGGTGCCTTGTCGTGGAACTTCTTCGGCATGTACTGCGTCCACAGATGCGGCGGCTCGAGGATGTGCGAGTCCGCCGAGATGAGATTGTAGTCACGCGCCATGGATCCTTCGTCTCCGTTCCGCCCGCCTCGCCGCCGGGCCCTGCCGTAATGTGAACTAACGATCGTTCATATACGAGGACCCCGGCGCGGTTCAAGAGGTCGCGCCGCTGGCGCCGCCATCGAAGACTTGCTACAGCCTCGCGCACCAACGAGGTGCCTGATGAGTGCTACGAGCGTCGATCTCGACTCGCGCTTTCTGCGCGCCACGAAGGCCGCGGGCGTGTTGCGGGTGATCATCGACCGCCCCGAACGCCGCAATGCGCTGACCATCGAGATGTACCACGGCTTGAAGAAGGCGGCGGTGTTGGCCGAGAACGACCCTGACGTCGACGTGCTGCTCGTCGGCGCCAGCGGCGACTACTTCTGCGTCGGCGGCGAGATGGGCGGCCAGCACGAAGGCGGCGCGGCGATCGACCGCGTCACCGACCGTTTCGACCTCTTGCCGTTCGTGCAGCTCGAGCGCTGCCCGAAGATCGTCGTCATGGCGATCAACGGCATGTGCCAGGGCGGCGGCCTCAACATGACGCTGATGAGCGACATCTCGGTGGTCTCCGACCGTGCCACGTTCCGCGTGCCGGAGCTGCTGCGCGGCGTGGCCGACTGTTTCCTCGGCGCACGCTTGGCCAGCCGCGTCGGCATGGCGCGCGCCAAATACCTGCTGTTCGCTGCACAGTACATCAGCGCCGCGGAGGCGCTGGCGATGGGCCTCGTCTCGCGCGTCGTGCCGCACGCGACCCTCGACGCGGCGGTGGACGAGACGCTCGGCTGGATTCGCCAGACCGGGCCACGTGCGCGCACCGCGTTGAAGCGCGACCTCAACCGCCACCTGCCGGCGATCGACTTCCCGATGTTCGCCGAGTCCCTCGCCTCGGACGAGGTGCGCGAAGGGTTCGCCGCGTTCGTCGCCAAGCGGCCGCCCAACTGGGTGGGCAAGCCCTGACGCGCGGCCCACGACAGCGGTTCCCCCGTCGCCGCGCGCAGCGTATACTGCGCCCATGCCAGCCGGGCTGCCGGTCCTTGTGGTCGACGATCAAGTGGACGTGCGGGAGTCGCTCGCCTTCCTGCTCGAGCTCAAGGGCTACGCCGTGGTGACCGCGGCCGACGGGCGCGAAGCGCTCGGCCAGATGCGCCGCGGCGTCCGCCCCGGCCTGATTCTCCTCGACCTGATGATGCCGGACATGGACGGCTTGGAGTTCCGCCGCGAGCAGCTCAAGGACCCGCAACTCTCCACCGTGCCCATCGTCGTGTGCTCCGCGCATCCGGACGCGACCAGCACGGCCGAACGCCTCGGCGCCGCCGCGTGCTTGCCCAAGCCGCTGAACATCGACCGGCTCCTCTCCCTGGTCGCGGCGCACTGCGCGCCGCAACGAGCTTGACGAACAAACGTTCGTTTTGATACCACCGCAAGCGTGTCCCCCAGAGCCGCGACCGCCAGTGTCCGTCGACCGGGCCGCAGTACGCCCGCCCCGGCGCTGCCGACGCGCGAGGTCATTCTCGACACCGCGGAGCGCCTGTTTGCGCTGCGCGGCGTCGACGGCGTCGCGGTCCGTGATTTGGCGCGCGAGATGGGGCTGACGGCGCCGAGCTTGTACAACCACTTCCCTAGCAAGCAGGCCCTCTACGACGCGGTCCTCGAGCGTGGCTTGCATCCGGTGCTGCAGATCGTCAGCGAGTCCTGGCACCCCGGCGCCCTGCAGCCGGAGCAGATGCGCGCCACGGTCGACCGGCTGGTGACCCACCTGGCGAACCACCCGCACCTCGGACGCCTGCTGCAACGCGCGCTGCTCGAAGAGAGCGGCAGCGCGCAAGCCTTGTTCGCCCGCTGGCTCAGCCCGCTGTACCGCCACGGCTTCGCCGTCATTCGCGAAACCGCCGTCGAGGCCGGCTGGGAGCCCATCGAGTTGCCGAACCTCGCCCTCGGGCTCTTCGGCATGGTGTTCGGCTACTTCGCCAACACGGCCGCGTTGGTGCGTCTGGCGAAGGACGGCGACCCGCTGTCGCCGCGCGCCTTGGCGGTGCAACGCGGCTTTCTGGAAAAGGCCATCTATCGCCTGCTCGGCGCGCGTCCGCGGCGCGCCGTGTCCCGCAGGAAGAAATCCTGAGAGAGAGGAAGATCAACTCATGGCTGGTGACGAACTCGGCAAGATCACGGACGACGGGCTGGCGCGGATCCGCGCGCGCATCGGTAAGGGCTTCGAGGGACGCCGTCCCTGGCGCACGGAGGTGACGCGCGATGCCATCTACCATCTGGCGTTGGCTATCGGCGACCTGAGCCCGCTGTACCTCGACGAGGACTATTGCAAGCGCACGCGCTGGAGCACGCTGCTCGCCCCGCCGATCATCGTGCAGACGATGGACACCTTGCGCGCCGTCGGCCACAGCGGCCTGCCCGAGGGGCTCCCGGGCGTGCACTCGATCTGGACCGGCTCGTACTACGAGTGGAAGCGCCCGCCGATGCTCGGCGACCGCATCCGCGCCGACTCGTACTTGAAGGAGGTGCGCGAGAAGGAGAGCACCTTCGGCGGCGGTCGCGCCGTCTATCAAACCTATGAGGCGACGTACTACGACCAGAGCGGCGCCAACACCGGCGTGCGCAACGACACCTGGATCCGCATCGAGCGCAGCAAGACCGCCGAGAAGAAGAAGTACGGCAACATCGAGCTCGCCCAGTGGAAGGCCGACGACATCGCGCGCTTCATGGAGGAGTACCGCACCGAGGTGCGCACGGCGGAACGCTTCTGGGAGGACGTCAAAGTCGGCGATCCGCTGAACCAGCTGATCAAGGGACCGCTCACGCCGACCGCCGAGATCGCCTTCGAGTCGTACTTCGGCATTTATCTGGTCGGCAACATGGTCGCCGCCAACCTGTACAAGAAACATCCGGCGTTGATGATCCCCAACGAGCAAGGCATCCCGGAGCCGCCGCAACGCGTGCACTGGGACAACGCCTTCACCAAGAACCTTCTCGGCCTGCCCGGCGCCTACGACCTGGGCCCGGAGCGCTGCTCGTGGCTGATCCAGGGGATGACCAACTGGATCGGCGACAACGGCTTCCTCACGATGATCGACGCCCGCTATCACAAGTTCAACTACATGGGCGACGTCACGTGGGTGCGCGGCAGGGTCACCGACAAGTTCGAGCGCGACGGCAAAGGCTACGTGCGGTGCGCCCTCGAATGCGTCAACCACCGCGACGAGGTCACGGCCTCGGCGACCGCCGAAGCGGAGCTGCCGTACCGCGGGCAGTACACGAAGTAGACCGGGCACACACGGCGCCGGCCGCCATCACCCGGCCGGCGCCGCGGTGCCCAACCCGCCGATCACTCCCCGCAACTGGCGCAACGCCGTTGCCGTCCGTGGCCCGTACCACGAGAGCACCTTGCCGTCGAGGAACTGCACGCGCCCGGTGCGCAGCGCGGGCGTGTCGCGCAGCGCCTGCAGAGCCGCCAGGTCTTTCGCCTGAAACACGTAGGGCTCGTCGGGGAGCAGAATGATCTCCGGCTCCCTGGCGGCGATCTGCGCGAGGGTCACCGTCGGATAGCGCTTCGGCAGATCACGGCAGACGTTCTCGCCCCCCGCCCGCCACAGCATGTCGTCGTTGTACGTGTCGCGGTTGAAGCTCATCCACGGGTTCTTCCAGATCGGGCAAAACACCCGCGGCCGCGGCGCGGCGGCGGGCCTGGCGAGGTCCGCAAGCGCGCGCTCGGTCGCTGCGGCCAGTCCTTCCGCAGTCCCGCCACAGCCGGTGAGCAGCCCGAGGCGGCGGAGGAGCCCCGGCACTTCCGACGCCCGGTGCGTGAACGAGACGAAGATGCACAACCCCCGACCTTCGAGCGCCTCGAAGTCCACGCGGCGGTTCTCTTCTTCATTCAGCACGACGAGATCGGGCGCCAGTGCGACGATGCGCTCGATCGCCGCGTTCTTCGTGCCGCCGACGCGTTCGATGCCCTCGACCTGGTCGGCGGGCTCGCTGCAGTAGCGCGTGACCCCGACGAGGCGCTCACCGCACCCGAGGGCAAAGAGCGTCTCGGTCAGACTGGGCACGAGGCTGACGATGCGGCGCGCGGCGCGCGCCAGCACCACCGCCCGCCCGGCATCGTCGCGCACCTCGATCACCGCTGCGCTCCGAGACCCTTCTGCTTGAGGAGCGCGTCGAGCGCCTGGCGCTCGCTCGTCGTCAGCTCCTCGTGCGGCTGCTCCGTCGGTGCCGTGGCTGGGCGACCGATTTGTGGGGGTGCCCCGACCGCGACGCCGAGCTCGTGGCCGACCTGCACGGCGTGCCACAGCCAGGCGCCGGCGAGGCCGACGGCGACCAGGGTCGTGAGGGCGGCGACCAGCGTCCCGCGCTGACCCAGCCGGCGGCTCACGACACCACCCTGGCCCCCGGCGCTGCCGGTGCCGGATCACGCCGCGGCGACAGGATCGGCCAGCCGTGGCGCTGTGCGTGACGGCGCAGCAAGCGGTCCGGATTCACCGGCCGTGGATTGCCGACGAGCCGGAGCATCGGCAGGTCGGTGATCGAGTCGGTGTAGAAGTAGCTGCGCCGCAGATCGACGTCGCGTTCCGCCGCGAAGCGGTGCGCCCAATGCGCCTTGCCCGCGCCCCAGCACAGCGGCAGGACGGCATCGCCGGTGAGCTGTCCGTCCTCGACGATCAGTCGATTCGCCAACAGATGCTCGATGCCGAGCTCGCGCCCGAGCGGCTCCGCGACATAGGTCGTGGCGCTGGAGAGAATAGCGATCTCGTGTCCGGCGCGCCGGTGCTCCTCGACGGTCGCCGCCATCTGCGGATAGATCGTCGGCCGCACCGCGGCCGCATACCATTCGTTGCACAGGGCGACCATCTCGGCGTGGCGCTGGCCGCGCACCCAGCGCTGGTAGCGGCGGAAGACCGCGTCGATGTCGAGGCGATTGAGGCGGTAGAGGAGCGTGTAGTACGCCGGTCCCAGGAGATCACGTCGCCGCATCAGCCCGCGCCCGATCAGGTACTTCACGAACAGGATCCCGGAGTCGGCACCGATGAGCGTGTGATCGATGTCGAAGAAAGCCGCCGTGCGCATAGGTCAGGAGGTCGAAGGTAAAGCATGCCGCGGCCGATTGCTAGACGGCGAAGGGCCCGCGCTGCGTCGTGCGCGGCCGGCCACAGGGTCACCACGCGGAAGTCGAGGTCGTCTGTCGCCTTCTTCCGTCGGGAGGAATGCGTATCATCACCGTGTATCGAGTGGAGGAGTGATGGGGGTTGATCCGGACTTCTGCGAATACTGCGACGCCCCGCTGGGTGACCACGCGCGCTCGGTGACGATGTATCGCCACCGCACAGGTCGGCCCTTCATCGTCGAAGGAGTGCCGGCGCGCGTCTGCCCCCGCTGCGGTGAGCGCTACGTCTCAGCCGAAGTTGCGGGAGAAATGGACCGCGCGATGCGCGCCCGCAAGTCACGGGCGCTGACGGTCGCCGTGCCGGTGATTGCGTTGCGGGCAGCGGGCTGATTCGGCGCGCGAAATAGGAGCAAGCGTGAGCGCATATCGCGACTTCCGGAGTGCCACCAAGCTCGTCGAGCAAGGCATGCCGTACCGTGACGTCCTCAGCGCAGTGGCCGGAGTAGAGGAGCTTACAGAGCACTCCAGCGTGGCGCGGCAGCCAGCACCTCACTCACAGCGGCAACTGCTCCGCAGCCTGCTTGCCGACATCGCCGCGCCACCAGGCGTGCAGCGCGGCCCAGCCGCTGCGGCGGTCCCAGCCGTCGATGCCGTTGTACCAGCGCAGGCCGATCTCCTGCGCCCGCGGGCTGCGCGCCGCAAACCCGAACCAGAGACGCCACGTCCGCCCGTAGAACAGACGGGTGCCGAGCTCCAAGCGGCGCAGCTTCTTGCCCATCCACGAGCGCGCGACGTCGCGCTCGTACGCCCTCAGGTCGAAGCTGCCGTGCGCCAGGGCGTGCGCCGCAGCCGTGGCCGCGCGCCGGCCGTATTCGAAGGCGTAGGAGATGCCCTCACCCATCAACGCGTCGCATCCCGCCGCGTCGCCGGCCAGCAGCACGTGCGGCGCCGCGATGCGCACGCCGCGACCGTACCAGCGGATGGGAAACGATTTGACCGGCACCGCGGGCGCCCGCAGGCGCCCCAGCTCTTCCTGCAGCAGTGCATGCAGCATCGCTCCGGTGCCGTACGCCTCGACGTCGTAGACGCCGACGTTCACGTGCGGCTCGCCGCCGACCACGCAGGGAAACGCCCAGGCGTAGCCGCGCAAGCCGCGCGGCACCGCGGTGAAGCGGAAGTCGTAGCGTTCGCGGTGGAAGCCACTCCAGTCGATGCCCGCCACGGGCACGTCACACATCACCGCCTTGCCGACGCAGTCACGTCCACCCGGGACAAGCTGACGGCGCACCACACTGCCCGATCCATCCGCACCGATGAGCACGCGGGCGTGGTACGTCCCGCGCTCCGTCTCGACGCGCACGCCCTGCGCGTCGCGCTCGAGGTGGACGACCTTCTCGCGCTCACGGACTTCGATGTCGCGCGCCTGGCACGCGGCGACCAGCGACAGGTCGAACTCGTCGCGCCGCACGACCCGGCACATGTCGCGGTCCTCGTGGAGGATCGTGCGGCCCGGGACGTCGACGCGGGCGCGATGCACCACGGCGTTGGGCACCGCGAGGGCGACTCCGAGCTCACGCAAGCAGTCGAGCGTGTGTGGGATCAACCCGCCGGCGCACACCTTCGGCCGCGGGTGCCGTGCCTTCTCGAGCACGATCACCTCGCGCGCCAAGGCCGGATCCTGCCGGTGCAAGAACAACGCGCTGGCCGTGCCGGCGGGACCCGAACCAATGACGATGACAGGACGACGTTCCATGTGCGGTCGCGGGCGGCGCGCTCCCCGCCCTGCTCTCTACGAGCGGTGCGGCACGTTGGCGCGCACCCAGTCGACGATCTGCTGCGTCGTTGCGCCCGGGGTGAAGAGCTCCTTCACGCCCAGGTTCTTCAGCTCTGCAATGTCCTCGGGCGGCACGATGCCGCCGCCGAACACCGTGACGTCGTCGATGCCTTTGCGTTTGAGCAACTCGATCACCGCTGGGAACAACGTCATGTGCGCACCCGACAGGATGCTCAAGCCGACCGCGTCGACGTCCTCTTGCACCGCCGACTCGGCGATCATCTCCGGGGTCTGGTGCAGCCCGGTGTAGATCACCTCGAAACCGGCGTCGCGCAGGGCCCGCGCGATGATCTTGGCACCGCGGTCGTGCCCGTCGAGCCCGGGCTTGGCAACGAGGATCCGGAGGGGACGTTCCGCCACGGATGCACCTCAGGGCAGACAACAGACAACCGACGCAGCCGCCCGGCGTCCGCGGCAGATCTGTTGTCTGTCGTCCGGGCGTCTGGTCTCTCTCTTCATCAGATCCATGCCGGGTCGCGGTAGACGCCGAAGACATCGCGGAAGACGTCGGCGATCTCGCCGACCGTGCACTCCTGCTTCACGGCGGCGATGATCGGCGGCATCAGGTTGGCGCCGTCGTGCGCCGCTTGCTTCACCGTGCCCAACGCCGCGCGCACCGCCGCGGCGTTGCGCGCCTGTTTGCGCTCGCGCACGCGCTGCGCCTGCTTGCGCTCGACGGCGTTGCTGATGCGCAGCAGCTCCAGCGGCGGCGCCTCTTCCATCTGATACTTGTTGACCCCGACCATCACCTTGTCGCCGCGGTCGAGCTGCTGTTGGAAGCGATAGGCGGCCTCGGCGATCTCCTTCTGCGGGTAGCCCAGCTCGATCGCGCGAACGATGCCGCCGAGCTCGTCGATGCGCTTGATGTAGTCGAAGGCGTCCGTCTCCAGGCGGTCGGTGAGCGCCTCGACCGCGTAGCTCCCGCCGAGCGGATCGACGAAGTTCGTGACGCCCGTCTCCTCGGCGATGATCTGCTGGGTGCGCAGCGCCACGAGGACGGCTTGCTCGCTCGGCAGCGCCAAGGTTTCATCCATCGAGTTGGTATGCAGCGACTGTGTGCCGCCGAGCACCCCGGCGAGCGCCTGGATGGCGACGCGGACGACGTTGTTGAGCGGCTGCTGCGCGGTGAGGCTGCAGCCTGCCGTCTGCGTGTGCGTGCGCAGCAGCCACGAGCGCTCCTGCTTGGCGCCGAAGCGCTCGCGCATGATCTTCGCCCACATCCGGCGGGCGGCACGCAACTTGGCAATCTCCTCGAAGAAGTCGTTGTGCAGGTTGAAGAAGAACGACAGGCGCGGCGCGAAGCTGTCGACGTCGAGGCCGCGCTCGATGGCGGCGTGCACGTAGCCGATGCCGTCGGCGAGCGTGAACGCCAGCTCCTGGGCCGCCGTCGAGCCGGCTTCGCGGATGTGGTAGCCGGAGATCGAGACGGCGTGCCAGCGCGGCGCGTGCTGCGCGCAGAACTCCAACATGTCGACGATCACGCGCACGGAGGGCTCGGGCGGCGAGATCCACTCTTTCTGCGCGATGAACTCCTTGAGCATGTCGTTCTGGATCGTGCCGCCGAGCTTGTCGAGCCCGATGCCGCGGCGCTCGGCGACGGCGAAGTACATCGCCAGCAGCACGCTCGCGGTGCAGTTCACCGTCATCGACGTGGTGACCTGGTCGAGCGGGATGTCGGCGAACAACGTCTCCATGTCGGCGAGACTGGAGACCGCGACGCCTTCGCGGCCGACCTCACCGAGCGCGCGTGGATGGTCGGCGTCGTACCCCATCAGCGTCGGCATGTCGAAGGCGGTGGACAGGCCGGTCTGTCCTTGGTCGAGCAGGAACTTGAAGCGCTCGTTGGTGTCCTCCGCCGTGCCGAAGCCGGCGAACTGGCGCATCGTCCACAGCTTGCCGCGGTACATGCTCGGATACGCGCCGCGGGTAAACGGAAACTCGCCCGGGTGGCCGAGGTCGCGCGCGTACGACCACTGCGGCAAATCCTCCGGCGCGTACAGCGGCTCGATGTCGAGATCCGAGATCGTGGTGTAGGCCGACAGGCGGTCGGCCGCGGCCGGGTACCGGTTTCGCAACCACTCAGCTTTGCGTGTCACGCCCCTGCCTCCGTGTGGCGCGGCGAGCTGCACGCGCGCCGCGTCCATTGATCAGCCCGCGCGCCACGAGGATCCAGTCCTCGGGCACCAGGATCTTCACCTCCCCGAGCGCGCAGAAGGTGAGTGGCTGCACGCCGAAGCGGTGGTTCGCCAAGACACACGGCACGCCATACTGCTCGAGGAAGCCCTTCACCACGTGGGCTTCCGCTTCGAGCGGCGTTGCGTAGCACGACGCCCAGGTCATCGCCGACGGTCAGCTCCCCTTGAACGCCGCGGCGCGTTTCTCGAGAAAGGCGCGCATGCCTTCGGCGCGGTCGGCGGTGGCGAAGGTCACCGCGAAGGCTTCGGCCTCGTAGCGGCAGCCGTCGTCGAGGTCGATCTCGCTGCCGGCGTTGATCGCGGCCTTGGCCTGCTGCAACGCGACGGGCGCCTTCGCCGCCAGCGTGGCGGCGAGTTTCTTGGCTTCGCCGAGCAACTCCGCCTGGGGAACCACCCGTGCCACCAACCCGAGGCGTAGCGCTTCCTCGGCGCCGATCATCTCGCCCGTGTAGATCAGGAGCCGGGCCGCCTGCATTCCGGCACGCCGGGCCAACCGTTGGGTGCCGCCGAAGCCGGGAATGATGCCCAGGTTGATCTCCGGCTGGCCGAACTTCGCGGTCGCCGCGGCGAGGATCACGTCACACGCCATCGCCAGCTCCAGCCCGCCGCCGAGCGCGAAGCCGTTGACCGCAGCGATCACCGGGATCGGCAGCAGCTCGAGCTCGCGCATGACCTTCTGGCCGACGAGCGCGAAGGCGCGGCCCTCGATCGGCGACATGGCTTCCATCGCCGCGATGTCGGCGCCGGCCACGAAGGCGCGATCGCCGGCACCGGTGAGGATCGCGCAGCGCACGCTGCGGTCCTGCCGCAGCTCGTCGACGCACAGCTGCAGCTCCGCGAGCGTGCGCGGGTTCAGTGCGTTGAGCGCGTGCGGGCGGTTGACGGTGAGCGTGACCACGCCCGCGTCGCGTTCGATGGCGATATTGTCGTAGGCCACTCAGTACTCCGGCTTGAGATCGAAGCGGTGCTTCGCCTCGATGAAGCGCAGCGTGTGGGTGCGCGAACGCATCACCACGGAGTTGGTCGTGGCGCCGCCCTTGAAGAAGCGCACGCCGTGCAACAGGTCGCCGTTGGTGACGCCGCTGGCGGCGAACATCACACTACCCGATGCCATCTCTTCCAGGGTGTACTTGCGGTTCACGTCCTCGATGCCGGCGTCGCGGATGCGGCGCGCTTCGTCCTGGTTGCGCGGCTTGAGGCGCGCCTGCATGTCGCCGCCGTTGCAGCGCATGGCGGCGGCGGTGAGGATGCCCTGGGTCGCCCCGCCGATGCCGAGCAGCATGTCGATACCGGCATCCGGTTTGGCGGTGGCGATGCCGGCCGACACGTCGCCATCGGCGAGCAGCTTGATGCGAGCACCGGCCTTGCGCACCTCGGCGACCAGGCCCTCATGGCGCGGCCGGTCGAGAATCGCGACGGTGAGATCGGCGACGTAGACGCCTTTGGCGTCGGCGAGCGCCCGCAGGTTCTCGCTCGGGGAGCGATCGAGGTCGATGAGGCCGCGGCCTTCCTGGCCGACGACGATCTTCTCCATGTAGGTGTCGACCGGGCAGCGGAGGAAGCCCCCGGGCTCGGCAAAGGCGATGATCGACAGCGCGTTGAACCCGCCGGTCGCGCAGATGGTGGCGCCTTCCAGCGGATCGAGGGCGACGTCGATCTCCGGGCCGGCGCCGTTGCCGACGCGTTCGCCCAGATAGAGCACATCGCTGTCGTCCTTGTCGCCTTCACCGATGACGATGGCGCCGTTGATGGCGATGGAGCGGAACGCCTTGCGCATGGCCTCCGCGCCGGCGCGATCGGTTGCCGCAATGTCGCCGCGGCCCATGAGGCGGGCCGACGCCAACGCCGCCGCCTCGGTGACTCGTACTGCTTCAAGCGCCAGATTCCGGTCCATACCTATTCCTTTAGCGCGCCGGCGACCGTCCGTTCCACGGTACGAAAGCCCGTCGATGCATATCGCCGCGACACCCGCCGCCACCCTTTCCCTGCCGACGCTTCGCCGTGCTGGCGCCAGGTCGGCCATCGCTTACCGCCTCCCTATGTACCCAAGTTTCGGGGGTTCTGCCAGGATTTCCGCGCGGAAACGCTACTGGCCGAGACTGGTTTCGATGCGGATGACCGCCGACTTGGCGCGCACCGGCGGCAGGCGGTCGATCTTGCGCAGCGCACGCCGCAGGTTGCGCTCGCAGGCGCGGTGGGTGCGGATCACGATCGGGACGCTGGCGCCGTGCTCGCGCTCCTTCTGGATGACCGAGGCGATCGAGATGTCGTGCGTGCCGAGGATCCCGGAGATCTTCGCCAGCACGCCCGGGCGGTCGACCACCATGAAGCGCAGGTAGTACTCCGTCTCGAGGTCGTCCATCGGCTTGATCGCGACGCGGCGCTGCGCGGCGAGCGGATAGCCGAGCGGCGCCACGCGCCCGCGGCTGCCGCCGAGCAGATTGCGGCCGACGTCCATCAGATCGGCGACGACGGCGGTGGCCGTCGGCATCATGCCGGCGCCGAGGCCGAAGTACATGCTCGAGCCCAGCGCGTCGCCCTGGACGAAGATGGCGTTGTAGGCACCGTTGACGTCGGCGAGCAGGTGCTGGCGCGGCACCATCGTCGGATGCACGCGGGCCTCGATCTGCTCGCCGTCCTGCTTGGCGATCGCCAGCAGCTTGATGACGTAGCCGAACTCGCGCGCGAAGTTGATGTCGAGTTGGCTGACGTGGCGGATGCCCTCGACGGGGATATCCTTGAAGCGCGCCGCGGTGCCGAAGGCCAATTGAATGAGCAGGGTGAGCTTGTGTGCCGCGTCGATGCCGTCGACGTCGAAGGTCGGGTCGGCCTCCGCGAGCCCTTGACGCTGCGCCTCCTTCAGCACGACGCCGAACTCGCCGCCATGCTGGGTCATCGTGCTGAGGATGTAGTTCGAGGTCCCGTTGACGATGCCGTAGATGGCCAGGTTGCGGTCCGCGGCGAGCCCTTCTTTGAGCGTGCGAATGATCGGGATGCCGCCGCCGACGCTGGCTTCGAAGCCGACGTCGACGCCAGCCTGCTCGGCGGCGCGAAAGATCTCCGCGCCATGGACCGCGAGGAGCGCCTTGTTGGCGGTGACCAGGCTCTTGCCGGTGCCGATCGCCCGCAGCGCGAAGCGCCGCGCCGTCTCGTACCCGCCCATCAGCTCGATGACGATGTCGATCTGCGGATCGTCGATCAGCTGCTCGGCGTTGTTCGTCAGGATTTTGCGATCGACCTTCACGCCGCGGTCGGTGGTCAGGTCGATATCGGCGATGCGCGCCAGGGTGAGGCGCGCGCCGAGCCGCGCGCGGATCTGCGCCTGGTTGCGTTGCAGGAGCTTCACCACCCCCGTGCCGATCGTGCCGAAGCCGATCAGGCCGACCCGGATCTCGCGGTCCACGGTGCCCTCCTCAGCCGACTTGCCGAATCTTGCTGGGATGCGCCTTGCTCAGGGCGCGGCGGATGCCGCGGATCGCCTGGCGCGTACGGTGCTCGTTCTCGATCAGCGCGAAGCGTACGTAGCGGTCGCCGTACTCGCCGAACCCGACGCCTGGGGAGACCGCAACCTTGCCTTCGTTGAGCAAGAAGGTCGCGAACTCGAGCGATCCCATGTCGCGGAACTCCTCGGGGATCGGCGCCCACACGAACATGGTCGCCTTCGGCTTGGCGACACCCCAGCCGATGCGATTGAGCCCGTCCACCAACACATCGCGGCGCGATTGATAGAGCTGCCGGATCTCGGCGACGGCGTCCTGCGGTCCGTTGAGGGCGTGGATGGCGGCGACCTGAATGGGCTGGAACATGCCGTAGTCCATGTAGCTCTTGAGGCGCGCCAGGGCGGCAATCATCGCCGGGTTACCGACGGCAAAGCCGACCCGCCAGCCGGGCATGTTGTAGCTTTTGGACAGCGTGTAGAACTCGACGCCGACGTCCTTGGCGCCCGGCACCTGCAGAAAGCTGGGCGGCTCGTAGCCGTCGAACGCCAGGTCGGCGTACGCCAGGTCGTGGATGACCATCAGCTTGTGTTCGCGGGCAAACGCCACGATCTTCTCGAAGAATCCCAGGTCGACGACTTCGGTGGTGGGGTTGGCGGGGAAGTTGAGCACCAGCAACTTGGGCTTCGGCCAGGTCTGCCGCATGGCTTCGACGAGGTGCGCGAAGAAGTCCTCGCCCGGGATGAGCGGGATGCTGCGCAGGTCGCCCCCGGCGATGATCACCGAGTACTGGTGGATCGGGTAGGTCGGGCTCGGGCAGAAGACCACGTCGCCGGGACCGAGGATAGCCAGGGCGAGGTGACCGAGACCTTCCTTCGAGCCGATCGTCGCAATGGCTTCGCTGTCGGGATCCAAATCGACGTCGTAACGGCGCTTGTACCAGTCGGTGATCGCCAGGCGCAGCTTGTAGATGCCCTTCGAGACCGAGTAGCGGTGGTTGATGGGTTTGGACGCCGCTTCGACGAGTTTGGCTACGACGTGCGGCGGGGTGGCGCCGTCGGGGTTGCCCATGCCGAAGTCGATGATGTCTTCGCCGGCGCGGCGCGCCTTCTGCTTCAAGTCGCCGACGATGTTGAAGACGTATGGCGGGAGGCGTTTGATGCGCGGAAAGTCACTGGCGTCC
>Ga0335070_10005576_pt1 | contig 14804 bp, 12 predicted proteins | sample Lox_Sample_13_FD_206722 | JGI IMG/M metagenome (GOLD analysis project Ga0335070, IMG submission 206722) | Soil microbial communities from Loxahatchee National Wildlife Refuge, Florida, United States - Lox_Sample_1.3 | ecosystem: Environmental > Terrestrial > Soil > Wetlands | place: USA... | reverse complement strand
TATCAGAAATATCTAGTTTATTGTATCCGTGTCGACAACGAACGTCAAGCTTTGGAGATCTTCCTGACTTTCAGGCGCAGCCCGTCGACAGCCATGACCTCCACCCGGTCTCCTTTGTGGATCTGCCCGGACCCTTCGGCCAGTTCCGCGGTCCAGAGCTCGGAGCCGGCCTGGACCTGACCCAATGGGTTGAGGTCGGTGCGGGCAATCCCGATCTGGCCGATCAGGCTTTCCTGGCCGGTGATGACCGGCCTGCGTTGCGCCCGCAGGGCGTAGCCCAGGATGAAGGCGAAGATCGCGCCGATGAAGCCGCCGACGAAAATGACCAGCGGGATGGAAACGCGCTGGAACTGCGGCGTTCTGGAGGAATTGAACAGCACCAGCGCCCCGACGATGAACGAGACCACGCCGGTGGCGGTCAGGGCCCCGTGAGTAGGTGCCTTGATATCGAGGATGAAGAGCACGAATGCAGCGACAATGAAGATCAGCCCGAACCAGTTGACCGGCAGGACACCCAGCCCGTAGGCTGCCAGCGCCAGGCTGGCCACGCCGATGAAGCCGGGCACCCAGGCACCTGGGTGGGTGAGCTCGATCAGCAGGGCTTGGACGCCGATGGCCAGCAGCAGGAAGACGATGTTGGGGTCGATCAGGAATTGCAGCAATTGCTCGATGAGCGACATCGGCAAGGAATCGGTCACCGCCCCTGCGGTGTGCAGGGTGCGCGGCCCGCTCGCCAGCTGCACGCTGAACCCGTCCAGTTGTTTGAGTAGATCGTTCAGGTCCGCGGCGATGAAATCCACCAGCCCGGCGGTACGCGCCTCGCTGGCCGTGACGGCCTTGGCGTTCTCGATCATGTCCTTGGCCAGATTGACCGCCTGGGTGCCGCGTCGTTCGGTGAGGGTGGTCACCATGGCGGCCATGGCGTTGGTGACCTTGGCCTGTTCGGTCTGCCCCAGGTCCTCGCCCTGCGAGCCGACCGGGCTGGCCGCGCCGATGATCGTCTCGGGGGCCATGGCCGCGGCGTGGCCGGCCATGGTGATGACCGACCCGGCGGAGGCGGCCATTGCCCCCCGGGGCGTCACGTAGACCACCACGGGGACCGTGCTGGCGCGGATTTCCTCGGTCATGCCGGTCATGGCGTCGATCGCACCGCCGGGGGTGTTGAGCTGCAGGATGAGCGCTTCCGCCTGGCGTTGCTCGGCGGTGCGGATGCCGCGCCCCAGGTACTCCTGCGTTGCCGGGGTGATGGGACCGTCGATGGTCAGGACCAGGACGAGGGGCGCGGCGGCGAGGGCGCGTACGGGCAGCAGCAGGGATAATGTCAGTAGAATTAACGCTTGCAAGTGGCGAGTCGTCTTCATACAGATAAACTCCGTGTGGAAGGCTATTATACTGCGCATTGGGGGAAGGGCCGCGCCAGGCAATGGATTCGACCCGCACGGGCGTCGCAAATCCGCCGGCAACTCATTTGCTTGTCTGGCGAGGCGACCTGATATATACTCTCATCATGCGCACCATAAACCCCCAATGGACCGATCTGGCGGCCGGCTACGAAATCATCCAGGCGCTGCAGGGTAGGCTCGAGAAAGAGTTTGGCCGGGCGGTCAAAATCGGACACGAACGCAGGTTCCGCCACGAGCTGACCGAATGGCAGAAGAAACGACGGATTTTCTTCGCACTGGCTGCCTTTGCTCCACTTTCGCTGATCGGCCTGTGCGTCTCCGCCTATTACTTCCGTGAGGTGGCCTGCGTGATCGTTTACTGGGCGGTCGTCGTGCTGACGATCCTGGTCACTCTGGCGCTTGCCGGGCGCAACTACATCCGGGAGGCGGTCAATCGCCCCGAGCCGAAACACGGCGAGGCCCTGGAGGTGGACCTGGAAGGGAGATGGTGGGACAGCCTCAGCCCGAAAAGCACTTCGTTGGTGAAGAAAACCGGCGATGAGGAAGCCAATTTCGCCGCTCTACTGAAGAGCTCTCTGAACAATGCCTATCTCATCACGGGCGCTATTTCGAGGCAGGATGGACAGGAGTTGCTCGTGCTGGGGCCATCCGGGATATGGGTTTTTGTGATCCGGGATTGGAAGGGGACGGTCATCAAGCAGGGTGGCGCCTGGCATCTGGTCAGGACCTTCCGGGGCAGGTGGGGGCGGAAGCGGAGCGAGGATCAGGCCGTCGAAATGGGGCCGGACGACGAATGGCTGCGCCGCAAAGGACAGATCCTCAAGGCAATCGAGGCGCAGCTGCCGGAGCTGGTCGGGACCCGGGAGCTGGTTCAGGGGGGTGTGGTCTTTACCCATCCCAAAGTCGTGTTGGACAAGGCCCGCATCCAGGGAAACGCGGCCGCTTACGGCCCCGCCCGGGCCTGGGTTGAACGCCTCAGCCGCAGCGAACCCGTGGAGGGCTTCACGCCGGTGCTTCAGCTCAAGGTGCTGGACCTGCTCAGGCCGGACCGTGAGGCAGATGACCAGGGCGCCTCGGCCAAAGTCGAAGCCGAGCGGCTCTATCAGCAGGTAGCCGGGGAATTGCGCACCTTTGTGAAACAATTGGTGAAGGAGTGACCGCCTCCGAAAGCTCCCGGCAAGATCACACTGCCGGGAGCTTTTTGCGCATCTTCTATTTCGGTTTGCGGGTCAGGCGGACGATCAGCAGGATGAGACCGACGATGGCGCCGATACAAACCAGGGCACCGACCACGACGACCACGCCGGCCTCGATGCCCAGGATCTTCAGGCGTTGGCCGATCTGGCCGATGCTGGGGATGCCCCGGCTCTGGCAATAGGCCGTCAGCGGATTATCACCCTGGTAAAGGCTGAGCCCAGTGTTTGCTTCTTGGAGCAGCTGCTGTCCCAGGGTGACGTCATCCTGGGTCAGGCAGTACAGGGGGCGGAGCGAGTCGGTCAGCGAGGGTTGGTTGGGGTCGGGGGTGGCTTCGAGCTCGTTGAGGCTGTAATGGTCGGTGATCGCCCACGCTGCCCATTGGGCGCCCATGCGACCCTGTGCGGATTCCGCCTGGATTGCGCCGGCCAGTTTCAGCAGGTTTCCCTGAGCCATCGGGCCGAGCTGATATTCCGTCCCACTCGAAGGAGCCGCCTTGTGCTCGTTGATGCAGAAGGCATCCAGATCGCCTTCCAGGCTTTGGTTGGCAGCCAGGTCCAGGATGATTTCTTTGGCGAGGAGCATGGATTGTATGCCGGAGTCGCTCGGGTTCAAGATCTGGCCGACGGGGAAACAAATCTGGATAGCCTTGGCGGTCAGGTTGTCAAGCTTATAGTGGACCGGGCTCTTGAAGAATAATTGGCCGCTGCCGGTCAGGGTCAGGCGGACGAGCCCTTTTGCCACGGCCTCCTTGATAAGGATACAGTTGGGTTGGGTCGGCGTCGGGGTGGCCGAGACGAGGGTGGCGGCGGAGGCGTTTCCGTTGAGGGGTAGGGTCAGCGAGAGTACAAAAAAGAATACTAGAAGAGGCTTGATTATTCTTGACATCTAATATCTCCTTTGGCGTTTTATATTTTATCCTTTACGGGTCTTCATGGGTACATGCCAAATGTACTAGAGGTAGGTTTCAGGTAAAAAGATGGGGGATTGCGACAATGGCAAATTTGTTCTATACTGGGCCTTATGGAGATGGACCGTGGCTGAAATCACTCCAGGGCGAATCGGGGAATTTCTGCGCATTGTGTTTGACCTGCTGTGGAATAAGCCTGAGGGCCTGCCGGCGACAGAAATCCTAGTGCAGATTCCGCAAGCCACCCCGTTGAGCGAATACGAAAGCGGCTTTTTCCCATCCGCGCCGAATGCGCCGCGTTATGAAAAAATCATTCGCCTGGCGACGATCCCCCTCGTCAAGGCCGGCTGGCTGGTGAAGAACAAAGGCCGCTGGTATATCACCGAGGAGGGGCGCCTGGCGTGTAAAAGCTTTACCGCCGCGGAGGAGTTTTATGCCCAGGCCACCCGTTTGTATCGGGAATACTATGAGTGGAGGGGCGGACGCCCGGCGATCTCGCTGACCGTGGAGGAGGCGGAGGAAAAGGCCTGGGAGCAGATTCAGAAGTACCTGCAGGAAATGAAACCTTTCGAGTTCCTGAGTTGCGTCGCCGATCTCCTGCGGGCGATGAACTATTATGTTGCCTGGAGTGCCCCTCCGGGGAAGGAGCGGGGCTACATCGACATGATCGTCTACACCGACCGGCTGGGGGTCAGTGTGCCCCGCATCATCGTCCAGGTCAAGCATCGCGGCCAGGCGGCCACCGCCGAAGGCCTGAGGGCCTTTCTGGCCGTCCTGGGCGTGCATGATTTTGGCCTGTTCGTCTCCTCCGGCGGCTTTACCATGGATGCCAAGGAAATCGCCCGCCTGCAGGAGCGCCACAAGGTCACGTTGATGGACCTGGAAAACTTTTTTGATCTATGGGTGGAGCATTATGAGCAGCTTTCCCAGGAAGCCCGTCAGCGCCTGCCGCTGATGCCGATCCACTTCCTGTCGCCGGGGGAATAAGCGGGCCCTCTTCTTGCACAATAAATGTATTTCAATTAGAATCCAGGCGCGCACCATGCGGGCGTCGCCAAGTGGTAAGGCATCAGCCTTCCAAGCTGATATCCGCGGGTTCGAATCCCGTCGCCCGCTCAAGGCTCACCACGAAGGGCTCAAAGGAACACAAAGGAAAACTTTGCCGTCTCGCACCGGCGTGCCGCCGGTGTTCGCCTGTCCTGGCCGGTCAGGCCGGGGCGGCACGAACGGTGTGGCCTTCGTGTCCGTCGTGGTGATCTTTTTGGGGCTCGTGGCGCAATGGTTAGCGCAGGCGACTGTCCATTGTCAGGGCTTTCTCAAAGTCGCGTTTCAGGTGTCATGGCGAGGCGTTCTTCCCCGGCACCTGCGTCCGGGGCAGGTGTGCCGAAGCAATCCCCATATACGGCGAGGAGATTGCTTCGACCGGCCAAGAACGCCGGTCTCGCAATGACACAGAATGGGAAGCTGCGACTTTGAGAACACCCTAGTCCATTGTGTCCATGGCTTACTGTCTTTACAAAATGGGGCATATTTTGTCTCCCCAAAAGCCTTTCGATAAAAAAATCCGCTATGGCCTTTCACTTGGAAGTTCATCGACCTGTGATTCTATGCTCAAGTCAAACTGGTTGACAGATCTAACGATTGGCTCAGTCGCGGCAGTTACGCTTTCGTCATCTGCTGCAATCGTTGTACTGACGACTGCTTCCAAGAATGTCTGATCAAACCTGCGGTGGAGCAGTTTACTCTTAATCAGCACGTTCAGGGTCCGAGTCCCCGGTCGGTCATCTCAAACATAGATAATTTACAGAACCTAATGGAATTCCAGGTCGCTCTTCAGACTCTGATATATGGTTATCCGGGTGATGGGACAACTCTATTAGACCCGGGATAATTTACCGCCCAAATAGGTGGCCACCGCGAACCCCAGCAAAGTCGGTAACCAGAACGAGAATAACCGGTATCCCAAGATAACCACCACGCTGACCGCGTTTGGCACTTTAAGACTATCGTACAACGCCACCATACTCCCCTCAATCACCCCCACTCCTCCCGGAAGCAGGAAGGCTATTTTTCCAAGGATGAGAGGCAGGCCATATCCAGCAAATAAAATTCCCAGACTGACGTTGTGTCCGGCTGCCACGAACAAAAAATACAGCGTCAGCATGTCAAAGACGATGTTGGCGATCGCGCCGAGCATTGGTCGCACCCATTTGCCGTTGTGTAAGGACTCCCAAGCTACGACGAATTGTCTCACTGACGCAATGGTGTCTTCGGGTATGAATGGCTTACGGCGCAGGGTTGCCCAGCGACTCGACAGCCAAACGGCAAGCTTGGTACCCATTTCCGGGAAACGCAAAGCAAGCAAGGCGGCCGCGGCTGTCAATCCCAGTACCAGCAAGACGATGCCAAATTCGATCAACTGCAATTTACTTAGGTCATGAACCACGAGCAGATAGATGATTCCGATCAGTGACACACCTACCAGGACAGCGTTGTTTAACAGCGGTGGCAGCGTTCCGGCCAGGACGGCAGTATCCCCATCGCAATTCTCCTGGTGGATCCAACTATAGGTTGCAGCCGCCGAACCCACCCAGCCTCCGGCCACGAGTCCAACACTGAAGGCCGCCATGGTGACTAAGGCGCCTTTCCAGATCGATAACTTTTGGTGGTTGTTGTCCAGAATGGCATGCAACATGAAGCCGCTGCCAAGATAGCTGAGCACCTGCGCCACGGCCGCCAGGGTGACCGCCCACAAGGTCATGCTTTGGACTACCGACCATGAATGTTGCAATGTGGCAATTTGTGGCAGAAGCAGGTAGGCACCCAATCCCAGGATGATCAAGGTGGGCAAATAGCGCCATGGGCGTATCTTGGGAGGGGCATGACGATTTTTCTGATCATCCATGGTTTAGTCTCTGACGATGGGGCTGACGCTTGGTGAGTTCTTCCGAGACGATGTTTGATTTAATGACCTGGTCGTGCGACCCATAGCCTTTGGATTAGACTCCGAATTCGTTTAGTCGCAGATCTCCTGACGGGGATAGTTTCCGGACCATGCCAGCTCTATCTACACCTTGTTTTAGAAGCCAGATCACCCCTTGACCCGTCAGATCCAGAAAGCTGATCCATGCCCGTCGGGATTCTCTGGCCTTGAATGGCGTCCAGTATTACTTGGTCGGTGCCATCGTTGCAGCCCAGACCAACTCAGCTACATCGTAAGCTGCCCGCGGGCGTCCCAAATGGCGAGCATTTTGACCCCGCTTTTTATAGAGTTTTCCCCCTTTTTCCAACCAGTGACTCATCACCTCAAGGACTTCTATCGGATCTCGGGCGAGATCGCCAGCGTTGCCAGCGATTACATAATCGGCATTCCCGGTTTCCTGGCCGGGTATGACATCCACCAGGATGAGGGGCAGGCAGCATGCCAGCGCCTCGGTAACGATCAAACCACCCGCCTTGGTCAAGACGCAGTCTGCGGCTCTCATCAGAGGTACCATATCGACAACGAAATTGTATATATGCGCCTCCTGATGCCAATCCATTTCTTCTAAATGCTGGAAAAGTTTGTCATCGCCGCCTGCGACGACAGCCAGTTGCAGCGGCAGGCCGGAATGATTCAAAACACGCAAGGAATCATACAAATTCTTGACGCGCTTACTGCCGACGGCAAGTACGGTGAACAGATCCGCACGCCATCCCAGGCTCAACCGGAGAGAGGCGTTATCCTGTTTCCCTTTAGCCAGGTCTGGATGGACGGGGAGGCCGGTGATCTTAACTTTTTCGGGAGGCAGGCCGGCCTCGACTGCCTGATCGAAGACGGTTTGGGTGGGCACCAGATACAAATCTGATGACGGATGGAACCACAACTTATGTACGACCCCCAGGTCGGTGACGACGGTAACCAGTGGGATGCGTCGTTTCTCAAGCCTGAATATTTCCGAAAGAATAGCCGGATATACCGGATAAACGCAAACGATGACGTCCGGTTGATGCTGATGGACGATCTCGCGTAGGACGTTGAATAACAGCAGCGTCAGTGTGTCCTTGATCAGGCTGCTTGCGACCGGTCTATCACTGACTTGATACCCCAGTTTATACAAGTCGGGCATCTTTCTGACTAATCTATCATAATTTGCCTGATCTTTCCGTAAAAATGCCGGGGCGCGTTCATCATCCAGGGGATTGATGATTTCTATCGCGCAGTCCCTGCCATGGGTTTCTTGCAGCGCTTCAGCGATTGCTTTGGCAGTGCTGCGGTGGCCGTAGCCAAATTCGGCCATCAAAACGAGAACACGCTTGCGGTCTTCTGGATTGCTTTTGTTACTCATCGTTCATACTCCTTATAGGAAGTATCGAATGTAGGCCTGCTCGTTGGACTTATCCGTTCCATATCTGCCCTGCAATTCGCACGGGAATTTCAAAGAGACGCCGGCAAGCAGTCCAAATCGAAAGCCGCCCCCGTGTGCCAGGTAAGCTACATTTCCCGTCTGAATTTCAACCAAACCGCCGATCGTTCTGAACCACTGCGTGAGAGACCAAAACACTACCGACAACATCTCCAGGACGAATCGAATGCGGGCAAACCTTCCCAGGAAGCGGACGACCTTGATCAGGTAGGGCGGATACAAGGGTTGCTTCAGCATCATCTTGCCAGTATCGCCGCCAGTTCCAACAGACCTGACTCCAATGGCTTCTTGTGGGTTCCCACCTCGGCTAGTGGGGTGGCTTTGACCTCTCCTTTGATCAAACCGACCAAGACCCCAAACTCGCCACGACTCATCTGATCGGTCGCGGCCGCTCCCAACCGGGTGGCCAGGAGACGATCAAAGGCGGTTGGCGCACCGCCGCGTTGCACATGTCCCAGGATCGTCACTCGCAGGTCAAAGCCCAGGCGTTCATGATGTTTCTGAAAGTAGTGGCCCATCTCTGTGGCGTTGTATTTTGCGCCTTCGGCTACGATGACCAGCGCATGGGCCTTGCCTCGCTCATAAGCGCTGCGCAATTCTGTCGCAACGGCTTCCGGATCTGTCTCCACTTCTGGAATCACGATCGCTTCAGCTCCGCCGGCGATACCGGACATCAATGCCAGATAACCACAATCCCGGCCCATGACTTCAACCAGAAAAGCCTGCCCATGTGCCGATGCGGTGACTTTTAACCGGTCGATGGCTTCCAGGGCGATGTTGAGGGCCGTATCCACTCCAATCGAGATGTCTGCACCGTATAGATCGTTATCGATAGTGGAGGCTACGCTGACAACTGGAAAGCCCATCTGCGATAGGGCCATTGCTCCGGCCTGAGATCCATTCCCTCCAATCACCGCCAGGGCGTCGATTCCATTCCTGCGGAGCGCCTGCAAAGCCTGTATACGCCCTTCTTCGGTCTTAAACTCTGGACAGCGAGCGCTCCCGAGTATCGTGCCGCCCTGCTGAATGACACCGCTCACATCCCGAGCACCCAATGGCATGAGATTGTCAGTCATCAGCCCGGTATAACCATGACGGACGCCAAAGACTTTCCATCCCATGCCAATCCCGGTTCGTACTATTGAGCGAATGGCAGCGTTCATGCCGGGAGCATCTCCCCCGCTGGTCAATACAGCGATGCGTTTCATTTTTCCTCTGTATTTAATTCAGAATGTGTATTAGCCAGTTCGGTCGGGTGCACCAGGAAGAGCGGCAACGATCCCCGGTGGACCATTTCCAGGGCAACGCTGCCCAGGATCACGCCTTTAAATCCGGTATGCCCGTGAGTCGCCATGACAATCATCCCGGCGCCGATTGCTTTGCTTTCTTCCTGGATTTCTTCAGCCGGCCACCCCAACCGCACCATCGATTTAACGCGCCGCCCTTCCGATTTCAAGCGCCCGACCAACTTTGCCAGGTAATCTTCGGCCATATGCTGCTCCTCCTCCTGCACAACCATTTCCTCGGCCTCAATTTGAAAAGCCCAGCTTGGTGTCGGATTTGAGACGGGATTCATTACAGGGACGACCACGCGCAATAACAATAACTCTCGGTCAAGCGCCTGGGATAGAGCCAGCGCATGCGGCAGCGCAGCCTCAGAATAGCTCGATCCGTCCAAGGGCACGAGTATAGGGGCCAGAGAAGAGCCCAGTAATAGAGGCCCTACCAGACCGTTCGGCTTCACCAGCAGGACAGGTATCGGGCTGTGGGCCAGAACTTTTTCAGCAACTGACCCGTAAATCCACCGCCCCAATCCGGAACGCCCATGGGTACACATGACGACCAGGTCTGCATGGTGCTGATTGATCTCATGCAAGACGCCTTCGTGCGCAGACATAACGGGAACACCCATCTCCACTCGGACATCTATCCCGGCCAGCCGCCTGTGTAAGTCTACCAAGTATGCTTCCGCCTCTTGGATCACCTTAAGCTGCGCCTCGCTGGCATCTACGCCGGGGAGGGCCGATGGCGAGGCGGCACGCACCAGCACGAGTTGAGCTCCCGTTACCCGAGCCAGGGTTGTCGCCGTGATCAATGCCCGCTCGCTGTATTCTGAACCATCCAGTGGAACGATCATCGTACGGTACATGGTGCTTTCTCCCTACTAAAATTGTCATGATCCAAAAATATTCCCGTGAAGGTGCCGGCCTCCATGTCTGGCTGGCGCTAAGCGATCAGGAAGACTCCTTATCGTGAAATCAGCAGGGTACATCTCTCCAGCCTCGACTTCCTCCCGTGCCAAAGGAGTTGAAACAGGCGCAAATGGGGAAGGCGCGTACGGTATAAGGAGCTGCGCCGTTGGCCCATGCTAATTTGAGGGTGATCAATCATGGCCTGCGACTGCGACCCCGGTGGCTAGCGCGGTGAACCAGAGATGGTGTGCGGAATGACGAGAACACACTTGCGGTCTTCTGGATTGCTTTTGCTGATCACCTCATGCTGCCTCCAAGGCTTGTTTTACAGCACTTCCATCCAAGCTCTCGCGCTGCAATAATTGCTTGGTTAAGGATTCCAGTGCTGCCCGGTGTTCTGTCAGCAGAGTCTGGGCACGCTCATACTGCTCGCCGACGATGCGCTGTACTTCTGCGTCAATGGTCTGCTTTGTTTGCGGGCTGATCTGGCTATCCTCCGCCGCCATGCCGCCCAGATATTGGAGTTGCTGCGCGGCGTAGCGTACCGTGCCGAGCTTTTCGCTCATCCCAAACTCAGTCACCATGCGGCGGGTCAATTCCGTGGCGCGTTGGATGTCGTCGCTGGCCCCGGTGCTGATGGTTCCCACAGCTACCTTCTCGGCAGCTCGACCGCCGAGCATCACCGCAATACGGTCTTTCAGCTCCTCTATGCTCAGCAGGTAGCGATCTTCCGTTGGCATTTGCATGGTAAAGCCCAGTGCACCTCGGCCGCGGGGCACGATGCTGATCTTGGCCACTGGATCGGCGTGAGGCACCAGCCCGGCTACGAGTGCGTGACCCGACTCATGGTAGGCTACCGTTGTGCGCTCCTGCTCATTCATAACGCGCGATTTCTTTTCCAGCCCAGCCACGACACGCTCGATCGCAGCTTCGAAGTCGGCCAGCGTGACCGCTTCACCCTTGCGGCGGGCAGCCAGCAGGGCTGCCTCGTTCATCACGTTGGCCAGGTCCGCCCCGCTGAAGCCGGGGGTCATGCGAGCGGCGCGCTCCAGGTCGAACTCAGGCGCCAGCTTGATGTGCCGGCTGTGGATTTTCAGGATTTCCAGACGGCCGGTCAAGTCGGGGTTGCCAACGGCCACCTGGCGATCAAAGCGTCCGGCTCGCAGCAACGCCGGGTCGAGCACTTCCGGGCGGTTGGTGGCTGCCATCAGGATCACCGGCGTATGGGCATCGGTCTTAAAACCGTCGATCTCAGCCAGCAGTTGGTTCAGGGTCTGCTCGCGCTCGTCGTTGGTGCCCATGTTGATTGCACCTCCCCGGCTCTGGCCGATGGCATCGATTTCGTCGATGAAGACGATCGCCGGCGCGGCCTTGCGCGCCTGCTCGAACAGGTCCCGCACCCGCGCCGCCCCGACTCCTACAAACATCTCCACGAACTCCGAGCCGCTGGTCTCGAAGAAGGATACGCTCGCCTCCCCGGCAGTGGCTCTTGCCAGCAGAGTCTTGCCGGTTCCGGGCGGGCCGACCAGAAGCACGCCCTTGGGGATGCGCCCGCCCAACTGTGCAAACTGCTCAGGCGTTTTCAGGAACTGGATGATCTCCTGCAATTCAGTGATGGCTTCGTCACAGCCACCCACGTCTTTGTAGGTGACCCCTGCTTCCTCAGGCTTGACCTCGGTGGCCTTGCTTTTGCCCACCCCGAAGATACCGCCCATACCGCCGGCGCTACTCCCTGCCATGCGCTGGTAGCCGATGTACCATAAGCCGCCCAGCACGACCAGCGGCAGGCCGTATGCCAGCAGGAACTGCCCCACCGGGCTGGGAGGTTGCTGGACCTGGTATTTCACTCCTGCGGCATCCAACTCTTCGATCAATTTCGGATCTCCATTCGGCACCGCCACGGTCGTGAATGGTACAGTCTGACTATTTTGACCTCCGGCGCTTGGGTTCTTCATCTCACCCACGATATTCGTATCGTTGAGGGTAACCTCAGTGATCTCTCCCGCTTTCAGTTTTGTTTTGAACTCGCTGTAAGGGATCTGCACCGCTTGGATTGCGAGCGGAGCCAAGATGAACTGCTGGAACAGCCATAGTCCGATCAAGCTGACAATCAGGTAGCTGAGGCCGAAGTTTATCTGGCGCCGTAAGTTATCACGGCGTTTCTTCGCCTCGTTTGGGTCTTCTTGAGGGGTTTTATTTTTGGGGTTCATTTACGCCTTCCTTTCGAATAGCACATCGTTCCGGTGATAGGGGTAGGGCGGCTGCCAATTCTCAGGGGGTGATATAAAATCGGCAGGATTGAAGTCGCGATATTGGGCAGCTTCACCAACGCTGATGTCTAACAGCACCGAACTGTCCGTCTCGAAACCTACGGCACGGATTGGGACAACGACATGGCGTTCCTGCTGTGGCCTTTCGTCGGATAATCCCTGTTCGTCTGTGTGTTGCAGATCGGGGAAATTGCCTAAAGCCACGAAGGCGGTCACCCGGCGGTTACGGGGATCGATGATGACTCGCTCTACACGTCCCAAGAGCATGTCAGTGGCATATACTCCCCGACCGATGGGAGGTTCCAGGATCTGCTGCTCTTCAGGGTCGACGACCACGTGCGGTGCACGGAGATAATTGACGACCCCACGTACCTGAGGGACACTGGCTGCAACCTCTTCGGCAGCCTCACGGACGGCTGCGCTGGGTACCTCGCCGTTTAAGATGATGATCCCCCTCTGAGCGCCGACAAACACCCTCTCACGGTGCGTGCGTTTATCGCTGTCCAGCGCCTGGGCTACATCGATCACCAGGTCATCATCCAGGACCAGTTGATTCTCGACGTTCAGCACACCTGTAACCGAACGGGCTGCATTTTCTGCACGTAATCGATTCAATGGCGTGACCACGTGACCTCGTAAAGTAACGATTCCATTTTCAACCGTTACATTCACCGCGTCGAAATCCGTCACACGCAGGATGTCGTCAGCCCACAAGGCGTTATCCACCTCCGCCGCCAAGGCAAAATCAGGGCTTTAATCCTCCAGGCTCTCCAAGGCGCGTTTTTCAACGGAAAGGTGCACGTTTTGCCGGTCGACCTCTTGGACCCATGCGACCGGTACGATCAGGTTACGGCCGGGCAGGTGGCCGGCGTGCATGACGAATCCCTTCACCCGTCCCTTGGGGTCAAGCAGCATCTGGGACACTTTTCCCGCGTGACCATCCGTGCAGATCACCTGGTGGTTCTTCCTCAGTTGGAGGGCCTGTCGTTCTCTCTCTGGTTGATCCAACTGGCTTTCGAACATACCGGGTAGTCGCGCGCTCGGCGGGCGTCCAATCTCCATCCCTTGCCTTCCCCGTACGGCGAACGATCCCTCATCCACCTCATACTTACGACCTTCCACGACCAGCGCGGTATCAGGCTTATATTCAGGCAGTGCATCCACCTGTTTCCGACTGATCTTTAATCGGACTTCGTCATCAGTAGCCTCAGCCACCTCATCCTCTGGCACAACAACTGTATGTGAGGTTACCAAGTCATGCCGCTGCACGAGCAAGGCGACGACCCGCTCCTGGTGTGGATCCAGGACCACCTGTTGTAGCCGGCCATATTTGCCGTCCGTCGCCATTACAGGCGATCCAATCCGTACTTCCCATCTTGGCTTAACCATCAGTACATACCTCCTGTTTCTTGAGTTCAATAATCCGTTTACTTCATACAACACCTGGCCAAAGATTCTGTTATCCGATCCTCCGGTCTACGTTTGAATCAAACGGTTGCTGAGGCGCAAAGAACCTGCGCTTCGCGACCTCCGCTGCTGCAAGATATAGAGCTACAATAAAAACCATCGTTATCATGATGGAAAGGGGTAATGGTACAAACCCCATCAACCCGCTGATCGGCAAGTATGGGATGATGATCGTGATCAAAGTGATTACCATGCTGGTGATCCAAAGTAGTTTCCCGGGTGTGCTCCTGAAGAGCCGTCTCTGGGTGCGCACGACCAGGATGATGAACAGCTCGGTCAGCATCGACTCCACAAACCAACCCGTGCGGAACTGTTCTGGAGTAGCTTTGAGAAGAAAGATCAGCACTCCGAAAGTTATGTAATCAAAAACCGAGCTGATCAAGCCAAAGACGATCATGAAGTCACGAATGAATCGGATATCCCAGCGATGAGGCGTATTCACCTGTTCTTGATCTACATGATCGCCGGCAATCGCCATCATTGGAATGTCCGACAACAGATTTTGAAAAAGGACCTGCTTTGCAAGCATCGGCAGGAATGGCAGAAAAAGCGATACCCCGGCCATGCTGAACATGTTGCCAAAATTGGAGCTGGTCGTGGTATAGACGTATTTCATGGTATTTGTAAAAGTCGTCCGCCCTGCCTCGATCCCTTGTCGGAGCACGTCCAGGTCCTGTCGCAGCAGCACAAAGTCGGCGGCTTCCTTGGCCACATCTACTGCTGTATCCACCGAGATGCCTACGTCTGCAGAGTGCAGGGCAGGCGCGTCATTGATGCCATCCCCCAAATAGCCGACCACGTGCCCCATTTTTCGCAGGGCCAGGATGATGCGCTCTTTCTCGTTAGGATCTACTTCGACGAAGAGCGTGGTTCGTTCAGCCCGCTGCCACAAGGCCTCATCCCGCAAGTCGTGGATTTCGTCACCAGCCAGTATGCCGGTCACGTTCAGCCCGATGACTTCG
>Ga0335070_10005575_pt1 | contig 14805 bp, 20 predicted proteins | sample Lox_Sample_13_FD_206722 | JGI IMG/M metagenome (GOLD analysis project Ga0335070, IMG submission 206722) | Soil microbial communities from Loxahatchee National Wildlife Refuge, Florida, United States - Lox_Sample_1.3 | ecosystem: Environmental > Terrestrial > Soil > Wetlands | place: USA... | reverse complement strand
ACTGAAATACATTGATAGCATCTCCGGCGGCCGGGGCCGTTTGAATCCGAAGCGTAACACTCTTCAAGATTGCCGCGGCCATTGCAACAAAACGGGGTGAAGCGCTGGAGGCCGCAGCCGCAATTGACCCCAAATTGTCTTGGTGGACCGCCAGATAAGCGGGGCTGTCATAACCCATCGATTTCGTTGCCATGATTAAATCCTTAAAGTATATGCGGATCTCCCCCGCGTTCTGAGCCCTTATAAGGGGGAGGGGAAGATCTCCCCCCTTAGTTTAATCAGGCTAATTCTTCAGTTTCGGGTTATTCACAAGCGATTTCACTTGCGCGACGGTAGGAACCGATGCAACTTTAGTCTTATCCGTCAGGTTATCATCAACCGAGGTGCCAGCCCCCGCAGCATACCCCAGGTTATAGACAGCCTTTAACGCAGCGGTATGGCCCATTCCCAGGAGCTGGCCATATAGCAATTCGAGATCCTGGTTGGTCATGACCATCCCCTTAAGCCGCCGAATCCCACTTGACAATGCGGGCATTGCCAGGGGCAGACGTCGAGTTATGAACAATACCAAAACCACCCAGGTAGTACCACGCAACGCCCTTCGATCGACCATAGTCAGTCGGGATCTTACCGCGGATTTCTTCCGGCACGGTGATGGCTTCAGCTACCGTATCGTTACCAAAAAAGAAGATCCAGTCAGATTGACCTGTGGTCCAGGGAGTACCATTGATGCCGTCAGTCGAAATGCCCTTGACGATATTAGTTTGCTCGACGTAGCGAACGTTTTCGTAACGACCGATTTCGCCATTCATGATGAGCTTAAAGCCCGTATCCGAATATTGGTGGATCGTTTCGAGGTTGTTCTTGAAATTGCGCAACGTCGTCGGCCAGGCCAAGGCATAGTAGTCATCGCCCAAGTAAGCCGGGATATTGCGCTCCTTCATCAAGTCAACGATCGACTTGGCATAGCCATTGTTATAAGCGATGTTGTTATTACCCGTTACGGTACCATTGGTATACAGCGTAACTGCTCCAGTGGTATTACTACCACCCGTCGGGATAACGCGAAGCAAGGTCTGGTTGAACTGGCCCCAAGCTTGACGGTCAAACGTCTTGACCGCATCATTCTTCAGGACCTTTTGGATCAGTTCCATCACCGGGAACTTGGACAGATTGTCCAGTTTGCCCGAATACGGGACCGAGTTACCAAGTTCGGTAACGGTCAACGTACCTTGGATGATGGTGAAGTTCGATTCCGGCATCGTGTTGGTTTCCGCCAGCACGCCACCCGCGGTTGCCACGTCCGAGAAGACGTCCCAGGTGAAGATATCACCCTTCTTCTTTCCCTGTTGCGAGGCATCGCGCACATCGCAGAATTGACGGAATTTCACGAGCGGCTGCACAGCCATACGCAGCACATTCGAGAGTTGGCGGCTATACATGAAGCCACCGAGGCTATTCACTGCCCAGACTTGACCTGCCATTTTAAGCTCCGTTCACGTTAAGCCTAACCTCGCATCCATTGAGGACCACCGCGAGATTTTGCCATGTTAGCAATCGTATCCTGTACTGACTCTTCGGACTCTTCAACCTCCGGTTCCTTAACCTTATTTGCTGCAGATTTAGGTACCGACGGTGCAGCTGCTTTCCTGGCTTTCTTATCGGGAGCAGTCTCGACTTTCGTTTCAGGTTCAGGCTGTACTTCAGTTTCAGGACCTTTACGATGGCCTTCCAGCCAACCGCGAATCCCATCACCAATCGCCTTGTAACGCTCTACATACGAGCGTTTATCCCCTTGTGAGCGCAGAATGTTGTCCTGTTGGACGGCAATCGCGTTAAGCACCGGGTCTGAAACAATGTCCTTATACTCTTCTTTAAACCAGTCAACAGACTTTTGGAAGGTTAGCCGTTCGTCAATCGTACGAGCCAGGTCGTCCGAGGATGGACCAGTGGGTGAACGAAGCTTGCGAATCGCTGCTGCTGCTTCCTCTTCTGAGCCCATCTGAATTTGACGAGCCAGAGTTACATCATCAATCTCTTCAACCTCAGGCTTTGTTTCTTCCTGAGCGGGTTTGCGAAGCGCCTTTGCATCATTATTAAGTCTTGCAGCTTCACGAAGGTAGTCGTCGGCGGAATCAACCTTCTGGGCCGTTTCAAGCAACCAACTCTCATCAACTTCCTTCTCTACCCCATTGACCTTAATTTTATACTTCTTTGGTTCACTTGTCAACGGCTTTTTCTCAGGTGTTCCCGTTGACGTTTCCGGTTCCTCTTCCTCTTCCTCTGGGGAAGTTTCCAAAGGTTCTTCTTCCTCATCTTCATCGTCAGTCTTCAGCTCATCCAGGCTGAGGCCACTACGATTGCCCTCTTCATCTTCCTCGAAAAATTCGCTGGCTCGTCCCTTGTCATTGTTGTCCGCAATGTCGTTGAACATCTTAAGACGAGCGTCATTGCCAGTGCCAATGGTTTCACCATCGTCAGTTTGGTCAATCCCGAACTGGAACATAAACGGGGTAAGAATGTACTTCAGCAGTTTACTCAATTTCATTTTCTTCATCTCCTGACTTGATTAAATCCAGGGCTTGGAGGCCCTCATCCACCGCAACCGCAAGCCACATCCTGATGGATTCAGCTCGTTTCATGTCAGCCTGATACTGAACCAGTTCTTCAGGCTTACAATTTCTTAGGCCCATAACTGCCTTTTCCCAGTCTTGGGAGGCCTTATCCAGGAGGAATTTACCGATATCTGAGCACAAAAATTCCTCCACTTGTCGACCAAACACCGCCTTTTTCCACAGTTCACTGTTTTCTTCCGCCGCCATTGTTCTTCGCCTTTGATTGTTGAGTGGTCAGATGTTTGAAGATATCCATACGAGCCGCCATACCCATTTCCTGAATTGCTCGAGCATGGGTAATGGTCGCACGTTCATTCTCACCTTTCTGCTTCAGGGTTTCTTTCAACAGGTTAGTCTGGTTAGTTTCTCGCTTCGCTTGTAGGTTAATCATATGACCTGCAGATTTATCCTTCAACTTCATCTGCATTTGATTCAAGGCCATCATCGCTTGTTGCAGTTGTTGAGTCAGGATTTGAACTTGAGGGTTATCCGACACAAAGAACCGAGTAGAATCATCATACCCCAGGTAGCCAAAGATTTCCTTAGTAATCTCTTGCATGTTAATTCCAGGGGTGGGCTTCTGGAGCATTTGCATGACTGTATTAATGGCCACCAGAAATTTTTGCAGCTTGAGCTGAGGATCCGTTGCTCCCATGCCCACATTAATAGCCAGGCTCATTTCCTTTTCGAGCAACTCATCGGTCACTTGATTAATCCCGAATTTTTGCCAGAGTTTAGCTTTCTTCCCAGCAATCATCAAAATCGTTTTATCGGTTTCGTAATATTGCTCCAGGAGCACCAATTGGCGCATCACGGGTTGTATAAATGTTTCGTTGAACGTGCGTAACAGGTATTCCGTCAGGGATCCCGTGGAGCTGCTCAGGATTGACATATTATGAGCAGGGGCATTCAAGTTCCGATCCATCAACAAGCTCGAGGATGAAAAATTGCCCAACAGCTCATTCATATCGTTATCAATACGCTTCTGTTCTTCATAGGCGCTCGACGTAACATCCGGCCAGCTCACTTCACGAATGTCCTTTTCAGGATCATCCGTAAGGACAATACCGCCCGGAACATTTCGAATCAAGCCCCCAAGGTCAATTTCTGACCCACGCTTAGCGAACCACTTCTTATTGAGGACAAACTTGACGTTATCAATCCGCTGGTTGGTAATTTCGTTCGATTCAGTCTGAAGTTCCTTAGCCAGGGTTGGAATGCTCGAAGGCATGATCTTATGAGTCTCAATCACCGCCGAACCCATGACATACGGCCGCTGACCATGAAACACCGACATAATCAGGGGTTGGGGTTCACTTAAGAGACACACGTCCCCAAGCATATAGAACTCCCAGTCAATGTCATACCGACGATGGATGTGACGTTGAACCCACACAATCTCATAATCTCGGACATTAGGCCGGTTGTCAGCACTTTGAGGGTCATCTTTGTTCTTGTTACGAGCTGACCGAGTGGTATCCTGATAAGACCCCATGGCTTGGCGAAGTTGATTTAAGCTTACACTCATCCATTCCCCGGCTTGAATTCGGTCCCGAACGTCCATCACATACATCGGGATCATATGAATCAGGTAGGGACTTGTGCCAATAGGATCCATCCAGGAAGCCGCAGGATCAATCCTCAGGTTTTCAATGGGGATGAGCTCAACCACCGGCTTATCAATAGTTTTCTTGTGAGCTTCAGTTTCCAGGGGTTGGCGGCCTTCTTTACCACTAGGTGCAGTGGGTTTGGCCTCTTCGCCTTCAACAGCTTCAGCCTCATCGGCAACGTTTTCCTGTTTAGGGTATTCTTCCTCATCCTCAACTTTTACTTGCTTCTCAACCTTAAGCTTGGCAACCTCAATCTCTTTGTATTCCCAGTAAATATGGGCTACGGCCATGTTCACTTGAGCATCTTGAATAGCGCCCATGACGAATTTAAACCAGTCAATCGACTTGGTCAATCGATACTGCATAAGCTGTTTCATCAGCTCAGCAGAGGCTACTTCGGCCTTGTTAGACTCGTCAATAGCCTTGAAACTAGCCATGTCCATGTTGGAAAAGTACGCTGCAGCTGCCGCCGCTTCATTCTTGCGAATGAGCGTACGAATCTTCGGTCGATAGATGTTGCTCCGCTTCTTGTACGCTTCCTGTACGAATTTGCTATCCGACGGGTGCATACTGTTGAAAGCACGAATGGAATCTTCCCAAGATTTACGGTAGTTCTGATCGATGTAAGTGGTAGAGAAATTATAAGCTTCTCGAGCGCGTTGAAGCCACCCATCCCACTCTTTATTGCCTGTCTCGCCTTCATAATCTTCGCCCGTTTGGGCGGTAGGCGGCTGGGGATTCAGTTTACTATTATAGCTCATTTCTCACCCCGATCAAGGACTTCATCTTCGTTCTCCTGTGAGTACGGTTCCCCAACATTAGGCTCGATGGCAATAGCTTTATCGTCATAGAAAGCGTACATTTGGGGTTCTTTTATATTGGTTATTGGTAATACAGCACCTAGATGTTTTGCCATCCAACGCCGCATGGCCGGGTAAGAATCCTTGCCGCGTGCACTGAATATTCTAACATCTTTTCCCTCTTTGATCCAGGATTTTACTCGATCAACCATGGGCTTAATGGGCTCACCCATGTTTTCCGGACCTGTCCACTTAGTATAAGTGGCTAAGGTACAGTCGAAATCAACCCCGATAAACCCTGGATCTTTGCTCATGATTAACTCGGTCCCAGGGGTTGGAAGAACCTCGGGTCAGAACCTTCCAGCTTCTGGGCGAATTGACCATCCCAAGGTTTATCTCGAGGAATGCCTGCGCGCTCTAGCAGTTCACCCCCAGCCTCTACCGCCATCTTGGCCAAGCTCGATGCACTGTAGCTATCGGAATGTTTCACTATGAAACCGTAAAAGCTCGAAATTGCCAGATTCTTAACCACGAGGGCGCCACCTTGAACGCTCACCGCCCAGAGATGCCCAGGATACCTTTGAGCCAGCGTATCACCAACCTCTTTCGCTTTTTCCATATCCAGGACTTCATTGGCACCAGCTTTCTCCACTACCACTACGTCATGGTTATCCACACTTATCTCCTAGAGGTACTCATAGACAACAAGATACCCACCCGTGGCGGTACCGCCGGGGTTAGCACCATTTCCTGGGCCATTAAATGCCCCGCCACCACCAGCCCCGAACCCTTGGGCATTTAAGCCCGCTGTACTTGCAGCAGCTTGTAGAGCACCACCCGCACCGAAGGGGGATGAGCCACCATACCCGCCAAAAGCAAAAGCACCCACAATACCAGTTCCAGCCCCGCCTTGAGCCCCATGTTGATTAAGGATATTACCTGTGGTGCTCACAGCTCCCCCAAGGCCGCCATTAGTCCCAACGGATGAACCACTTGGTCCCGAGGTGGTACCGCCAACTCCGCCTAAAGCTACCAGCAAACTCCCGAAGGAAGTTGTACCGCCAGTACCGCCATTATTACCGCTGGTGATAGTGCCTGCAGCTCCAATGGTCACTGTTTGGGCTGTCGGGTTACTTATCAGGGATTCAATGTTAGCCCCAGCGCCACCCCCCGAACCCACCGAAAATTGCCCCGCAGCCGTAGCAGGAGCACCACCTCCACCACCCCCGCCAGCTACTAGCTTAACGATGGCCTTGACCGTTCCTGGGGTTGGGGTGTAAGTACCTGAAGATGTGAATACTTGAACATTTACAAGACTCAAAAATGAAGCGTTAGTGGGATTGAGAATGCTGTAAGCTACATTCGACAAGCCGGAGTCAAGGACCGCCCCACTATCCCAAGCCACGGTGACTGTCGTAACACCCGCACCAAAAGCTGAAGTGGTGATAGTGCCATAAATGACACCAGCAGTGACTGTAGCGTAGATCCGCCGATTCACCGATAGCGTAACTGTCTGGTTACCTGGTACACTAAACTGAGTGCTATTAATGAAGGTTGGAGTCGATCCAAGAATCTGCCACTCAGAAACCGACTGGAGGTTACTTACGTCATTAATGCCGCTGATATTGTCAAACGTAGCCACCGATACCGGGCTATCCGTGGAGTCATGCACCACGAATTTATAGGCCGTCCCTTGTTGCAGCCAAATCTCTTGGGGAGGTCTACCCGCCGAATCCAGAACAATAGGGTTGGGATTGGCTACACTCAATCCCGCGGTAGTGTAAGTTTGAGCAGGGGTGGTGGTTCCTGCCAAATAGGTGTACAGCAGACCACCAGCCAGAACAACCCCTTGGTCCGTAAAGAACTGTTGAGTTGGACTTCCGATGGGTGACAGGAACCCCGTAGCCATAATTTACTCCAGCGGATTGACGGGAGGGGTCGGGCTTACAAATACCCCATTCTCGTACGTGGAACCGATAGTCACAAAGACACTCAAAGGCCCCAGCAGGTTTGTTCCTACGGGGGGTTCCCAAGATGATTGACCGTCCCACTCAATAAGGTTCACTACTTTGTTATTTTCCATGACCGCATAGACGCTCATTATGCAAACTCCCAGATAATTGCCACGCCACCGGCACCAGCGCCCCCCGTGAGGGCCCCGGAGCTGGCCGTTTGAAACGTACCGCCACCGCCTGCGCCGAACCCCGTGGCCGCCCCACCCGTAGCAGAAATGCCATTATTACCGCCCGACCCCAGATGGTGAGGTGCACCAACACCCACAATAACGGCTGAGCCGAAAATACCCGCGGAAGGACCACCTTGCTGTCCGGTTACATTCATCAGACTACCGCCACTCGCCGTACCGCCACTGGCACTGTTGTTACCGTTTGAACTTGAGCCAGCTGTACCAGAAATACCGCCATTGCCCCCATTAGCAGTGAGGGTACCAAGGGTAGTGTTACCCCCCGCACCTCCAGCTGCCCCAGAATTGCCTGCACCGGCTGCCCCGATAGTGGCTGTAAGCCCCGTAAAGGCACTAGCCAATCCCAAGTGTCTTACGTAGCCGCCAGCTGAACCCCCACCTCCCACGGATACTTGGGAAGCGCCGGTGGCCGGGGCACCACCACCAGCACCACCACCACCAGCCAGCTCAATCATGACGGTATTAGTGCCTGCAGTCTTAGTGTATGTACCGGTAGAGGTGATCCGCTGAATGTTCAGCAAAGCTCCTGTGGGGAAACCAAACACAGGGTCAGCTGCAGCACCAGCACTAATCAGGGCTTGGCCCGCAGTACTGGGGGCTGCAAAGGCAACGTTGTTTGTCCCCTCGCCAATCAAAACCGCGTGGGCTGTCAGGGTGGCTAACCCGGTGCCACCGCCCACAGGCAACGTCACCCCAAACGCGGGGTCTGCAGATGCACCACCCGATACCAGGGCTTGGCCCGTTGTGCCAGCTGTGGTTTGGTTGATGGCCGAAGTACCCTCCCCCAACAGGACACCGTGGGCGGTGAGGGTAGTTCGTCCAGTACCACCCCCGGGAACTGTGGCAGTACCAAATGCGGGGTCGGCCGCGGGACCAGTCGATATCAGGGGGATACCTGCAGCACCCGGTGCGGCAAATCCCACCGGGGATGTTCCTTCACCCAATACCACATTGTGGGCTGTTAATGATGTTTGCCCCGTGCCACCATTGGCGGGCTGCATGACGGTAGTCGGAAGACTCAACAGGTAGTTAGCCAGGTTGTTGGAAGAAACCCTGGCCGTTACCAAAATCCCACTTTGAACTTGGTCAATTACAAACTGTTCAGTTCCCGTGAAGGGAACCGATACGGGCAAGTCTGAAATTGTCGAATCACCACTCGGGTTACTCATCACATCTCCTTACCGCGGCGATTGCTGGAAGCGAATCTTCCACTTGGTAGCTTTACCATCAGCATCTACACCCTGTTGAACCAGGTGGGCCGGCGCATCCAAGTAGAAGTTTTGAAGAATCAATGCATCCAGTACAACGGTGATCTTCCCGTAAATGCCGGTGATACCCTTATCAGTCGAGTCAAACTCACGACCGTTTGACCACTCGTAAATATCATGGTCATTTTCAGCCCACTCTTCCCCCCACGCACGAATAGCCAAATCTCGCTGTGTAAGAGTCCGATAAGTTACCTTGTAACTAATGTTCGGTAGGGCTTTCGGCGGGGGGGTATAGTTGCTCATGGCTGATTCAGGCTAGGGTCTGTAGCAATCGTGGGTTCATCGGTAACAGCAGTCGCGTCAGTGGCTGTCTGAGACGGATCAATACCTTGCTGAGCGGGATTGATACTATTAGCGTAATTATAACCGCTATCCCATACAGCCCTCAGGGCAGCGTAATGGCTTACACCAATGTTGGCTTTATACAGGTTGTCGAGGTCACTATCAGTCATTGTCATGGCTCCACCTTAAGGAATTTCGGGCTCATAATACTGTTGCTCGTTGAGTAGCGGAGGACGAGTGTTCATGTCATAGATTCGGCTTGCCGCATCCACAACATCCTTCAAAGACCCGTATGGGAAATAGTGGAGTTGCATTTTAAACTCTTTCCCTAAGTCATACAGCTTACCTTCTTCGTCCTTTCTAATTATAGGCTGGGCCAGCCGATAAGTCAATCCATCAGCGACCGCTTGACGTTGAACCCGAGTCATAGCCTTGGGGTCAGTTTTATGGGGAAGATAGAATTTGTGAGACCGAAGGTCAGGTCCGAGACGTTGGACCCGGTCAACCTTCGCACCTTCACCGTCTCGGGGCCATTCAAGCTCGGTGATTTCGAAACGCGGTTGACCCGGTCTATCCATTTGTTCCTTGAAGTAGTCCATGTCAGCTTGTGCGCCGAATTTTTCGTAGCCTGCTCTCACAACTTGAACCCCAGGCATACGTGACCAACGTTTGTACATATAGCTGAAGTGTTCCCAGCGTTCTTTCAAGTCCATCCGGTGATTGAACCCGTCCAAGAGGTACTTGTTCATCCCGTGGTCTACGCCAATTACCACAATGGCAGTCTTGGCAGATCCTTTCTTTTTGCTTCGGGCAGGATCGCAGAGGATATAGACGTTGAGTGTAGCCGGTCGAAGTTCGTAGACCATGAGATCTTCGATATTGAACATCCGTTCTTTGCCACCCAACGGATTCTGAAGCATCTGACATGCATAAGTCGACGGCCCTTGATTAATTTTTTTCTGGTCGTTGTCAGCTTTACTAAGGAATACGGGTTCTCCATCCAGAGTGCCATCCTTTGTCGCTGGGTACAAACGAACTTGCACAGCGCCACGTTGAATGATCGTCTCATAAGTATCCCCGAAAGACCAGCGCGTACCAATGTGCCACTTACGACCACCATGGCTTCCCAGATTGTCTGATAGCTCCCAAGCTTCAGTAGTCTTAGCAATCTGTTCAGGGGTACTGACAGACTCTTTAACCACCACGTCATCGTACACCATCAACTTATAGTGAACGGACGTAGGCTGACCGTCAACTAGCCCCGACGCTTCAACCGTCGCCTCTTTCGGGTTGCTCTTCCGCTTAACAATGATACCCTTGTCCAAAGACCAGAGTGGGGATTGTGACCTTGGGTTTTCGTAAAGAATGTCAGGAAAGAGTTTTTTGAGACGTACGTTGGACCCCAGTTCGTTGCGGATCTGTCCCAGAAATTTCTTTGCAATCGGCGCCGTATGAGAGAAAATACCAATGGTGATTTCAGGGTCACGAAGCACCTCCTGAATCACGCCCGCGAAGGTGATAATGGTCGACTTGTAGTGTTCTCGAGCCCACAAGTCTAGGTAACCATCCGGATCTTCCTCAACCTCTCGACACCTTTCGTATAGCCAGGGGTGGAGCAAATCCTTACGACCGCAAAGGTGGACCAGCAAGAAGTAACGGTCCTCAAGCGCGAGCGCGCGAGTCATCGTTAGATTCTTGCCCCGTTTAGTCACATCATCCCAAAACTCAAGTACTTGACCGAATGGGATCTTGTGAATGTCTTGTACTTCAGGCTCGTCCATATGCTCTTAACTTCCACGAGTCGTATGCAGCAAAGATGTTTGTCCCCATACCAATGTGGGTGAATCCGCCTATGCAAATCCACCCACCTAAGACACTCTTGAATATGTGAGGCTTATTGATTCTGGGGTTTTGTGTCTCCGGGAGTATTTCCTCCACGAAGGAATCGCCTAAGTTCGTCCACACTGTGAAGTTCCAGTCCAATCGGGTTATCCTCATCCCCCTTATGCTCGATGGACGCAAGACGGGGATGGAAGTACGGTGCGACGTCCTTGGCAATAGCACAAGATTGTTCGTCACACTCAATAGCTTCTCTCAAGAAACGATCACGGTCCGCATCACTGTAGGCAATTTCGGCTTGTTCTCTACAGTAAACGGACCGTTGATACAGAGTGCGCATCGAATTGACCATGACTTCAACAGGACTAACACCGGACTCGGCAAGCCTATCCAGAGTGTCTTGACTAACCTTCCCGAGTCCCTTCTTTGCGCGTGCCATGTTCAATCCTTCCCATTCCAGCCGTCAATTTTTCGACGAAACTGTTCCACGGGACCAACCCCACCGCCTCGAATCAATCTACCCCCACCTGTTTTTGCTTCAGGGGTGTTGTCCATGGGCTTTCCAGTCGTGTCTTTAATAGGTCCTGAATAACCTTGGGATTTTCGTTCTTTATCCCGTTGTTGGCTGTAGTCATCCTTTTTGGTCACTTCGTCGGGAGTAAGGACTCTCCTATGTCGACCGGCCATCATTTACTCCTTTTCTTGGCTCGTTCAGGCAAGTTTTTCACAGGGTGCCCATGCTGAGCGTTGACATATTCTTTGCCAACGCTCTTGGGCACGTCCTTGACCTTTCCCTCGGCCACGGCGTGCATGAACCTATTCTGCGATTTAGACCTGGCGGGCATTTCAGTACATCCCCTTCTTCTTGTCCTTGCCCTTCTTCGGCGCGGGCATGGGCATGGGTTTCTTGCCGGGCATCGGTTTCTTTTCCTTCGACTTCATGGCACATCTCCTTGAGAAATGGTGATTAGTCATCACCGTGGTAACCGTCGTACCCACGATAGGCCGTACGGGGATGGTAAGCATTCGGGTCCGTATGATTCCACAAACCTTCAGCCTTAACGTGATGTACCAAGTCGGTGTGAAGTCGCTTGGCTTTTGCGTGCATGATTGAAGCGTCCATCTCGAAGTCCCCCGTAATGTTAGGGGTCATCTTCCAATCTTGTGGGGCACAGTCGTGGCAAGGTACACCTCGAGGATGCTTCATGATTACTCCTTCAAAAATGTGACCACCTAACACCCGAACGAATCCTATTTATAGTTGAGACAGCGATCTTAAATTTTTTAGCTAAATGCTTTGAAGTTTCAATCGAGTTCCTGATCTCAACTACATTTTCCTCAGTTAATCGACAGTTCCAATGAGATAACCCTTTTTGTTGCCTACCTTTTCTCATTTTATCATCCTCATTATCTTGTTGGGTACCAAGAAAAAGATGATATGGGTTTACACAACAAGTTATATCACATCGATGACAAACTTGCATCCCTTCGGGGATAGGTCCTATAAAATAAAGATAAGAATAACGATGAGCATGAGTTACTTCAATTAACCTTCTGCCACTGGGGAGTTGGGGGTAATCCTTTCCTATCAAAGAACCAACCCAGATCCAGCACCCTGTTTCCGTTATCCTCTCAATTCTACTTTCAAACCGCTCATGCGGATACTCTATGATTACACTCATGATATCACAAAAATTAATTGACAACAGGGAATTTCTCAGATACAGCATCGATAATCAAGTGAACTCGATCTTCTGATCCACCATTATGTGCCATATGATGAGTCCTATGATTGAACCACCATAGTTCCCCTTCACCCATGAGGGCCATCTCAGTCTCTTGATGGTTATTTTGAACTGCTAAACTACACCGTTTATTGGTAACAATGGGGATATGAAACCTTGAGAAATGCTCAGCGTACGGGCCTTCATCCACATGAAGATGAATAAACCCCCCAGGTTTAAGTTTCACCAGCATGACCCGACCCCCTTGAGTCAAGTGTGCAGCCTGAATAATTGACGTAGACAGGGACTCGAGGTCCTGTTCGAAGTCAGCAAAGTGGGGATAGTTCATCAATCCCAGGTTACAGTACACATCTTGCACGGTGAACGCCACTGGGCCTATCAGGTAAATCGTTTGGGTGTCCTTGTGATAGCTTCCAGGGTGGTCTTGACGGACGGTAATCTCGTCCCACCACTCAGGGTGGGCGTTCAACTTCTGTTTGATGGGCTCAATATTAAGTCCGGTGAGGATGCGCTTGATGTTTTCCATTAGAAAATCTCCTGATCGAACAAAGTTGCGTCTTTAACAAGGTGTTTTGCCACATAGTCACGGGCAAATTCCAGGGTTGGGAGCTGGTAAAACCTTCGAAGTTGGCCGTTCACTCGCTTTTTGGTGATTTTGAGTGTGCCGTCAGGGAAAAATCCCTTGAAGTACATCCCGAAACTAGTCTGTGTTGACCTGTCTACCTTGGGCCCTCCCCCTACATGGCTGTTATAATCCCTGTACAGCTGGTCAACTTGGACGGACCTCATCCAGTTCTCGCACGTTTTCAGGGGGATACCATCCTGCAGTCGCTGTACCCACCACCCAAGCATAGGGTTGTTGTTCACCAGGGTAAGGATTTTGTTCTGACGAAGCGCGTCGGTCTTGGGGACATTGCGCAAGTTGACCTTGATCTTGTAGTTTTGAAGATATCCCAGCAGTGATTCTGGTCCCCCATTGTCCATCTCCAGGGCTAACTCTTCGAAGTACGCGTAGTCCTCGGCTCGTTTGTCGCTCACCTTGAGTACGCAAAACCTTCGGGCGGCCCCGTTGGCTGGCACTGCCCACTCATCGTTAGTTGCCATCACCAGGCGAAGGAAATTATCCATGGTGATAAGGTCTACGCCTTTCGGCTCGTATCCCAGGGTGTCGGAGGTAATCATGTTATTGAGCACGCCGCCGTGATGGCGGTTGCCTGCCCAGCATGACTCATCCGCGAACACCATCAGTTTGTTCATCAGGTGGGAGTTGTGTTTCCCGAAGAGGTATTCGCTGTTGGTAGAGGTAATCCCATACTTCCCATACATTCTCAATACGTAGTCCATGAAGATAGTTTTGCCAGTCCCCTGCAAACCTTGCAGCACAAGCGCTACACCAGGTCGACTCGTTATGTTCTGAATCGCATCGGCGAGCCACGACATGATATAGTCGAAGATCTCTGGGTTGTTCGAGCATATGACCTCCTTGACGTGCTTGAGAAACAATTTGCATCCCCTGGGGTTGTCATCAGCAACAATCGGCCAACCCTTCCAAAGATTGTACTCGAACTCGCGACAACCATCGGGGGCGAACACCAGGGAGTTATAATTTCGACGGTCTGTACCTTCCAGCCAGATGTCAAACTTCAATTTCGGCCGTTTGTCCTGTAGCACCGACCCTTTGTTCTGGTACATCGTGCGCGCGTCACCAACCTTCATGAACTTCGGAGGTCCTTCGTTCGACCAGTAACCCCCATCGATCAGCACGCGAGTCTTGTCCCCTAGGTTGATGACGGCCAGTTCCTGGTTGAATTCGTGGACCAGGTTCAGCTGTCGAATCCCGAGCCAGTCAATAACCCGAGACCCCAGGTCCGACCCCAAGATTTCCATCAGACTAGGAATGCCTGGAACCTTCTCGTTCTTCTCAAGACGTTTTGCCTGGTAGTCGGCTTTGAGCCGCATGTCCAGTTCTTCGTCTCCTGCTGCATCGGCGATAGCCCCTAACCACTGATCGATGTAGTCGGGGTCTCGCTTCATGCGAAGCATTAGTCCGCATAGTGCAACAGCAAGCTGATCACGTTTTCCAGAAGACCAGCCGTGGCGGAGTATGATAACGGCTGCTGCCAGGTCAGCACATCGTTGTTGGAGTTCGTGCACTGGAAGGTCGTAAGGACGGTACGATTTCCAGCTTTCATCGTAGAAATTGATACTTTCACCAGAGGGGTGGATGGATCCCGGAGCAACCGTCTGAGCTCCATCAGAACGGATCTCGAGGAGCATGCCGCCGTCTTTGAGCGGCGAGGCGAACTTGGTTGTCTTAGAGTCACGGCACAGGTACATATAGTGGGACTTCGGTGCACTCTTCCGACCGAATACCCAGGTTGTGGGGGGTAAAATCCTGGGGGCTAACAACACCGCTTCAGGGCAGTCGAGGTCAATGTCCGTG
>Ga0335070_10005574_pt1 | contig 14807 bp, 16 predicted proteins | sample Lox_Sample_13_FD_206722 | JGI IMG/M metagenome (GOLD analysis project Ga0335070, IMG submission 206722) | Soil microbial communities from Loxahatchee National Wildlife Refuge, Florida, United States - Lox_Sample_1.3 | ecosystem: Environmental > Terrestrial > Soil > Wetlands | place: USA... | reverse complement strand
ACGAGCCGGACGTGGTCGCGGTCAGGGCGCCGAGCGTCGACAACCTGCTCGGCGGAAAGCACTTCGCGCGCAGCTGCTGGCAGGTCATCGACGACGACCTGGCCAACCCGTTCCCGCATCACTACAGCGGCCGCGCCACCATCGGCGTCGAGTTCACCTACGTCCCTCGCAGCGGCCTGAAGGCCGAGGCCAGATCGCTGGCGGCCTCCGCCGGCAAGGGCGTCGAGCTCAACGACGCGTTCCGCACGGCGACGTCGGACGGCATCGACGTTCCGCCGGGCACCGACGAGAGCCGCTGCCGGTAGCCCGGGTTGCCCCCCGGTTGAGCGCGCGCCGCCGTGGCAGAATCCCCGGCATGCCCCAGTCCGCGGGAGCAGCCCTTTCGGAGGGACGGGCGGCGTTCGAGCGCCGGGACTGGCAGCTGGCGTTCGACGAGCTCAGTGCGGCCGACGCCGATGAGCCGCTCGGGCCTGAGGATCTGGAGCGCCTCGGTGAAGCGGCCCGCTGGTCGCGCCGGTCGGCGCAGATGTTCGACGCGTTCGAGCGGGCGGCGGCGGGCTACCAGGGCGCCGGCGATGCGTGCTCGGCGGCCCGCGTGGCGGTCAGGCTCACCGTCGAGCACTGGTCGCGCAACGGGGACGCGCTGGCCGCCGGGTGGCTCGCGCGCGCCGACCGGATGCTCGAGGACCACCCCGACTGCCGTGAGCGGGGCATGGTGCTGATGTGCTGGGCGCAGAGCGCGATCCACTGGGGCGACGCCGCCACCGCCCGCGGCCTCAGCGAGCAGATGGTCGAGTTTGGCCGGCAGCTCGGCGACCGCGACATCGAGGCGCTCGGCCGGCTCCTGCTCGGTCACGCGCGCCTGATCGAGGGCGAGGCTGAGGGCGGCGCCGCGCTGATCGACGAGGCGATGGCGGCGGCGCTCGGTGGTGAGCTGGAGCTCTGGACGACGGGTCAGATCTTCTGCTCGACGATCTTCGCCTGCCGCAACCGCGGCGACCTGGCGCGGGCCGGCGAGTGGAGCTTCGCGTCGCTTCGCTGGTGCGAGCGTCAGTCGCTGAGCGGTTTTCCGGGCCTGTGCCGCTTCCACCGCGCGGAGATCATGCGGTTCCGTGGGGACCTCGACCGTGCCGAGCGCGATGCCGACGAAGCGGTCGAGGAGCTGCTGGCAACCGCGCCGCGCTGGGCCGCATGGGCGCTGCACGAGCTCGGAGAGATCCGCCGCCGCCGCGGCGACCTCGCCGGAGCCGGCGACGCCTTCCGCAGATCGGTGGAGCTCGGGTTCAACTCGCAGCCGGGCCTGGCGCTGCTGCGCCTCGACGAAGGCAAGCCGCCGGCCGCCCGGCGCGCGATCGCGAGTGCGCTCGAGGACGATGCCGGGCTCGTGCGCGAGGGGCGCTGGCTGCTCCTGCCGGCCGCGGTCGAGATCGGGCTGGCTGCGGGCGACGCGGCGATGGCGCGCGCGGCGCTGAGCGAGCTGCGCGCGCTCGCGCTGTCCCTCGGCACGGAGGCCGTGGACGCCGCGGCGGCCGTCGCGGCCGGCCGTGTCGCGCTCGCCGACGCAAACGCGGAGCAGGCGGCCCGCGAGCTGCGACGCGGCATCCGGATCTGGAGCGAGATCGACGTCCCGTACGAGGCGGCGCAGGGACGTGAGCTCCTGGCGCGGGCGTACGAGCAGCTTGGCGACCCGGACGCCGCCACGCTCGAGCTGACCGCCGCGCGGGCATGCTTCGAGCGCATCGGCGCCGAGCGCGAGGCGCGCCGCCTTGAAGTGCTGCACCCGCGCGCGGGCATGCCCGCGACCCCGACGGTGAAGACGTTCATGTTCACCGACATCGTGGACTCGACCCGGTTCGTCGAGCTGCTCGGCGACGAGCAGTGGGAGCCGCTGCTCGCCTGGCACGACCGCACACTGCGCGCGTGCTTCACGGCGCAGTCCGGCACGGAGGTCAAGCACGAGGGGGACGGGTTCTTCGTCGCATTTGACGACCCCGCAGCCGCGATCGAGTGCGCCTGCTCGATCCAGCGCGAGCTGCGCGACCACCGCAGCGACCACGGGTTCGCACCGCAGGTTCGCATCGGCCTGCACACGAGCAGCGCGACCGATCGCGGTGGCGACTACAGCGGCCGCGGGGTCCACACGACGGCGCGGATCGCCGCCGCCGGCGGCGCCGGGGACGTGCTCGCCAGCCGCGCGACGCTCGACGCGCTGGGCGACGACCCGCGCGTCATGGCGGAGCGGTCGCTCACGCTGAAGGGGATCGCCGAACCGGTGCGAGTGGCGGCGATCGACTGGGCCGGCTCGTCGTAGGGGTTCGCGCGTCCCGCGTCGTCGCTGCCGGATCACCCAATACGGTTGAGGCGGACCGGCCGCGCGCCTCATACTCTGAAGGCCGAACGACATCGATCAACCCGAACCGAGAGGATGGATCAGATGGCCATCGGACCCGTGCAGCTGCTCGTCATCGGCTTCTCCCAGCCCGACTTCAAGGGCGAGATCGCCGCGGAGCTGGACAAGCTGCGCGCCAACGACATCGTGCGCGTCATCGACGCGCTCGCCATCCACAAGGACGCTGAGGGTGAGCTCACCGTCCTGCACACGAACAACCTCACCGCCGACGAGAGCGTTGAGCTCGGGGCGAAGATCGGCGCGCTGGTCGGCCTCGGGATCGAGGGCGAGGAGGGCGCGGAGGCCGGCGCGGAGGCCGGTGCCGAGGCGGCCGCCGAGGGCGGCGTCGAGTTCTTCAATGAGGAGGATGCCTGGGACGTCATCGAGGACATCCCCGGCGACTCGGCCGCCCTGCTGCTGCTGATCGAGCATCACTGGGCGGTGCCGCTGCGCAACGCGATCGCCAGCGCGAACGGCTTCCGCATCAGCGATGGCTTCATCGACCCGCTCGACCTCGTGGCGATCGGCCTGCTCGCCCAGAGCGAGGTCGAGGAGCACGCGGCTGTCGAGGCCAAGGACTGAACGTCAGACCACCGACCACATCAGGAGGAACCGAAAATGCTCGGATCAACCCGCAGAGTCGCCCGCCGGACCAGCCGCCGCGTCGCGCGCCGGCGCTGAGGCCCACCACGACCAGCGCTGCTGAAGGGAGGAACCTGCAATGGACAACGAATCACGCGTCACCGGCTGGTGGGTCTTCGCGGGCATCATGCTCGCGATCCTCGGTGTTCTGAACATCATCTGGGGCATCGCGGCGGTGTCGAACTCGAAGTTCTTCGTCGCCAACCAGCACTACGTCATCAGCAACCTGCACACCTGGGGCTGGGTCACGATCATCCTTGGCGCAGTCGAGCTGGTCGCCGCGTTCTCGCTGTTCGGCGGCGGCGGCTTCGGCCGGTGGGTCGGCATCATCGCCGCGGCGATCACCGCGATCACGGCGCTCGTGTCGATCCCCGCCTACCCGTTCTGGGCGCTGTGCATCTTCGCGCTCTCGATCATCGTGGTCTACGAGCTGGCGAAGTCGCCGGACACCGCCTGACTGCGACTGCGCGCGCCGCGAGCGCGCCCGAAGGACCGACGGGCCCGGGCGACCGGGCCCGTCGCGTTCCGGTCCGGTCGATCGTCCACAATGGCTGAGGGCAGAGCCGTGCCGCGAGCGTAACGTTGCCGTGATCGAGACCATGTCGACCCCCGAACCGGAGCACGAGGAGGTGATTCGGTGGGCGTTCAACGACAGCGCAACAACGGATTGCGTCCGGCACCACTGCTCACGCCCGCCGAGGAACGCGTGCTCCCGCTGCTCGCGACCCACCTCACGCTCGAGGCGATCGCCGACCGGCTCGGGGTGCGCCGCAGCACGGTGAAGACGCACGTCGCAAGCATCTACGGCAAGCTCGGCGCCAGGACGCGCGCCGAGGCCGTCGAGCGTGCGCAGGCCGCGGGCCGGCTCGAGGTCTCGTCGACGGTGCACCGCCTGCCATGAGCCGCCGGCTCGCCGCGCTCGCGGCGATCGTGCTGCTGGCGGTCGCGGCCGCGGGCGCCGTGGCGCTCGCCGTGGCCTCCTTCCCGCGCGGGCTGCTGACGGTCGCCTTCGTCGCGGCGGGGGCGATCCTCGCCTGGGAGGGCGTCCTGCGCCGCGGCCCCGGGCGCTGGGTGCGCCTGATCGCCGGCGTCCTGCTGATCCTCGCGGCGATCGTGGCGCTCGTCTGGGGTGGACCGGTGCTCGGCGTGCTCGGCGTCGTCGTCGCGCTGCTGCTGTCCTTCGCCGCCGCGAAGACGGCGACGATCATCCACGTGCACCTGCCCGCAGCCGAGCCGCCCAAGCACGCGGTGCTGTTCTGGAACCCGCGCTCGGGCGGCGGGAAGGCCGAGCGCTTCAACCTGCCCGACGAGGCGCGCAAGCGTGGCATCGAGCCGATCGAGCTGAAGCCGGGCGACGATCTCGACGAGCTCGTGCGCAGCGCGATCGCCGGCGGCGCCGATGGCTTGGCGATGGCTGGTGGCGACGGATCGCAGGCGATCGTCGCCACGCACGCCGCGCGCGAGGGCTTGCCGTATGCGTGCATCCCCGCCGGCACGCGAAACCATTTCGCGCTCGATCTGGGCGTCGACCGCGAAGACGTGATCGGCGCGCTGGACGCCTTCGTCGGCGGCGGCGAGCGCCTCGTCGACCTTGCCGAGGTCAACGGGCGCGTGTTCGTCAACAACGTCTCGCTCGGGCTCTACGCCGAGGCCGTCCAGCAGGAGGGCTACCGCGACGCCAAGCTGCGCACGATCTTCGAGACGATCCCCTCGGCGCTGGGCCCGGAGAGCGACCTGCCGCCGCTGCGCTACGACGGTCCTGACGGCGTCGAGCGCAGCTCCGGCGCGGCGCTCCTCATCTCGAACGACGCCTACCGCCTCGGGGCCGTCAGCACCGCCACCAGGCCGCGGCTCGACGAGGGCGTGCTCGGCATCGCGGTCTTCGGCGCCGGGCCCCCCCGACCGGTCAGCGAATGGACCGAACGCGAGTTCGAGGTCCGCTGCGATCGACCGGTCGCGGCCGGGATCGACGGCGAGGCGCTCGTCCTGGACCCCCCGCTGCACTTCGTCTCACGGCCCGGCGTGCTGCGGGCGAGGATCGCCCCGCAGCACCCCGGAGCATCACCCTCGGCGGTCCTGCCCGACTCGCCGCAGGGCGCGCTCGGCACGCTTGCGCGGATCGCCACCGGCCGCGAGGTGCCGGTCGAACGATGAGCGCCCTCCCCGAGGCTCTGCCGCTGGCCCTGAGCGCGTCGATCTACCCGCCGGCACTGCTCATCCTGCTGCTGCTGCTGACCGGCGAGCATCCGCGCCGCCTCGTGCTCGCCTACTTCGCCGGCGCCGCGATCATGGTCGTCGGCGCGGGGCTGTTCGCGCTCACCGTGATGAAGGGCTCGGGAGCCACGACCCAGAAGAGCGCCGCGGTCGGCGGTGGCGTCTACATCGTCATCGGCCTCGCCCTCCTCGCGCTGGGCGCCTGGCTGTGGCGCCGGCGCGGCCGCGAGCCCGACAAGCCGGTCGAGAGCCCGGAGAAGGGCCCGGGGCGCATCGCGCAGTGGTCGCAGCGCGCGACGGACAGCCAGCGCTGGTCCTTCATCCTCGGCCTCGCGATGTTCCTGCCCTCGCCGATGTACCTGCTGGCGATCAACGAGATCGTCAACAGCGGCAGCTCGTGGACCTCGGACGTGACCGCCGTGCTGATCTGCGCCGCAGCCGTGCTGCTCTTCGTCGAGGTCACCGTGATCGCGCTGTTCATCCGCCCGGCGGACGTGGCCAGCGGACTGCATCGCGCCAGCGACTGGCTCAGCCGCAACGGCTGGACCCTCGGGGCGATCATCGCGTTCGCCGCCGGGGCCTATGCGCTTGGGAAGGGCATCCACACGCTCAGCTGAGGGTCCCCGGATGACCGACGCCGCCAAACCGCCACCCGACGCGCCGGATCCGCGCGAGGAGGACGGCCGGAAGCTCACCGACCGCATCGTCGACCTCGCCACGCGCGCGTTCGCCTGGACGGAGGTGATGACCGACAAGGTCCAGGCGTGGGCGGACCGCCAAGAGGAGCATTCGGCGAAGGGCGTGGCGGTCGGCTGGTTCGGGCGCTACCGGCGCGCCGACGGGCAGCTCTTCGCGCTGCTGCTGGCGGCATATCTGTTCGTGACGCTGTTGCCGGCGGTGATCGCGATGGCAACGTATGCCGACAGCAACAAGGTGGCGCTGGCGACGCGGCTGATCGACCGGCTGCACCTGAAGGGGGCGACGTCGACGCTCGTACGCGCCGTGCTGGCGGGGGCCGGCGGGCATCAGCTCACCGCGACGATCATCGCCGTGGCGAGCGTCATCACGTTCGGCTTGGGCATCGGCCGCACGCTGCAGCTGATCTATGGCCGGGTCTGGGACGTCCCCGCGCGGCGCGGCGTCACCGACCAGGCGCGCTACCTCATCTGGCTGCTCGTGTTCCTTGCCGGCGCGCTGGTCTACGTCATCGAGATCGCGCTGCTGCGCAAGTCGGCGTCGTGGATCGAGTGGGCGATCGCGCCCCTGTGGATCCTGGCCGTGATCTGGTTTCTCGCCTGGACGCCGGTGCTGCTCCTGCACGGCCGGGTGACACTGCGCGAGGCGATCCCGGGGGCGCTGCTCGGCACCGCCGGGCTGATCGGGCTGCGCGCGATCTCGTCGCTGGTGTTCGCGAACTGGCTCAACTGGTACTCGAAGTACTACGGGGGCATCGGGATCGTGATGGCGATCTTCTTCTGGCTTGTCCTGGGGACGACGCTGCTGATCATCACCTCCGCACTGTCGCCGGCGTATGCGGTGCGCCGCGCACGGCGGCTCGAGGCGGCGCGCGCGGCGTCGGCCGGCGAGTCGGAGGTGGACGCCTGACTCATGCAGCACGAGACCGAGCAGCGCGAGATCCCGATCCGCGGCGAGACGATCCGCCTCGGCCAGCTGCTCAAGCTCGCCGGGATCGTCGACGCCGGCGGCGAGCTGAAGGACTTCCTCGAGCACGAGCTGGTGCTGGTCAACGGGGAGGCCGACCGGCGCCGTGGCCGGCAGCTGCACCCCGGCGACCGCGTCGAGGTCGCCGGCCTGACGCTGCGGGTCGCCGCCGGCTGATCAGCGCGCCCGCCGGCGCGCCGCCTGCAGCTGCGCCTTGTGCAGCGAGGGATCCAGGCGGTACTCGCGGCCGTGCACGCGCTCGGCGAGCCCCGCCTGCTCGAGGCGCTTGAGGACGGTCGGGCAGCGCTTGCAGCGCGGCCGGCTCTTGCAGCAGCGCTTCTTCGCCCTGACGGTCTTCGGCACGCAGGCAGGCTACCGCTGGCCGCGGCCGCGGCCGCGGCCAGCGCCCCGGCGGCGACCCGAGCGGCCGCTGCGGGCGCCGGCGACCGGCCGAGCGGTCCCCGCAGCGCGATGACCCGACGCCGCGAACTCGCGCTCGAGCCGAAGCTCGCCGGCGATGCGCGACACCTCATCGGCGTGCTCGCGGCCCACGAACGTGATCCCCACGCCGGTGCGCCCGGCGCGACCGGTGCGCCCGACGCGGTGCACGTAGCCCTCGCGGTCCTCGGGCGGGTCGAAGTTGATCACGTGCGAGATGCCATCGACATGGATGCCGCGCGCGGCCACGTCGGTGGCGACGAGCGTGTCGACGTGCCCGGACTCGAAGTGCGCAAGCGCCCGCTCGCGCTGGCGCTGGCTCTTGTCGCCGTGCATCGCGACGGCCGCGTGGCCGGCGCCGCCGAGGCGCTTGACGAGCCGGTCCGCGCCGCGCTTGGTGCGCACGAACACGAGCGCGAGCTCGCGCTCGCCGCGCAGCTCGGCAAGCAGCCGGCCGATGCGCTCATCGCGCTCGACCGCGACGAACCGGTGCTCGACGTCGGCGACCCGCTGCGCCGGGGGCACGTGCTCGTGGCGCACCGCTTCGCGCGTGTAGGCCTGCGCGACGCGGCCCGCCTCACCGTCGAGCGTGGCCGAGAAGAAGAGCGTCTGGCGGTCCGCCGGGCACTGCCCGACGATCCTGTCGACTGCGGGCCTGAAGCCCATGTCGAGCATGCGGTCGGCCTCGTCGAGCACGAGGATGCGCACCGACGACAGCGTGAAGGCGCCGCGCTGCAGCAGGTCCTCCAGGCGACCGGGCGTCGCGACGACGATGTGTGCGCGCGCGGCCTCACGCGCCTGCTTCTCCAGCCCGACGCCGCCGTACACCGCGCGGACGCGCAGCGCCCGCGCGTGGGCGATCGGGTAGGTGGCCTCGACGATCTGCGTCGCGAGCTCGCGCGTGGGCGCGAGCACGAGCGCGGACGGGCGCGCGTCGGTCGCCTCGACGCGATCGATGATCGGCACCATGAACGCCAGGGTCTTGCCCGAGCCGGTCGGCGACTTGGCGAGCACGTCGCGGCCGGCGAGGACGTCGCCGATGACCTTGGACTGGATGGCGAAGGGCTGCTCGAAGCCGCGCTCCGACAGGGCCGCGCACACGGCGCGGGACACGCCGAGATCGGCGAAGGACTGCGATGACATGGGGTTCCTCAGTGCGGCGTTGCCGCGTAGTTCGGGAGGCGACGGCTGACCCGAACCGCCCGAGGCGGGACCCAAGCAAGCTGCCTCGCGTGCGACGGAGATGTCGCGACGCACCGTCCAGGGTAGCGTCACCCGAGCGCTGCGAGCAGCTCCGCCGCCGGCGCGCGGTCGTCGCGCAGCGCGCCGTGCAGGCGGTCGCCCGCCAGCCGGCGCACTTTCGCGGCGAGCTGCGCCTCGGTCAGCGGGCGCTGCGGCGAGCCCATCGACGAGCGCACGGCGGAGAGCAGTCCACCATCGCCGTCCTCCAGCCGCGCCTCGCTCTCGCCCAGCGCCGGGTCCTCGACGATCCGCACCCGCTCGGTCGCGAACGCGCTGACCTCCTCATCGACCGCTGCCAGGCCCTCGACGTCGGGTGCGCCGCGCACGAGCGCGAACGCGGTCAGGTACGGGATCGAGAAGCGCGCCTGCAGGCCGTCGGCGACCTCGTCGTATGGAGCCGCCTGGCGCGCCCGCGGATGCACACGCACGACGAGCGCCGCACGCTCCGCGGCGTGCGGTGCGTCGAGCGCGGCCTCGATCGGCGCGTGGGCCATGAGGCAGCACGGCCACGGCTTGATCCAGTTCTCATGCACCGCGGGCGGCTCGTCCGGGGCGGGCGCCGCCCACGTCCCGCCGGTCGTCGCGGCGTAGCCCGCCGGCCCCTCGAGCGCGCTCATGGCCATGCGCGCACCCCCAGCGGCCAGGCGGGCGGCGTGCACGCCGTCGGCGGCGGCGAGGCCGACGCCGAGCGCCTTGCCGTCCGAGCCGAATCCCGCGCGCGAGCCGCCTGCGCGCAGCGCCGCAAGCGCGAGCGCGCTCTCGTGCGCCTCGCCCGCCAGCCCGAACAGCCGCGCGGCGGCCGCCGCGGCCCCGATCGTGCCGCACACGGCGGTCGGGTGCCAGCCGCGCTCGTAGAGCGCCGGGTGCCCGGCGCGGGCGAGCGCGGCAGCCCGCTCGAAGCCGGCGGCGTGCGCGGCCGCGACCTCGCCGACGCTCGCGCCGAGTGCGGCGCCGACGGCGAGCGCCGCCGGCGCGGACGCTGCGCTCAGATGGGCGATACCGGGCAGGTAGGTGTCGTCGAAGTCGAGCACGTGGCCGGCCGCGCCGAGCGCGACGACGGTCTCCAGCAGCCCGTCGCCGGCCGCGTGTGCGGCCGCCGCGGCGCGCATGTGCCGCCCGCCGGCCGCGCAGGCCAGCCAGTCCAGCAGCGCGGCGCGGTGGGCGGCCCGCGCGCCGGTCACGGCGACGCCGGCGGGCGCTTGCGCCAGGGCAGCGTCCCGTCGATCTCGACGTCGAGCGAGAAGCTGAGCAGCGTGCGGATGAGGACGAGGATCCCCAACACCTCGACGTTCTGGAGCGTGGGCTCGACGGCGACCGTGCGGATCAGGTCCGCCGCGACCAGCACCTCCAGCCCGAGCAGCAGGCCGCGGCCGAAGACCCGCCGCACCCGCTCGTACATCTCCGCCGTTGCGCGGCGCTCGGCGAGGTCGCGCGCGGCGAACGCGAGCGTCAGCAGGAAGGCCCCGACGATCACCGTGACGCCGATCCATTCGAACGCGCGCGAGATGTGATCCATCGCCTTCACCGCCGCCAGAGCCTCCCACCAGGGGCGGACGCCGGACCGTCGGCCGCGTTCGTCAGGACGCCGCGCATGGGCCGCTGGGGTGTCATCGTCGTGCTCGCCATCGCGCAGTTCACGGTCGCCGACCTGCAGATGGCGATCACGATGTACGCGCTGACAACGGCCACACCATCGAGCCGTTCGGGCTCTCGCTCTGCCCGTTCCTCATCCTTGCCGGGCTCGGGGTCATCGGGCTGTTCGTGATCCGACAGGAGCACCTCGAGCGCGAGGGGCGCGATCTGCTGATGCCGACGATCCTGCGCAAGGTCGACCAGCTCAAGGCCGGCCTGCGGATGCCCAGCGCCCAGCAGCTGGTGCTCAACGGCACGTTCTTCGTGCTGCCGGTGTACCTGCAGATGATCCTCGGCAAGGACGCGTTGCAGACGGGCCTCGAGATCCTGCCGCTGTCAGTGGGCGTGATCGTGCTGTCGTTCGGGGGTGCTCGCCTGGCCGGACGCTTCTCCCCGCGGGCGATCGTGGCGTGGGGCATGGTGATCGTGATCGCCGGGCTGCTGCTGATGCTCTCGTCCGTCACGCGCAAGCTCGACTCCGGGATGTTCTCGGTGGCGATGCTGCTGTTCGGGGCGGGCATCGGCCTGTGCGCGTCGCAGCTGGGGAACGTGATCATGTCCTCGGTGCCGCAGGAGGAGTCCAGTGATGCCAGCGGCCTGCAGGGACGGCACAGAACCTCGGCGCCGCGCTGGGCACCGCGCTGATCGGCGCGGTGCTGCTGAGCTCGCTGACGAGCGGCTTCGACAAGCGCGTGGCGACGAACCCGCAGGTCTCTGCGGACACGTAATCCGCGGTCGTCGCCCGGAGAAGGGCGTTCCGGCCGCGTCGATCAGCGACGTCGAGGCCGCGCTCTCCAAGACGAACCTCTCGCCGGCCGAGCAGAAGGCGATCACGGACGACTACGCCGCCGCCGAGCTCGACGCGCTGAAGGAGGCGCTGCTCGCCGCCGCGGCCTTCTCGCTGCTCGGCCTGTGGGTCGCGCGCAGGCTGCGGGGCGAGCCGCTGGGGCGCGCTGATGCGGTGGCCGAGTCGCCCGCCGAGCCGCCCGAGCGCACGACGGCCCCCGCGGCGGCCTGAGCCGCCGGCGCGCTAGGCGTGGTGCCCTGCGGCTGGGCAGGGTCGGCGCGCGAGGCGTGGTGCCCCAGCGGCTCGGCAGGTCGGCGCGCGAGGCGGGCCCCAGCGGCTGCTGGTCGAGTTGTACACGGATAGCGTGCACACGACGCCCAGGCGCCGCCGGGGGAGGGGGTCGCCGCCATCCCGCTGGCCGCGTTCGCCCCGGTCGGGCCGGCCCCACACCGTGGCGCTGGTCGAGTTGTGCACGGATAGCGTGCACGCGACGCCCAGGCGCCGCCCGGGGAGGGGGAGGTACCCGCGCGGGTGACCGTCAGCCGTGCGCCGCCTCCGCGAGGGCCCGGCGGATCTGCCGGGCCACGTCGCGGCGCCGGTGATCGAGGTCGTCAGCGGTGAAGCGCAGGACGATGTACCCGCGCAGCTGAAGGGCGTTCGAGAGGGTCCGGTCGTCCTGGAAGGCGCCGCGCGTCGCGTGCGCCTGCCAGCCGTCGGTCTCGACGACCAGCCGCGCGGCCGGCCACACGAAGTCGACGCGCTTGCCGCTGAGGCGCTGCTGCGTCAATGGGCGCGGCAGTGCGTTCGCGTCGCAGATCGCGAGCAGGCGATCCTCGAGGTCGGTCTGCGTCACCGCCGGATCACCGACGAGCGCGCGCAGCCGGACGGCGGGACGGCGGGCGAGCACCTCTCCGATGTCGGCGAGGGTGACGATCCGCTGGAACTGAGCCTCGCGCAGCGCGCGCTTCAGGGCGCGCTCGGGCAGCTCGCCCGCCAGGTCGACGAGCGTCCGCGCGGGCGAGGTCACGGGGATGCCGGCGCTGCGCACGATGTCCTGCGGCGCGAGCTGCGCGCGGTGGACGACGATCCCGCGTCGCGCGCGTCCCACGCGCGTGTCGACGGTGACGTGGGGCAGGTCGCGTGCCGGCGCCCGCTTGATCGCCCAGAGATGCGCGGCACTGGCGTGGCTCAGCGCCGCGCCGGGTCCACACGCGAGCACCGCCGCCAGCCAGCGCGCTTCGATGCGGGGCGCGAGGTGGCCGACCGCGTAGACACCACGGTGCACCTGGTGCCAGCGGCCGCTCGCCAGCCGCCGGGCGATCCTCCCCCGGTCGACGCCGAGCGACAGCGCCTGCGGGCGCGTAATGAGGCCGTACTGGCGGGCGGCGACGCGCGCGGCGGCGCGGTCGAGGTGGTGGCCGTGGGCGAGTTGTGCACGCATACCGTGCAGAGGGCGCCCAGGTCGGATGTTTCCGGTCCGTGCAGGGCGCGCGGGGCCGCCGACAGCCCACGACCGCCGGTGGCGCGCCCCGCGGCCGGCGGCCCTACCCCGGCAGCCGCACGACGAGCCGCTCCACCCGCGGGCCCTCGACCTCGTCGACCCACAGCTCCGTGCCCGCCACGACGACGGTGTCGCCGACGCGCGGCTGGCGGCCGAGCTTCCCGAAGACCAGGCCGCCGAGGGTGCGGAAGTGCTCCTGCGGCAACGCCGTGTGGAACTGCTCGTTGAAGTCGTCGACGGTGAAGCTGCCGAAGACCCGCAGCCGACCGTCCTCGAGCCGCACGACCGACTCGTCGGGCAGGTCGAACTCGTCCTCGATCTCGCCGATGATCTCCTCGATGAGATCCTCGAGCGTGACCACCCCGATGGTCGAGCCGTACTCGTTGATCACGATCACGAGGTGCTGGCCGGAGCGGCGCATCTCGCCGAGCAGCGCCCCGAGATCCTTCATCTCCGGGACGAAGATCGCCGGGCGCAGGAGGCTCTCGATCCGGACCTCGCGCTCGTCGCCGCCGTGCAACGCGACGAAGAGATCCCGGACGTGCAGGATGCCGGCGATATGGTCGATGTCCCCGCGGTAGACCGGGTAGCGCGTGTGCGGATGGTCGAGGATCCGCTCGAGCGCGGCGTCGGCGCTGAGCTGGACCGGCAGGGCGATGACGTCGGACCAGGGGACCATGACGTTGCCGACCTCCTGATCGGCGAAGTCGAAGACCCGGTAGAGCATCTCCTCCTCGGCCTCCTCGATGAGGCCGGAGTCCTCGGCGTCGGCGAGCAGGTCGCGCAGCTCCTCGACGCTGCGCACGAACGTCCCCACCGGCGCGGCCGGCACGCCCATCGGGCGCAGGACGAGCCGCGCCCCGCCCTGCAGGGCCCACACGAACGGGTGCAGCACCCGGTCGACCACCACCAGCGTCGGGGCGAGCGCCGCGGACAGCGCCGCCGGGTGGTACAGCGCGATCGCCTTCGGCACGAGCTCGCCCAGGATCACCTCGAGGGCCACGACGATCAGCAGCGCGATGAGGAACGACGCGACCGCCGCCACGACCGGGTCCAGGAGGCCGCGCAGGATCAGGACGCCGAACGCGCCGAGCGAGATGCCGAGCACGCTGACGGCGACCTGCGCGGTGCCGACCGTCTCGTCGGGGTCCTCGGCGAGCACGAGCGCTTGGCGCGCGCCGCGCCGACCCTCCTCGACGAGCCGCTCGAGGTCGGAGCGCTGCGCGGCGACGAGCGCGTACTCGGCCGTCACGAAGAAGCCGATCGCCGCGACGAGCAGGAGCAGGCCGACGAGCTCGAGCCCGATCACCAGAGCGCCAGTCCGTCGCGCATCGGCCGAATCTACCGACGAACGTCCCGGACTGAGCCCCAGGGGCGGCAACGCGGGACGTTCGCCCGGTGCGGGGCCGGTGCGGGGCCGGTGTGGGGCCGCCGCGCGGCCGCCGCGCAGGCCCGGCTGCGCGGGGGGCTGGGCGTCAGTCGCCCGGCACCGCCGGGACGTCGGTGACCGTGCCTGCCGCCGTCACCGGGTCGGCCGAGAGCCGCTGGGCGATGTACACCGGGATGATCGAGAGCACGATCACGAGCACCGCGACGACATTGACGACCGGAAGCTGGTTGGGCCGCTGGAGGTTCGAGAGGATCCAGATCGGCAGCGTCTCGGTGCTCCCGGCGGTGAAGGTCGTGACGATGACCTCGTCGAAGCTCAGCGCGAAGGCGAGCAGCGCGCCCGCAATCAGCGCCGAGCGCATCTGCGGGAACGTGATGTCCGCGAACGTGCGCCGCGGCACCGCGCCCAGGTCGGCGCCGGCCTCCTCGAGCGATGCGGGGGTTCGTCGCAGCCGCGCGACGACGTTGTTGAAGATCACGACGATGCAGAACGTCACGTGCGCGACGACGATCGTCCAGACCGCCAGGCTCACATGCAGGATCTGCGTAAACGTCGCGTTCAGCGCCATGCCGGTGACGATCCCCGGCAGCGCGATCGGCAGCACGAGCAGGAACGCCACCGACTCCTTGCCGAAGAAGTCGTGGCGCGCGAGCGCGTATGCGGCCAGCGAGCCGAGCACGAGCGCGATCGCCGTCGCCCCGAGCGCGACCCGCACGCTCGTCCACAGCGCGTCGCGCGCGCCGCTGTTGTTGAACGCGTCGTCGAACCAGTGCAGCGAGAGGCCGGACGGCGGCCAGGTCTGCACGCGCGTCGTGTTGAACGCGTAGATCGCGATGACGACCAGCGGGAAGTACAGGAACGCCAGCGTCAGCAGCGATCCCAGCCGCAGCAGCCAGCGCGTGGGGCCCGA
>Ga0335070_10005573_pt1 | contig 14807 bp, 16 predicted proteins | sample Lox_Sample_13_FD_206722 | JGI IMG/M metagenome (GOLD analysis project Ga0335070, IMG submission 206722) | Soil microbial communities from Loxahatchee National Wildlife Refuge, Florida, United States - Lox_Sample_1.3 | ecosystem: Environmental > Terrestrial > Soil > Wetlands | place: USA... | reverse complement strand
GGTCGGGAGAAAGACTCCGGAGGAAATGACAACGAGGAGTGACGGGACAAACCCAGGAATCAAAATTCACCTTCGTCCGGATCCTATTTCTTAAACATCATCCGAGAAAGGATGAAGGATACGGCCAGGGCGATCAGCATCCCTGACATCGAGAAAAGGAAGAAGAAGAGGATCAACCTTTCTTTCATCAAAGCATACTTGCTCTCCAACATCCCCACATAAAGCATCCCCACAATTCTGTCTTGAATGTCGCGTATGGGTTCGTAGGCGGTGATATACCAATCATCCACCACAAAGGCCCTTTGTATCCAGGGCAGTCCTTTTCCAAGGACTTCCTCTTGGACTTCGCGCATCGCTCGAGTTCCAATGGCCCGATTTCCTTCCCGGTCCATGACGTTGGTCGATATTCTTAAATCGCCCAGGAAAATCGTCGCTGTCCCAATTTCTTTTCCTTTGTATCTTGCGTCCTTGAAAATAATATTCTTAATACGATCGACAATCTCATAATTCCGATTGAGGAGAACCCCGCCCGTGACGACACCCAAAACCTCTCCATCAGAATCAAGAATAGGATAGGCCGAGATCAATACCATTCCGGAGGTCTCTTCAATTTTCCTGACCGGTTTTTCTCTGGGGACGGGAATCGACTGGATCATGGCCTTTGTAGCCAATTCTCTCCCTTCCTTCGACAACTCGTCTCCCGAGAAGACCTGGGTCCCTGAAATCCCCCTCTTCTGCAGAGCGGACTGAATAAAAGGATCATGGAGAAGACTATCTCCTGAGACTGGAGGGTTATGAAACCTGAAAACGACACCTCCTTTCCTATCCACCAATGTCATGAAATCGAGTCCCTCGTCAGCCATCACTCCTTCAAACTCATTCCGGATGGGAGAAAGATTCTTTTCTTTCATTCCTCTTTTCAGAACGTACCTCATTGCTATCCAGCGAACCGTCCGGTCAATATCTTTGATCTTAGATGCATAGACATACCGGGCGGTATTAAGGTCTTCCTTAACCCTCTCCTGTGCCTCAAAAATGATCTGATTCGTTATGAGGGAGTTGACGATGATACTCGTTACAACTCCTATTAGACAGGCAACAGCCAGAAAGACCAAAGTCAATTGTGTTTTTGTCAAAATTTTCATGACTCTAAGCTATCAAAAATAAAGGGAAAAGTAAATAAGAAAATTTCTCTTGCCATATTATTTTTTTTCTGCTAAATATATTGTGAAAAAATTCTTAAACTACAACATGGAGGGGATCGTTTATGAAACCGTATTTTGAAAAGATGAATGATTTGGGTAAGGCGTTGACTGAGCAACAGGTCAAGAATGCAGAAGGGAATATTAAACAAATTAAGGAAGTTGAGAAAACAGTCGCAGAGGCTGTGGAAAAAGTGAGAAAAGCCGGACTGGCCACGGAAGAAATTAATAAAAGAGGGGAAATGACCGTATATCAGAGGCTTGAATACTTGCTCGATCCAGGCACATGGTGTCCTCTGCATACCCTCTTTGACCCGATGGGAGAAGAATCCGGGACGACGGGTGTGGTTGACGGGCTGGGTAGAATCAGCGGAAAATGGGCGGTCATCATCGGCTTCGACAATAAAGTCATGGCGGGAGCCTGGATTGCCGGTCAGTCAGAGAACATCCTGAGAGTGACGGATATGGCAAAACGCCTCCACCTGCCTCTGGTCTGGTTAGTGAACTGCAGCGGTGTAAAACTCACCGAACAGGAAAAGGTTTACGCCAACCGAAGAGGGAGCGGAACCACTTTTTTTAGACACGCTGAACTGGAAAAATTGGGCATCCCCGTTCTGGCGGGGATCTATGGAACCAACCCCGCAGGCGGGGGATACCAAGGGGTCAGTCCCACCATCCTTCTGGCTCATAAGAATTGCAACATTGCTGTCGGTGGGGGCGGGATTGTCAGTGGGATGAGCCCGAAAGGTTCTTTTGATGAGGAGGGGGCAGAACTCATTATAGAGGCGACACGAAAGTTCAAGGCTGTCCCTCCCGGACGGGTGGAGATCCACTACGACTCGACCGGTTTCTTCAAGGCGGTCTTTGAAAAGGAGGAAGGGGTCCTGGATGGTCTGAAGGAATATATGAAATATCTTCCAGCCTATGATCCCAAATTCTTCAGGGTAGCTGCCCCCAAAGAACCGAAATTCTCGCCCGAAGAGATCAACTCTATTATCGCCTTCAATCAAAAGCTTGCTTACAACTTCGATCAGTTGCTGGCCAGGCTTACGGATAACAGCGAGCACATGGAATTCAGACCTGGTTACGGTCCGGAGGTCTATACGGGTTTGGCAAAAATTGACGGGTTCTTGGTTGGAATCATCGGCAATCGCCAGGGATTCTTGCCCAAGGGATATCCCGAATATGCCCCGTATCCGGGTGTGGGTGGAAAGCTTTACCGACAAGGCCTCATCAAGATGAATGAGTTCGTAACCCAGTGTGGGAGAGACAGAATCCCGATTGTCTGGTTCCAGGATACGACGGGTATTGATGTAGGAGACATCGCGGAAAAAGCAGAGCTCCTTGGATTGGGGCAATCGTTGATTTATTCCATAGAACAGACCGACGTCCCCATGATGTGTATCGTTTTAAGAAAAGGAACTGCGGCTGCCCACTACATCATGGGGGGTCCCCAGGCGAACAATAATAATGTGTTTACGCTGGGCACGCCCACAACAGAGATTTACGTGATGCACGGGGAAACGGCTTCCGTGGCTTCTTTTGCGAGAAGATTGGTGAAGGAAAAGGATTCGAACCGCCCACTCAAACCTACTATTGATAAGATGAATGCCTTGGCCAAAGAATACTATGACAAGTCGAGGCCCGTCTATTGCGCCCAAAAAGGTTTGGTCGATGAGATCGTCTCCTTTGCAGACATGAGGAAGTATATGGTGGCTTTTGCAGACTCGGCTTATCAAAATCCCATTTCCATCTGCCCGCATCATCACCTGATGCTTCCCAGACTGATCAAGGGGTAGCAAAAATCCGTCGTTCCGCTAAGCCCATTGAAAAGGCCCTGCCGCGAAGCGGGGCCTTTTCCTTTTATTCACCCGTTCGGCTGCGCAGAGCCTCATCTTTCAGGGCAGAGTGGAAAGCCCGGCTCAGGGTGAACCTTGAACAAGCCCCGGCCAGGCCGGGGAGCCGAGAGGTTCACCCAACCCAAGAAAGGGGAAGAAGAGGGGGAGGGGAGATGCCCTTTGGAAATTTCTTAAAGATCGATTGACAGTCGGGTAAGGGTCGGTTATATAGCCTTACGGTAAAGGAGCGTCCATGGCGCGAAGTCCCATCACGCGAAACGGGTATAATGCTCTCCATAAGGAATTGGAGAATCTGAAGAAGGTTGTCCGTCCTCAAGTGATTAAGGCCATTGAGGAGGCACGTGCTCATGGAGATATCAGTGAGAACGCAGAGTTTGTAGCAGCCAAGGAGCAGCAATCATTCGTTGAGAAGAAGATCCGGGAGGTTGAACAGAAGTTGGCCAATTCTGAGATTATAGATAACCTGAACCTTCCGAATGGCAAGGTGGGCTTTGGTTCGGTAGTGACTTTAGAGAACCTCAATAATGGAGGTCAGGTTACCTATCAGATCGTCGGGCCTGATGAATCCGATATCTCTTCCGGTAAGATTTCAATTGCCTCTCCCCTGGGAAAAGCCTTACTTGGAAAAGAAGTGGAAGACGAAGTAATGGTGAACACCCCAGGAGGGGCCAAAAACTATAACATTTTGAAGATCGCCTGAAAAAGATCAATCCTAAATTTCCCTCCATCCCGAAATGTTTACCCATCCTTGCCCCCTTGAAACCTTTTAGGCCCAATGCCCACATTTCATTCTCATCCTCCGTTTATTCTAACCCTTGAGCGATCTTCAGTCTCAACCTGTAAAGGCTGAATGTGATTTTGCCTTCAATCGATCGCGTTGCCTCCTGGTTTTATTAATACTCAAGTCCTATATTTATAGTGACTGTATTTTAACAGAAAGGAGGAAACAAACATGGAAGGTAAGACACTTCGACATTTTAGCGTGGGAACAATGATCGTAGTTATGTTAACTGCGGGCATCGTCCTCTCTTCCTATTTGCCTGCCATAGCGTCGGACACAGAACGAGTCCAATTGCTTGTGGACAGAGCTCGAATCACGCTCAGTGATTTGATGAGCGACCCATACTATATCTGGCTTCACGATAACATCAAACATGCCGAGGGCGTGCTGATCTTTCCCCAGGTCATTAAAGGAGGCTTCATCTTCGGCGCTTCTGGCGGAACCGGGGTTTTTCTGGCCAGGGATGAAAGAACGGGTCACTGGAGTGAACCGGCTTTCTATACGGTTGGCTCGGCGACTTTTGGCCTCCAGATCGGCGGAGAAGCGGCACAGGTGGTGATGCTGGCAATGACTCAGAAAGCCATCGATTCAGTGCTTTCATCATCCTTCAAATTAGGCGCGGATGCTTCGGTGGCATTGGGGCCGGTAGGAACGGGAGCCAAGGCGCAGGCGGATATCCCGAGTGTGACGGCTGATTTTCTCACCTTTGCGAAGGCGAAGGGCCTCTATGCCGGTCTGAACCTCGAAGGAGCTGTCATTGCGGTGAGAGACAGTATGAATAACACCTATTGCGGGACCGGGAGGAACGTGACACCTGCGGACATTATCGTGAAAAAGGATTGCAGCAACAGGGGAGCGGATCAACTTCGAGAAGTTCTGAGAAGAGCGGCCTGAGAAGCTCCCTCATGTCTCAAACAGTCAGGACGAAGATCAATGTCGGGCAGGGCCGGAACGGTCCTGCCCTTTTTTCGATTTACCTTCCGCGAATTATTCCAGGGATCATTCCCCCTTTCTCATGACCGTAACAGCAGTTGCCTTGAAGGAGGCCTTCACTTCTTTTCCTTCTGTCAACGACAACTCTTCCAAAGAATGATTCGTCACATAGGCAACGAGTGGAACACCACAATCAAGATGGACTTTTTGATACGGACCCAAGGGGATGATCTTTACAATCTTTCCTGGGAGAATATTTCTGGCGCTTGTTCCTTCTTGAGAGAAATGAGTCAGAAGTGTCACATTTTCTGGCCGGACACAGAGGACTACCGCTTCCCCCAAACGGGCATCGCCTACAGCTTCAATCTCTTGACCCGAAACAGAGGCTACAAAAGTTCCTCCATCCTTTTTAGTCACCGTGCCCGACAGGATGGTTTCGATTCCTACAAAAGAAGCTACAAACTCGTTCGCGGGATGATTCATCACCTCCTCGGGAGATCCGATCTGGAGAATGGCCCCTCCGTTCATCACGGCAATTCGTTTTGAAAGTCTTAACGCCTCCAGGCGATCGTGAGTGGCAAAGATGGCTGTCGTTCGGGTCTGTTGAAGATTTTGTTCCAGGTCTTCGATCAAAGAATCACGGGTGGGAGGATCGAGGGAAGCAAAAGGTTCATCAAGAAGAAGGATTTCGGGTTGAAGGGCAAAGGCCCGTGCAAGGCTTGTCCTTTGTGCCTCCCCTCCTGAAAGCGTTCTCGCAGAGCGTTGCTTTAGATGCTTGATCCCGAACTGCTCCAGCTGCTCCGTCACTCTCGTGTGAATTTCATCTTTCTCCATCCCGCGAATTCTTAAACCGGATGCGACATTGTTAAAAACCGTGGTATCGAAGAGGAGAGGCTCCTGGAAAACCATGGCCAGCTTCCTCCGGTATTCCAAAACGGAATGATTCATCCCGACTTTCTTTTCTCTAAAGAAGATTTCACCCTGAAAGGGTTTCAATAAATAGGATAAGGTTTGAAGCAACGTGGTCTTCCCCGCCCCATTCGGCCCGATCAGGGAAAGAATCTCCCCTTTTCGAAGGGAGACGGATGGAACATCAAGGACGAGCGTTCCTCCTCTTTTCACTTCAAGATTTTTTGCTTCCAGTATGGCAGCCGTTTCCGTCATAAATTCTTCCAGTAATACGGGTTTTTCTTAAAGCGGTGGGTTGTTCGTCCTCAATCTTCTGCCTACTGCCTGCTGCTTTCTTGTTCCTATCTCGGTCTTTCTCTCTGCTGAATGTGAGTTAGGATTAAATTGATGAAATAGGCAAGCAATAGAAGAATAATGCCCAGGGCAATCGCGATATCGAAATTCCCGCGACTCGTTTCCATTACGGTTGCCGTGGTCAGAACCCGGGAATAGCCTTTAATATTGCCACCGACCATGATGGAGGCGCCCACCTCTGAGATCACTCCTCCGAATCCTGCCATCACTGCAGCCAGGAGAGGGAGCCTGGCCTCTTTAATCAATATCCAGACCATCTGTAAACGGGTCGCCCCGAGGGCCAGAATTTGGAGGCGAAGTTTTTGTGGAAGCTGCTGAATGGCAGCCAAAGTAATCCCCATGACAATGGGGGTCGCGATGACGGTCTGGGCAATGATCATCGCTGCGGGTGTATACAGGACGCCTAGGAAACCAAGGGGTCCGTTTCTCCACAAAAAGATGGTCACGAAAAGACCAACGACTACCGGCGGAAGTCCCATGCCGGTATTGATCAGGCTGACCACAATTCTTTTTCCGAAAAACCTGGATAGGGCAACGGTCACTCCAACGGATATACCGATGATGAGGCTAATCAGGGTCGCTATCCCGGAAACCTCCAGTGACAGAAGTGTGATTCCCATGACCTCAGGATCAAAGGTGATCAGCAACCAAAAAGCCTTTTTAATTCCCTCGAGAATCAGATCCATCATTTACTCCAAACTCGAAATTCGAATATCGAAATCCGAGACCCAAGTTCAGATAGCAAAAGTCAAAGGTTTCGTTTTGAAAATTCGGATTTTGTACATTCGTATTTTCGAATTTCGGATTTCGTGCTTCGGATTTACTTACCGAGTTCTTCTTCTTTTTTGCCGGCATCGGGGAAGAAAAGAGGAGATCCGAATTTATCCACCCCAAAGATTTTGATGATGTCCTGGGTTTCTTTGGCGACCATGAAGTCGGCAAAAGCCTTTGCCCCTGCGGTGTTGACCTTGGGCCATTTCGCAGAATTCACCTCGATGACATGATAGATATTGAGCAGAATGGCATCCCCTTCGACGAGGATGTCGAGTCCGAGGTTCTTCTTCAGGGCTAAGTAGGTCCCCCGGTCCGCCAGGGTATAGCCCTTCTTCTCTGCGGCGACGCTCAAGGTCTGGCCCATTCCAAGACCGGTCTGCTGGTACCATTTCTCTCCTTCCGGATTTACGCCAGCTGCTTTCCAGATATCTTTTTCCTTTGCATGGGTTCCTGAATTATCCCCCCTCGATAGAAATAAGGCGTTTGCCGAAGCAATTTTCTTAAACGACTCCGAAGAAGATTTTATTCCTTTGATCTTTGCGGGATCCTCTGAAGGCCCGACGATAATAAAATCATTGTGCATCACGAGTCTTCTGTTGATCCCGAAGCCTTCCGTGACGAATTTTTTCTCAGCCGCAGGAGAATGAACAAGCAATACGTCGGCTTCTCCCTTTTGGCCCATGGCCATGGCCTGCCCCGACCCCACCGCGATGGTCTTAACAAAATAGTCCATCTTTTTCTCAAAGATAGGGAGCAGGACATCGAGAAGTCCAGAGTCCTGGGTGCTGGTTGTGGTCGCGAGAATGATGGTCTTAGGCTGTGCCTGAACAGAAGCCATTCCAGCGATGAATAAAAGTGAAACGATCATTCCCGATAACAATATCTTTTGGCCTATGGTTCGATTCATGATCCTTCCTCCTCTTCATAGACAATCAGCTTTTTTGACCCTGTGAACTTTTCCATTCCTTTGAGTTGGGAAAGAAAAGAGGACTTCCATACTTATCCTTGCCAAAGTCTCTGATGATCTTCTGACCTTTCTCCGGGAAAGTCAGCCACTTGACAAAGACCATGGCATCCGCATGATTCACCCGATTGAATCTCTTGGGATCTACCGGAATGAGGGTAATATAGTTTAACAGAGCTTCATCCTTTTCGACTAAAACCACGGTTTTTATCTGATCTTTAAGCGTAAGATAGGTTGCCCGATCAATTGCCGTGTAAGCCCCTTTTTGATCGGTAAATCTAAGCGTGGGAACATTCCCTTCTGGTCCTTTTTCATAAATGACATACCAGGGACCGGAAGGTTTCATCCCAGCCTTGTCCCACAATTCCATCTCTGCCACATGGGTTCCGGACTTGTCGCCGCGGCTGATGAAGGTCGCACCCTTCTGCGAAATCGCTTTAAGAGCGTCGGTGGCCTGTCTCATCCCTTTGATTCCTGCGGGGTCGTCGGGAGGACCGACGATGACAAAATCGTTATACATCAAATCGATTCTTTCGGTCCCAAAGCCCTCCTTCACAAATTTCTCTTCAAGCGATTTTGCATGAACCAGAACGAGATCGACATTCCCTTGCCTTGCAATGTCGAGGGCTGCTCCCGTCCCAGCTCCCACATGACGGACCCGAATGCCTGTTTCTTTTTCAAATTGATTTTCCAGTAGATCGATAATGCCTGAGTCAATGGGGCCGATCGTGCTGGCCATGAGGATAAATTGACTGCTTTGAGCCAGGCTTAGGGAAGGGAGGAGCAACAGCAGACAGAGCCACCCGACAGAAATCCATTTCTTCATATCGATTCTCCTTGACGTTATTTTCTTGAATAGACGACTTTTCCTGAATTCTTGAAGTCGTAGCTTCCCAATCTTTCAACCCTGTTTCGAAATTCCTGGGAGTTAAGGATCTCAATAAAGGCCTGAATTCCCTTTTCGAAGAAGGTGGATTGGTCGAGGATCATATCAAAGTTTTCCTGGGTGATAGGAATAAAAGGAAGGCCGAGGAGTTTAGAAACCGCGATGGTCGCAATCCCGACGTCCGCCTCTTTTGAGAGGATCGAAAGACCTACTTCAAAATGGGTATAGGCTTCTCGCTCATATCCACTGATCTTGGAAGCCGAAATCTGCAATCGCTTGAGGTGATAATCCAGAAGCACCCTCGTCCCGGAGCCTTTCTGCCTGTTGATCAGCCTGGCCCCTTTTTGAGCCAGGTCTTCAAATCCACGGATACGAAAGGGATTCTTGGGGGCAACGACGAATCCGAGGTCCCGATGGAAAAGATTGATCACGACAGGTTTCACATTAGGAAGATAGGTCGACAGGAAGGGGATATTGTATTCGCCGCTTTTCGGATCGAACAGATGGGACCACGCGATATCGGTATAGCCCATGTTGAGGGCTTTGAGACCGTCTGTGCTTCCCGTGTTCGCAGAGAAGATATAAAACTCAGGATACGATTTTTTCATATAGGTCTGGAGCATATCCAGAATCGGGTCATTGCTGCCCGACGCCAACAGCCCCCCCTCGATTCTTCTGCTCTTCTGCCGGGCCTGTCCGAGGCCTGTCTTGGCATTCGACTCGATCCATTCATCGATCAGTTTTTTTGGAAAGACCCATTTTCCGGTCACCCGGGTGGAGGGGATCTTTTTTGACTTAATCAGGGCATACACCTGCTTTTCATGGATTCCCAGATATTTCGCCACTTCTTTGGTATTCAGCATCTCTTCAGACATGGCTCCCTCCGATCGATAACAAAATAGTAAAGGAGATGAAATAAGTTGTCAATGAGAATATTTACAAATAATTACCTTTTATTACTCAGAGTCCTTTTTAGGGTCAATGCGAGCTCCTTCCTCGGAGAGCGATACGGTTCCCCGCGAGGGTAAGCTTCGGTCAGGCGGTTGGGTCGGTTTGGTGCGGTGGAGAAAAAACAGCCTTATTTCTTATAGATGATCGTCCCGACAGGTTGACCTTCGAGAGCCTTGGTGATATTCCCTTCCTCTAAGCCATTGACGATCTGGATTCGATCCATGACCTGGCTATTCTGCAGGATCTCAAGACACGGGCGCTCAATGATCAAATCATCCAGGTTTTTCTGCAGGAGTTGCTTCACTTCAATCTCTGCGATGAACTCTGCGTCCGGATTTTTCTTGGGATCGTCAGAGTAGAGCCCTTTTTCATCTTTAATGAAGATACAGCTCCGGGCTCCGATCAGATCGGCCAGGATCAATGTGCCTACATCGGTTCGATGAATGGGGATTCGGCCAGTAGCCGGAGGAATCGCAAAGTAATCATAAGGGGGCATCCCGTGCATGACTGGAATACAACCCTGGGAGAAGTAAGTCGGTAATTTAACAATTTCGTCGTGGCCGATTTTGATTCCTCCCCACGGAGAGAGAAGCATGCTGATCAGAAGGGCATTCTGTTCCGATACGGAACTGCCGAATTTGGCGATGATCCCTGTGGGCATGCCCAGCTCGAGGCCGATGGAATAGATATGGCGGCTGCGGGTCCCGCCGCCCGTGGTAATCAGCATTTTATGTTTCTCTTTGTTGGCAACGATTTCTTTCAGGATGCCTGGAACCACCCTGGCGCCCCGATCACAGATCGATTGCCCTCCGATTTTCAGGATATTGACATCCGGAAAGAGGCGCTGCTGGGGAGCGACCTCAAGCTCTTCGATGAAGGATTTGCTGACCAGACTCTCTCCCATTAATTTGCTTTTGACATGCAGACGCTTGCCGTCCCGCTCGCGTATTAAAGCCATCCGTCAGGCTCCTTTTTCGAATGAACCGATATCCCTCTTAGATTTCTACTTCTTCCTTATCCTTGTGTTTTCCCTCGCCGCCTTTGAGCAAGATCAGCTTAGCGCCGACTGCCTTTGCGATCTGCTCGAGCTCGCTTTTACGGAGGTGATTGCCATAGACCTTCATATCCAAGCCAGCTACGGCAACGAGCATGAAACGCGGTTTCTTTTCTCCTTTGCCAACCTTTAACCTCTCCCGATAAAAGATCTTCCCAGGCATCTCATTCCCCTCCGTTTTTGCGCTTATTCCTTTTGCTCTCTTCCACGGTCTCCCAGAGGTTACTGTCTCTGGGGATCACGGGCAAGACGGGCTTCCCTCCCCAGAGGCGGGGACGGAGCCACCCTTTCGTATCGATGAAATCTTTGAACGCCGGGAACCGCGCATCCCTGTCAATTGAGACGACCGCGATGCCGGATCGCTCCAGGTCAGAGACCCGAACCCTTTCAGGAGAATCCCGCAATCTTCCAAACTCAATGAACCTGCCGCCCCATCCCTGTGCTGTCAAACCCACTCCGGCCGCGGCACCTATTATACCATCATTCGAGCCACCATGTCCGGAAAGATGGGAACCCTTTGCAGCCTCAAGCGCTTCTTTCTGCGTGACGACTCTCGATGTGCATGCCCGGCCAAAGTCAATTAATTTAGATAAAGCGGGATTATCTTCAGAAGTGACACAGAGTCCCGGGTCGCTTCCGTGTATGAAATGACGCTCGATATGACGAACCGCTCTCGAAATTAATTCGCTCGTCGGAAGAGAATTGGAGCATTCGACGACTGCGCAGGCTGAGCTATTGTGCGTCGTATAAGGAATAGAGGGGTCAAGCAAAAGCTGTTGGCGAACCACGCCCCATAACCGGCATGACTCAGGTAATTCATTTTCAAACCATCGGGCCAACTTGCCCGTCCCTCGATCAGAGTCAACGGTATCCGTATCGTCAAATCCAACATAAATTCGCATGCTTTTTCTCTTTTGATATCAGGATAAGCTGAAGAAGAACTGTGTGTCAAGCTCTCATTCTTTTTCGGGGATAAGCCAGATGGATTCCCATTTAAAGGCAACCCTCACGGATTGTCCTTCCCTGATTCGGAGGCTTCGATAGGCAAGATTGGGGACGGAAATTTCGAAATCGTAATCGTCCTGACTGTACTTGAAAAAGAGGGTATGCTCCGAGCCCTTCTCAACAATACGGATGATTTCCCCTGTGAAGATGTTTCCATTCAGGTTCTGCTTAACAGGTCTTCCCTCCTTCAAGATCATGATCTCCTCCGGGCGGATGCAGAAGCCGACCCAATTCCCTACGACCGCACCTTCCCGGTAAGGAATGGAAGCTTGAAACTTTTTTTCCTCCACCCACACGGTGACGACTTTTTCCTCGGCGCGGATTTCCGTGATTTTTCCGCGAAAGATATTTTTTGCGCCGAAAAACTTAGCGACTTTGTGAGTTTGTGGACGGTAAAAGATATCTTCCTTCGTCCCGGTCTGCTCCACCCTGCCATCGTTAAGAACAACAACCTCGTCCGCGAGAATGAAGGCCTCCTCCACGTCATGGGTAACGAAAATGATCGGAACATGGTCTTCTTCTCTGATTCTTAAGAGGTCGAGCCTTATTTTCTCTCTGACAGGGTGGTCGAGCGAAGCAAAAGGCTCATCCAGAAGAAGAAGCAGGGGTGAAGTGACAAGAGCTCTTGCAAGAGCCACCCGCTGCTTCTGGCCGCCGGATATCTGGTGGGGATAGTTCTTTTCCAGACTTCCCAATCTCATCCGCTCGATCATATGACTGACCTTTCGTGCCCTTTCGGTCGAGGGGAGGCCCGAAATTCCGTACGCGATATTCTCAAACAGGGTCATATGAGGGAAGAGAGAAGACTCTTGAAAGACATAACCCAACCGCCGGCGAGGAATAGGGAGGTTGACTCCGCCTCTTTTGTCGAAGTAGACTGTTCCGTTCACACGGATCATGCCGGAATCGGGCTCGACCAGCCCCGCAATCGTCTGGAGCGTGAGGGTCTTTCCAGAGCCGGAAGGACCAAAGAGAACGGTCATGTCCTTCTGAAGATTGAGCGAAAGGTTCAGTGAGAAGTTGCCAAGATCTTTTTCAACACGAATTTCGATCATGGATAAGAAAGCTCCTATCGATTCTCTCAGAACCCCTTCTTGCTGAACTTATTGGCGATGTAGATAAAAGCCCCCGAGACCAGCGTGAAAAAAATCACCATCATGTTCGCCTTCGACCAGTCGCCACTGCTCGCCGAGGTATAAATAGCAATGGGCATTGTATTGGTCTTTCCTGGAATGTTTCCCGCAACCATCAGCGTGGCCCCGAATTCGCCCATGGCCCTGGCGAAGGAAAGGACCGCTCCCGCAATCATCCCCTTCTTGGATAGGGGCAGAATCACCCTGAAAAATGTTTTCAGTTCTCCGTGACCGAGCGTGTAAGACACCCTGATAAGATTCTGATCCACCGATTCAATGGCTGCCCGGGTTATTTTGATCATCAACGGAAGGGCGACAATGAAAGAAGCAAGAACGGCAGCATACCATGTAAACATAATGCTCCAGCCCGTCCAACGAAAGAGGTACTTTCCGAACAGACCATTTTTCCCCATAAAAATAATCAAATAGTATCCTGTCACCGTGGGAGGAAGGACGAGGGGGAGGGTTAGTAGAATATCCAGGATTTCTTTTCCTCTGAAATTCATTCTGGCAAGGACGAAAGACATCCACGTGCCAATCAGGACGACCAGCACCGTTGCAGCGATCGCGACCTGCAGCGAAAGTCTCAATGAGAACAGTATTGATCCGTCCATGTTCCTTCCTGATGCTTCTTACGCTCCATGATGTGAAGGCGTCAATCAGTTCACATCCGAGGCTTGGCAGCAATAAATCCGTATTTATTGAGAATTTGTTGTCCTTCTGCGGATACCACGAGATCTACAAATGCTCTTGACAATGACTCCTCTTTTGTACCTTTGATCACTCCGATGGGGTAGACGACAGGTTGGTGGCTACCCTCAGGAAGTCTCATCACCACCTTCACTTCCTTTGATCGAGCCATCGCATCGGTTGAATAGACCAATCCCGCATCCACCTCACCCCGAGCAACATAGTCCAGTACCTGCCTCACATTCTCAGCAAAAATGAGTTTCTCCTTCAGACCCTCCCACAAATTGAAATGTCTCAATGCCTCCTCGGCATATCTCCCCGCGGGAACCGTTTGGGGATTTCCAATGGCGATCTTTCCTACGTCTCTTCTTTGAAGGTCTTCCAACGAATTGATAGGGATGTTTGAATTGGCAGGTTTTACCAAGACGAGCGCATTTCCTGCAAAATTCTTCCTTGAATTGGATGCGACGAGGCCTTTGCGATCGATATCCTCCATATCTTTTGGAGCGGCTGAAGCAAAGATATCAACGGGTGCCCCGGCTTCGATCTGTCTTGCCAGATCTCCTGACCCGCCGAAGTTAAATACTACCTTTGTCCCCGGATGCGCTTCCATAAAAATCCTCGCCATTTCCTCAAAAGCATTCTTCAGACTAATCGCTGCGGAGACGGTCATTTCGTGGGTCGATCGCGGTTGCGCACTGATCCCTGTGGCTAGATGCAATACCACAAGACAAACGACGGCAAACATGAATCTTCTCATTCCGTACCACCCCAAAAGTCTCCTGTACATCCTAACGCCTTCCTCTCTCCGCTGATCGATCTCCAAAATGCTTCTGGTAGGTTCTTTCAACAATCTTCTTTGCATCCGATTCGAATCGCTCATAACGCCTCAAGAACTCTTTGCCCTCCGGCGTGACCCGGGACCCTCCTCCGAAAAGTCCACCGACTTTCTTGTCAAGGAAGGCAAACCCGAGCCTTTTTTCCACGATCTGGACCAATTTCCATGCCTTGCTGTAGGACATGTTCATTTGGTGCGCGGCCTCATGGAGAGAATCCGTTCTCTCCACCCGTTTCAAGAGTTCACAAGGCCCTTCCCCAAATGCCTTTCCGGCATGATCAAGCCATATCTTACAACGGACCTTCATCCCATCTCGCTTTCCGTTATATGCAAACGAATATAGCGCTTTTCTAACCGATTCCCGCAGGCTTGTCAAGCGACTACTGAGCCTCGCCCCCCCCCAGTTTTTCTTAAATGTACACAATAGCTATTGGCACAGAGAGGCGGGTTTCCGAACCTTTAGGACGCGGCTAT
>Ga0335070_10005572_pt1 | contig 14808 bp, 15 predicted proteins | sample Lox_Sample_13_FD_206722 | JGI IMG/M metagenome (GOLD analysis project Ga0335070, IMG submission 206722) | Soil microbial communities from Loxahatchee National Wildlife Refuge, Florida, United States - Lox_Sample_1.3 | ecosystem: Environmental > Terrestrial > Soil > Wetlands | place: USA... | reverse complement strand
CACGGAGCAGATGGACGCCTACGGCATCTACGAGTCGACGGTCCTGCTGACCGACTTCGTCGACGCGCTCTCGAACTGGTACGTGCGCCGCAACCGCGAGCGCTTCTGGGCCGCCGGCATGGGGCAGCACAAGCTCGACGCCTACTTCACGCTCTACGAGTGCCTCACCGCGCTGGCGCGGCTGCTGGCCCCGTTCCTTCCCTACGCCACCGAGGAGCTGTGGCAGAACCTGGTGCGCGGGCCGTTTCGCGAGCGGGCCGAGGAGAGCGTGCACCTGGCGGACTGGCCGGAGGCCGACGCCATCGCCATCGACGAGCCGCTGTCGCGGGTCATGCGCAGCGTACGCGAGATCGTGTCGCTGGGACTCCAGGTCCGCACGGCGAGCAGGCTGCGCGTGCGCCAGCCCCTCGAGGCGGCGGAGATCGTCCTGTCGGACCCGGCGCAGGAGGGCGCGCTGCGCGAGCACGCCGCGCTGATCGCCGACGAGCTCAACGTGCACGAGGTCCACTTCGTGGCCCGCGCCGACGCGTACGTGAGCTACCAGGTGAAGCCGAACTTCCGCGCGCTCGGTCCGCGCGTCGGCAAGCGCATGCCGAAGCTCAAGGCGGCGCTCGCCGACGCCGACGGCGCGGCGCTGCTGCGCCAGCTCGAGGCCGAGGGCCGCGTGCGCATCGCCGTCGAGGGCGAGGCGCTCGAGCTCGGCCCCGAGGAGATCGCGGTGTCGCTCGAGGCGCGCGAGGGCTTCGCCGCCGCGGCAGGTCCCGCCGGCGTCGTGGTGCTGCGCACGGCGCTCTCGCCTGCGCTCGTCGAAGAGGGCCGCTACCGCGAGGTGCTGAACCGCGTGCAGACCTTCCGCAAGGAGCTCGACCTCGAGTACACGGGCCGGATCCGCCTGACCCTCTCGGGCGCGGGCAGCCTGCTCGCCGCCGTGCGCCCGCGCGTCGCCGAGCTGGCGCGCGAGACGCTGGCCGTGGACGTCGCCGTCGGCGCGCCGCCCCGGCCGGGCGCGCACGTGCGCGAGGTCGCGATCGACGGCGATCCGCTGGTGCTGGGGCTCGAGCTGGCCTGAGGGAAGCCACGCGCCACGAAGCCGCCGTTCTCCTCGTGTCGTGGGCCGCGGCGCTCGCCGCCGGGCTCACGCTGACGCCGGCCGCCGCCCTTGCGTCGCGGGAGCGGCCGATCCCGTCCCAGACGGGCACGGACATCCGCGGCGAGGTGATCGAGTCGCGCGCGGGGATGCGCCTGTACCTGTTCCAGATCCCGGAGGACGCCGTACAGGTCGACGTGACCCTCCAGAACGCCGAGGGCGACGTCGACCTGCTCGCCGTCTGCGGGGATGCGGTGCCCGAGTCCGACGAGGACTGGTCCTGGGGCGCGCGGGGGGCAGGCGAGCGCACCAGTCTGTCGCTCACCCGCCACGCCGAAAGCGACCTGCGCGCCGGACCCTTCCTGATCGAGGTGCGGCCGGACGACCCGGCCGGGCACCATGGCGAGCACCGCAGCCTGCCCTTCACGCTGCGCGTGGACACGGTGCGCCTGTCGCCGCCGCGCGTCATCACTCCCGGCAGCAGCATCGAGGATGCGACGGCTCCGGAAGCGGGGCATCGACGCGACTTCGCCTTCGACGTCCCCGCACGGGCGACCGCGCTGCGCATCGATCTCGTCTCTGCCGAGCGCGACATCGACCTGCTGCTGTCGTCGCAGTCGCCGCCCCTCGACCGCGACACCGCGCAGTGGAGTGCCGCGACGGCTCTCAGCCGCGAGAGCCTCGTCCTCGACGCAGGCGCGGTGGAGCGACACTGCGCGGGCCGCAGGCTCTACCTCAGCGTCGTCGATCCGTCGCTCTACGATGCGCCGGTCCACTTCCGCGTCGCCGTGACGCTCGCCGAGGACCCGCCCGCCGAAGCGCTCGAGATCCCGGAGCTCCCGCGGCCCTCGGACCCGCGCGAGCGGGCGCTGGCTGCGGTCGTGGAGATCCTCACGGGCGAGGAGTCGGGCTCCGGGACCCTCGTGCGCGACGACGGGCTGATCCTCACCGCGCGCCACGTGATCGGCGACCGCACGGGCGAGAGCGGCGAGATCGCCGTCGCCATGGACCTCGACCCGACCGGCGTGACGCACGATCTGTTCCACGCGAAGGTCGTGAGGTCCGACGCGGGGCTCGACGTCGCGCTGCTCAGGATCACCTCGGGGCTGTACGGCCAGCCGCTGCCGAAGGGCTACCGCTTCCCCGCGTGCCCCGTCGCGTTCGACGGCCTGCCGCGCCTCGGCGACGAGATCGTCACGATCGGCTTTCCCGAGCCCGCCGGCGTCGGCACGCGCGCTCCGGTGATGTACAGCAAGGGCGTGGTCGCGGGATTCGAGCGCGAGAAGTCCGGCCTGCGCCTCAAGACGGATGCGTTCGTGGCGACCGGCTCGTCCGGAGGCGCCGCGCTCGACCGGAGCTTCCGTCTGGTCGGCGTGCCCGTGTTCACGATGAGCGACAGCAGCCGCGCGGCGACGCTCGGATTCCTCGTGCCCGTGATGGGGCTGCCCTCGGAGTGGCGGGAGATGATCCAGGCAGCGCCCCGCTGAGGCTGCGGCGCGCGAAGCGGACCCGGCCCGCTGCCTGCGCCTACTTCCCCAGCATCCCGAACACCTTGCTCGCCATGCCCGTGGCGGCGCCGACGGGGTCCTTGCGGATCGCGCGCTCCTGGTCGCCGATCACGACGAAGAGGCCGTCGAGCGCCTTGCGCGTCACGTAGCCGTCGAGCGTGGCGTCCTCCTGCTTCACGAGGCCCAGCCTCGCGGCCTGCCCGGCGAGGCTGTCGTACTGCTGCGCGAGCTGAACCTTCGCCGTCATCTGCTTCACGATCGGCAGGAAGCGCTGGGTGAGCTGGGTCGATGTCGTGCGCCGGAAGTACTGGGTCGCCGCGTCGTCGCCGCCGGTGAGAATGCCCTTGGCGTCCGCCACGCTCATCTTCTTCACCGCGTCCGTGAGGATCGGCGTGGACTCCTTGACGGCCATCTCGGCAGCGCGGTTCATGCGCACGACGAGCTCGTCGGCCTGCTTGCCCATGCCGGCCAGCCGCAGGCCGGTCTCCACGCGGCGGATCGAGTCGGGCAGCGGGATCTTCACCCTCGCGTTGTCGAGGAAGCCGCCCGACGCCCCGAGCTGGCCCACGGCCTTGCTCGAGCCCTGGAGGAGCGCGTCCTTGAGGCCCGCGACGGCGTCCTGGTTGCTGAGGCTCGCGAGCGACGAGCCTGCGCCCGCCGCCGCCGCGACGAGACTGACGAGCAGACCGAGAGTGCCGGGCGAGGTCCGCATGGCGATCTCCAGGGTGGGTTCGCCGGCCAGGGTACTCCTCTGCGCGTCGCCGCGGCGCTACTTCCCCAGCATCCCGAAGACCTTACTCGCCATGCCCGTGGCGGCGCCGACGGGATCCTTGCGGATCGCGCGCTCCTGGTCGCCGATGACGAGGAAGAGGCCGTCGAGCGCCTTGCGCGTCACGTAGCTGTCGAGGTCGGCGTCTTGCGGCTTCACCAGCCCGAGCATGACCGCCTGGCCGACGAGCGTCTTGTAGTCGACGCCGAGCTGGAGCTTCGAGGTCTCCTGCTTCACGATCGGCAGGAATCGCTCCGTCAGCTGACTCGAGGTCGCGCGGCGGAAGTACTGGGTCGCGGCGTCGTCGCCGCCGGTGAGGATGCCCTTGGCGTCCTGCACGCTCATCTTCTTCACCGAGTCGGTGAGGATCGGCGTGGCCTCCTTCACCGCCATCTCCGCAGCGCGGTTGATGCGCACCTGCAGCTCGTCGGCCTGATCGCCCATGCCCGCGAGCCGCAGGCCGGCGTCCACGCGCCGGATCGGGTCGGGGAGCGGGATCTTCACCTTCGCATCGTCGAGGAAGCCGCCGGGCTGGCCGAGCTGGCTCACCGCCTTTCCCGAGGCCTGGACGAGCGCCTCCTTGAGACCCGCGACGGCGTCCGGGTTGCTCAGGCTCGCGAGCGACGTGCCCGACGCGGCCGCGGCGAGGGGGAATATGGCGAGCGAGGCGAGAGTGGCGAGCGATCTCCGCATGGGCGACCTCATGTGGCTGAAGGGCATGGTATAGGAGACACGCATGCGGACACTTCGACACCGCCCAGTTGTTGCTTTCCTTGTCCTGGCGACCCTCGTGTGGCTGTCGCCCCCCGCAACGGCGGAGCCCGGCGCTGCGCCGAAGCCACTCGAGACCGCCGTCATCAAGTCCACGGCGGGGCTGTGCGGACGCGGCCTCACCTGCCGCAAGAACAAGGCTGGCGTGTGGGTCCCGAAGACGAAGGTCGGCATCGTCGCCGTGTCGATCCCCGAACAGGTCGACGTCGCGCTCTACGTGGACATCGAGGTCAGCACCAAGCCGGAGATGTACCAGTGCAACGAGCAGGACGCGGTGGGCTGCATCTTCCGCATGAAGTACTCGGGGCCGGGTCTCTACGTCTACGGAGCGAATTCCGGGAACACCTACCTCGGCTCGAACGTCACCAACACCAACATTGCGTTCCCGGCGGGCTACGCGATCGTCGTCCCGGCCGGGACTCCGGTGTACGTCCATCTCGACGTCATCAACAACAGCCTGATCGACATCAAGGTCGACCAGGACGCGTGGCTGTACTACACGCCGCTGCCGTGAGAGCGACCCTGCCGCTCGCCTGCTCGATCGCCGCGCTCGCGCTCGCCTCGGCGTCCCGCGCCGGGGACGGCGCCGCGGCGCCGTGTACGCCCCGCGTCGGCGAGAAGCTCGGCGTCCGCTTCGTCGAGCTTTGCGCGACGAGCGGGGCGGCGCCGCCCGATGCCGGACGCCACGCCGAGGCGGCGCTGCCCGCGTTCTGGATCGCCGCGACGCCGCTGCCCTGCTCGCAGGGCGAGCAGGGGACCGTCGGCTGCGACCGCGTCACGGCGCTCGAAGACTCCGCGCTCCCGGGCCCCGGCAAGAACCAGGCGATGGATGCGCTCGTGGTCGACGCCTTCGTCGCGCACCGCGCCTGTGCGCTGCGCTTCGGCGGGCGCCTCCCGACGCCGCTGGAGCGCGAGCGGGCGCGCGAGCAGCTCGGCCTCGCGAGCCTGCTGGTGCGCCGCACGGACGGGCCGCCCGAGCGGGTGCGGCTCGACGATCTGCCCGAGTGGGTGGAGGAGGGCGACTGCGCGGCCGCGCCGTCGAATCCCGGGCCCGGCTGCCGCATCACGCCCTTCCCGCCCGTGATCGCGCGCCCGCGCGCGGACGCGGACGTGCTGCTCTCCTGCCACGCCGCGCGCGCCGGCGCGCAGGCGAGCGCGGTGCCGATCGGATCCGAGTGCGACGAGCGGCTCGCGAAGGGCGCGCGCAACCCGCAGTGCACCGTCGCGGTGCCGGGATCCCCGGCGCGCTTCGAGCTCTTCTGCGACCCCGAGCCCGCGACGCGTTCCGGCGCGCCGGCCGTGCGTACGGACCAGGCGGCGTTCCGGTGCGTGCTGCCCGAGAGCGCGCTCGGTCGGGTGGGTTTACGCACCGGCTGGTGACGCAGAGGCGACCTCCGCTAGGCGCGTCCGCGCGACTGACCCGTCGCGAGCGCGCGCGCGATCAGGTGCGCGACGCGCAGCGGCTCGGGCAGCGCCGACTTGCCGCGCGTGCGCCCGAGCAGGAGCGCCGCCTCCTGCGGGGTCGCGCCCGACACGCTCGCGTGGAGCTCTCCCACCGGAAAGGCCTCGGGTGCCCGCTCGATCTGTGCGATCCGCGCCTCGAGACCCGCGGCGCAGAGCGCCTCGCGCAGCGCCTCGTCGCGCGGCGGTCTGCGATTGACCACCAGCACCGGCACGCCGAGCCGCCGCGCCAGCGCCTCCGGGTCGAGCAGGGCGAGCCCCGCGAGCGTGATGCCGCCGAAGACCACGGCCTGGAGCGCGGGCCGGAAGCGGAGCGATTCGATCCAGGCCCCGAGGAACTCCGTCACGCCGTCCCCGTCGACGGGAAAGCGCGTCAGCGCGACGGCCTCCACCACGTCCGGACCCTCCATCATCACGCCGACCAGCGGAGCCTCGGCGCCGGGCACGAACTTCTCGAAGGGGCCGTCGTCGATGCCGAGCACGTGGGGTCGCGGCGGAAGGGAGCGCACGGCGACCGAGTGTACGCCCTTCGACTAGGGGGTCTCGGCCTCGCGGCCGCGCACGACGCGCCGGCCCGCGCGCGGCCCCGTGCGTTCGGTCACCGCGGTGCACTGGCCCTCGTGCCCGTCGCGCTCGAAGTAGATCACCACCCAGTCGCCGGTCGTGCCGAGCTCGTGCGCGCGCGCGGTGTTCGAGAACAGCGCCGTGAAGCTCCAGGGCCCGCGCTGCGTGTGCAGCACGGGCAGCCACGCCTTCTTCTCGGGGTTGAAGCGCCGCGGGGTGATCGTGCGCAGCGCGCCGGCGGCGGCCTTGCGGCGGTACTCGCGGTCGACATCGAGGAGTGTCGGAACGTCGGGCCGATCCTCCGCCGCCTCGCCGTGCGGCGCCAGGCTCCTGCCCCTGCGCCCCGCCTCCCGTCCGAGGATCCCGGCGAGCGCCTGCTGCACGGCGCGCACGCGCCGCGCGCCGAAGCCCGGCACCCGGGCGAGCCGCCCGTCGTGCGCCGCGAGCTCGAGCTCCTCGAGCGACTCGATGCCGAGCTCGGCGTGCACGCGCCGGGCCAGCTCCTCGCCGATCCCCGCCACCGTCGTGAAGCGATCCTCGGGCGACACCTGGCCCGCGAGCCGCTCGAGCAGCGACGAGCGCCCCGTGCGCACGAGCTCCGCGATGAGGCTCGCGAGGCTCCTCCCGATCTCAGGGAGCGCATCGATCGCCGCGACGCCCCCTCGAGCGTAGAGTGCCGCCACCGGCTCCGGCGTGCTGCGCACGCGCTCGGCGCCGCGCCGGTACGCGCGCACGCGGAAGCCGTCCGCGTCCTGGGTCTCGAGCAGATCCGCGATGCGCTCGAGCGCGTCGGCGATCTGCGCGTTCGAGAGCGAGCCTCGCGGCGCCGTCGGCGCGGCGCGGCTGCCCGGGCTGGCGTCGGGTCGCGGAACGGTGTGCACGAGCAGATGGTGCGGCGGTCCGCCGGGCCGCGCACGCGCGCCGGGCGCCGAGGCCAGCCCGAGCGACGCCGCGCAGATTCGCGGTACCGTCCGGCGCGCCGGCCAGGCCGCTGCGCGAGGTCGCGACCGTCGCATGAGAGCTACGCGGATGCTGCTCCTGCTGTCGACTGCTGCTCTGGCTGCGTGCGGCTCCGAGCGTCGCTCCGCCGCCTTCGGCCCGGCCCTCGCCGAGATGCTGTCGCCCGACTCGCTGCGGCAGGCGAACCACGGGCGGATCCCCCTGCGGCCCGACGGGTACTTCGCGATTCCGGCAGGCGTCACACGCGTCTGGGTCGACGTCGGCGCCCATCTCCTCGAGACGACGCTGCCCGCGATGCAGAAGAACGCGGATCTCGTACTGATCGCGGTCGAGCCTCTCTCCGAGGCCTGGAAGGCGTGGCCGGACAGCGAGCGGATCATCGGAATCCCCGCCGCCCTCGATCTCGAGCGAGGCACAAGGGACTTCCACGTCAATCGACTGAACGACACCAGCTCGCTCCTTCCCTCCGACCCGAAGGTCTCCGTGCTTCCTGCCACCGACTTCGCGGATCAGACCGTCGAGGTCCGGAAGGTCCCGGTGCTCACGCTTCGAGACGTGCTCGAGCGGATTCCTCCGCAGGTCGACATCGAATTCCTGAAGACGGACGTCCAGGGCGTCGATCTCCAGGTCCTGAAATCGGCTGGCGACCAGCTGCGCCGCGCGTGGCGCGTGAAGACCGAGGTCATCGTGCACAACGAGGGGGTCTATCTGCCCGAGGGCGAGGACAAGCCCGGGTCGGAAGACGAGTTCACCGACTACATGAAGAGCATGGGCTTCGAGTTCGTCCGGGACCGCAACATCGCGCCGCAGCGGATGTGGCTGGACAAGGAGTACGTCAACGCGGACCTGGCGAGCCGGGATCCGCGGGTCCGGCGGCCCGACCCCGACGTGGAGTGGTCTCTCGGGAAGTAGCTGGTAGCGTCCGCCTCGCGCGCCGAGATCCTGGAGTCCCGCATGACCGAGCCCTTCCTCTTCAACCCGATCGATCCCAGCGTCCGCCGCGACCCCTACGCGCTCTACGAGCGCGGTCGCCGCGAGCATCCGGCCTTCGCGCACGCGGGTCTGCCGATCCCGCTGGTCTCGGTCTTCCGCTACGCCGACGTGCAGGCCGTGCTGCGCGACGCCGAGCTCTTCTCGAACGACTTCTCGCGCGGCCGTGCGCTGTCGCCGGAGCTCCAGACGCTCGTCGACCAGGCGCCCCCCTCCATGCTGGGCCTCGACCCGCCGGACCACACGCGGCTGCGCAGCCTGGTCAACAAGGCCTTCACGCCGCGCATCGTGCGGCAGCTCGAGCCCCGGCTGCGCGAGGTGGCACACGCACTGCTCGACGACGCGCTCGAGCAGCGCGACGTCGACCTCGTGCAGGCGCTCACCTATCCGCTGCCCGTGACGGCCATCGCCGAGATCATCGGGGTGCCCGCCGCCGACCAGGAGCAGTTCAAGGTGTGGTCCGACCAGGCGGTGGCGACGCTCGGCACCGGCTTCTTCACGCCGCCCACGCTCGAGCAGATCCAGAAGCAGATGGCGCTGCGCGACGAGATGAACCGCTACTTCATTCCGCTCGCCGAGGCGCGACGCCGCGAGCCGCAAGAGGACCTGCTGACGGGCCTCGTGCAGGCCGAGCACGAGGGCAGCAAGCTCAGCCAGGACGAGATGCTCGCGATGCTCGTGCTGCTGCTGGTCGCCGGAAACGAGACCACCACGACCCTGATCGGCAACGCCGCGCTGACGCTGCTCGACCATCCGGGCGAGCTGAAGCGGCTGCGCGACGATCCGGGGCTGATGCCCGGCGCGGTCGACGAGGTGCTGCGCTTCGACTCGCCCGTGCAGTTCGATCCGCGGCGCGCGACCCGGGCGACCCGCATCGCGGGGACGCCCATCGCGGCCGACACGCTGGTCCTCAACTGGCTCGGCTCCGCGAACCGGGACGAGCGAGTCTTCGAGCGCCCGGACGTCTTCGACATCTCGCGCGAGAAGAACCCGCACCTCGCGTTCGGCTTCGGCACGCACCACTGCCTCGGGCACAACCTGGCCCGCCTCGAGGCCAGCGTGGCGCTCGAGGTCCTGCTGGCGCGGACCTCCTCGTTCGAGCGCACCGACGGCGACCTGCTGCCGCTGCACCCGAGCCCCGTCTTCAAGGCCGTGACGAAGCTGCCGGTGCGGCTCGAGCCGCGCTGAGCCGGCCCGCCGCGCGACCCTTCGCCGGGCACGCCGGCGCGCGGCCGCGATAGACTGCGCTCCCATGACGGCCTTCGACCCGGCGCTGATCGCCCGGCTCGCGCGCGAGCACGGCACACCCTGCTACGTCTACGACGCCGCCGTGATGCGCGAGCGGCTGGCCTCCCTGCGCGCCTTCGACGTGGTGCGCTACGCGCAGAAGGCCTGCTCGAACGTCCACATCCTGCGCCTCTTGCGCGAGGCGGGTGCGCGGGTCGACGCGGTGTCGCCGGGCGAGATCGAGCGCGCCCTGCGCGCCGGCTTCGCGGCGCGCGGCGAGCCCGCCGGCATCGTCTACACCGCCGACGTGATCGACGACGCGACACTCGATCGCGTGACCCTGCACGACATCCCCGTCAACGCCGGCTCGCCGGACATGCTGGAGCAGCTCGGCCGCAGGAAGCCCGGCCACCGCGTCTGGATCCGCGTGAACCCGGGCTTCGGCCACGGCCACAGCCGCAAGACCAACACGGGCGGACCCCTCAGCAAGCACGGCATCTGGCACGAGCATCTCGACGAAGCGCTGCGCCACATCGAGAAGTACCGGCTCGACCTCGTCGGCCTGCACATGCACATCGGCTCGGGCACCGACTTCGAGCACCTGAAGCAGGTGTGCGAGGCGATGGTCGCGCAGGTCCGCGCGCTCGGCGTCGACGTGCGCGCGATCTCGGGCGGCGGCGGGCTGCCGATTCCCTACCGCTCGGGCGAGCGTCCCTTCGACACCGTGGCGCTGCACCGGCTGTGGGACGCCGCGCGCGGGCGCATCGCGAAGATGGTGGGACACCCGGTCTCGCTCGAGATCGAGCCGGGCCGCTATCTCGTCGGCGAGGCGGGGCTGCTCGTCGCGCAGATCCGCGCCGTGAAGCGGACCGGCGCGAATCGCTTCCTGCTCGTCGACGCCGGCTTCAACGACCTCGTGCGCCCCGCCATGTACGGCAGCTACCACGCCCTCTCGATCCTGCGCCGCGACGGGCGCCTGGCGGAGGGCCCGACGCAGCCGACCGTCTGCGCGGGTCCGCTCTGCGAGTCGGGCGACGTCTTCACGCAGGAGGACGGAGGCATCGTGGCGCCGCGCGAGCTGCCCGCGGCCGAGGTCGGCGACTACGTCGTGATCCACGACGCCGGCGCCTACGCCGCCTCGATGGCCAGCAACTACAACACGCGCGGCGTGGCGCCGGAGATCCTCGTCGACGCGGGCGCGCCGCGCCTGATCCGCCGGCGTCAGACGATCGAGGAGCTGCTGGCGCTCGAAGACGTGTGACGCGCGCTCGCTACGTCGCCAGCGGATTTCGCGTCGTCAGCGCTCCGAAGCGACTGAAGTCGCGATCGACGCTCCACAGCTCGCGCACTCCGTGGCACAGGCAGATCGCGGCGATGCGCGCGTCGTGCACCTTCGCGCCCGCGATGCGCGCTCCTTCGAGCAGCGAGCGCAGCAACTCCCAGTGCCGGGAGTCTTCTGCGAGGAGGGACAGACTCGGGGATTCGAGCCATGCGCCGACCTGCTCGAGCGCGCCGGCGACCGGGGTCGGCGGTGCGTAGATGCGCGGGTGGGTCGCGATCGCGAGGAACTCGTGGATGCAGGGCCAGGGGATCGCCCACTGAGCGCGTCCCTCGGCGAGCGCCCGGATACACTCCGCCGCTGCGTCGTGCCATTCCGAATCCGCTCGGTGCGCGTGGACGAGCAGGTTCGTGTCGACGGCGATCAACCGCCGCGCTCCTCGTAGGCCGCTTCGCGAATCCGTTCCCAGTCCGCGGAGCGGAACTCCGGCTGGAGCCCCTTGCCGCGAAAGCTCGCGTCGCGCAGGCGGAACCTGGCGCTCTTCCGGCGCTCCTTCAGCACGCTACGCAGGCCGGCCTCGATCAGGGCGCGCAGCGTGATCTTCTCCCGCGCGGCAACTTCACGGGCCTCCCTTGCGAGGCTGTCGGATATCTCGACGGTCGTCTTCATATGGGTCACCGTATCGGATGACCCGTATCGCCGCTAGAGGGACCCGGCCGCCCAGGCCAGACCCCGGCGCAGCAGTTCGTAGTAGACCGGCTCGTTCCACGCGCAGCGCTCCACGCGCGGGTAGACGTCCACGATGGGGCGCATGTCGTAGCGGCCGCGGCAGTGGCCGAGCGTGTTGTAGAGGACGCTGCCGCGTCCGACGCGGTGCAGGTACATCACGCGGTGCGGAACGTCCTCGGGCCAGCTCTTCTCGACGAAGCCCGGCGCCTCGCCCGTGAAGCGCGTCTCGAGCAGCGTCTCGCTCTCGCCGTGGTACTCGCTGAGGTAGAGCTCGTCCTCGACCTCGAAGTCGCGGATCCCCGCCACCAGCGGGTGATCGGGCCGCGACACGCGGACGCGGAACTTCCCGACCGGCGGATGCGCGAGGAACTGGCTGCCGAGGGTCTGCATCAGGAGCGGATGCGTGCGCGGACAGGCCACGCCCCGCTTCGTGAACTCCATCACCGAGTTCGTGCCGTGGAGCGCGAGCCAGCGGCCGCCCGCGGCGACGAAGTCGGCGAGCGCGCGCTGCTCCGCCTCCGCGGCCTTCACGTCGCAGGTGTAGGTGACGAGGAAGTCCGCCTCGCGCAGCGCCGCGAGGTTCGCGTAGTCCTCGGCGACGCGCGTGCGCACCTCCGGGTTCTCGCCGAGCAGCTTCAGGAGCTCGACGCGCGCGAAGTCGAAGTCGTGGTACTTCCCGCCGCAGACGAGCAGCGCGCGCTGCGGACCCGCGCTCATGCCGCGCGCGCCTTCATGCCGCGCGCCGCGTGAAGTCGAGGTGCAGCTCGGCGAGTCCTCGCAGCAGCACGGAGGGCTTGTGCCGCGGCTCCGGATGGCCCGGCGAGAGGCGGAAGCCCTCGAGGCGGGAGAGCAGCGCGCGGAAGGCGATCTGCATCTCCTTGCGCGCGAGGTTCGCGCCGATGCAGAAGTGGATGCCGTGGCCGAAGGCGAGGTGCTCGCTCGCGTTGGCGCGGCGCACGTCGAAGCGGTCGGCGTCCGGGAAGCGCGCCTCGTCGCGGTTCGCCGACGCGAAGCGCAGCAGCAGCATCGAGCCGGCCGGGATCGGAACGCCGCCGAGCGTCGCGTCGCGCGTCTGCTTGCGCCACATGTTGGTGGTGGGCGTAGCGAGGCGCAGCACCTCTTCGACGAGGTTCGGCACGAGGGAGGGGTCCTCCTGTACGACGCGCAGCTGATCCGGGTGACGCACCAGCAGCAAGAGGCCTTCGGCGATCGCCGAGGCGGTGGTCTCGTTGCCCGCGACGAGGAGCTGCTGGAGGATCGAGAGCGTCTCCGGCATGTCGAGCGAGCGCTCGCCCTCGAGGCGCGCGCGCACGAGATCCGAGATGATGTCTTCGCGCGGCGCCCGCCGGGCCTCTTCGACGCGCGCCGCGAAGTACTGCTGGAACTCGAAGATGCGGCGCACGGCCTCCTTGGCGTCCGGGCCTGCGGCCATGCCCGAGAGCTGCGCCGTGAAGCCGTCCGTCCAGCGCTTGAACTTCGCCAGGTCCGCGCGCGGCACGCCGAGCTGGTCCGCGATCACGGTGAGCGGCAGCAGCACGGAGAACTGCGAGAGCACCTCGAAGCGGCCGCCAGGCGCGAAGCGGTCGATCAGCTCGTCCGCGAGCTTCGCGATGCCGGGCTCGAGGCCGTCCACGCGCCGCGGCGTGAAGGCCTTGTTCACGAGGCCGCGGAAGCGCCGGTGCTCGGGCGGATCCGCGGTGAGCATGGTGTCGACGCCGGGGTACGACTTCTCGCGCATCGCCTCGAGCTCGGGGTCGCCCGCGATCTGCGCCAGCGCCGCGCCGCCCATCGACGGCGCGAAGCGGTTCGACCAGGTCTCGAAGTCGCGCAGCACCTCGAGCACGAGGTCGTAGCTCGCGACGTGGAAGATCCCGGTGAATGGATCGCGGAAGACCGGCGCCTGCGCGCGCAGCGCGCGGTAGTACTCCCACGGCGACTCGAGCACCGCCCGGTCGAAGGGGTGGGTCTTCGCGAGGTCCACCGTCACGCCAGGCGCAGTCTACTGGCGTCGCTTGAACGCGTTCAAGCGCAATCGCCCGGACCCGATCCGCGCGCCCCGCGGCTACCCTGCGCCGATGCCGCTGCCCGAGTCGTGGAGCGCCGAGGCCTTCAACCAGGTCCCCGAATCGGAGAACCGCATCCACTCCGACGAGATCGCCCGCGCCTACGGCTTTCGCGGCGGGCTCGTGCCGGGCGTCACCGTCTCGGCGTATCTGCTCCACCCCGCGGCGGTCGCGTGGGGTCGCGACTGGCTCGAGCGCGGGCAGGCACACGCCCTGGTGCGCTCGCCCGTGTACGACGGCGAGCGCTTCCGCGTCGAAGTCGAGGACCCGAGCGAATCCGCCTACGCTGCGCGCCTCATCGACGCGCGCGGCGCGACGTGCGCTACCACCGAGGTCTCGCTCCCCGCGGCGGCGCCCGCGCCGCCCGCGCGGCGCGGCGACCCGCTGCTGCCCCGGGACGCGGAGCGGCCGGTGGCGTCGCGCGAGGTGCTCGAACGCCTGCGCGAGACGGGCCTGCGAGCGCTGCGCGCGCGCTGGAGCGAGAGCGCGGAGATCACGCGCTATCTGCGCGACGCGAAGGCGATGGCGCCGGTCTTCCGCGAGACCGGTCTCGCCAATCCCGCCTTCGTGCTCGGCCTCACCAACTGGGTGCTCGGGCGCAACGTGAGGATGAGCGCGTGGCTCCACCTCGAGACGCGCTCGCAGCACCACCGCGCAATCGAGCCGGAGACCGAGCTCGTGGTCGAGGCCGCCATCGCGGACCTCTTCGAGAAGAAGGGCCACCACTTCGTCGACCTGGACGTGGCGATCTTCGCGGCGAAGGACGACGCCGCGCTCGCGAGCGTGTGGCTTCGCGCGATCTACCGGCTGCGACCCGCCGGCCGGCCCGCCTGACGCCTTCGTCGCGGCGGGCGAAGGCGGACCGCGCCTCACTTCCTCCCGCCGAGACCCCACGCCGCGAGTGCAGCGCGCGCGACCGGCTCGCCCCACTCCTGCACGAAGTGCCCCGCCTCGGGGATCTCGAGCGGCGGCGGACAGCCGCGGATCGTGCGGCGCAGCTCCTCCATGACCGGCTTGCCGAGCACCGGGTCGCGCAGCCCGATCGCCATGAAGCTCTCGCCCTGCCAGTCGTTCGCGAGGAACTTCCGAGCGCGCACGCCCTCGGCGACGCCCTCCATGCCCGCCTCGACCGGCACGAGCTGCGGGAAGCGCCGCACGCCGGCCTCGTAGCTCGCGTCGGGGAAGGGCGCGTCGTACGCGGCAGCGTCGTACGGATTCAGAGCCCCGGGCGAGGAGAGCGCGATCAGGCCCGCCACCGGGATGTCGTGGTACGCGGCGGCGAAGGTCTTCCAGGCCGCGAAGCCCGCGCTGATCGGCTGGCCGACCGCGAGGGTCGTGTTCATCACGAGCAGGCGCGCGAAGCGGTCCGGCATGTCCATCGGCAGCGTGAGACCGAGGAG
>Ga0335070_10005570_pt1 | contig 14809 bp, 16 predicted proteins | sample Lox_Sample_13_FD_206722 | JGI IMG/M metagenome (GOLD analysis project Ga0335070, IMG submission 206722) | Soil microbial communities from Loxahatchee National Wildlife Refuge, Florida, United States - Lox_Sample_1.3 | ecosystem: Environmental > Terrestrial > Soil > Wetlands | place: USA... | reverse complement strand
CATTTGAAGCAGTTTGAGAACTTCTGCTGCCCTGGCGGGGTCCTCTCGGCTCAAACGAAGGTAGAGGTATGGTCCATCAGCGTGATTGTCCACGGTGAGGACCTCTACAGGCATTCCTCTGTCGTGAAGCGATTTTGTCCGATCCAGAATAAGATCAACGGTATCTCTTGTTTGAGCGTGATCCAGGTCTTCTTCAACAAGGTCTGTCCCTCTGCCGGCGTAGACCAGGTGATAAAAACAGATCCTCGGAATGTTCCGCTCCTCCACCAGGTCAAATATCCCGGGTATGTCCTGTACGTTTCTTCGGCTTATCGTAAAACGGAGTCCCACCTTCAGACCGGCTTCTTGACAATTCCTTATGGCCGCCATGACCCTGGTAAAGGTCCCAGGGATTCCGCGAAAGGCGTCATGCACTCGTTCGAGGCCATCGAGGCTTATGCCCACGTACGATAGCCCGATATCCTTAAGTTTTGCAGCGACTGCGCCGGTTATAAGGGTCCCATTGGTGGAAAGAACCGCCCGCATCCCGCGTCCTACTGCGTGCTTTATCAAATCGAGAATGTCCCGACGAACCAGAGGTTCACCGCCGGAAAAAAGGACCACTGGTGAACCGAAATCGGCCAGGTCATCTATCAATGCCTTCCCGTTTTCAAATGAAAGCTCGCCCGGATAGTCGAGATCGGCAGAATGAGAGTAACAATGAACACATCTCAAGTTGCAGCGCCGCGTCACGTTCCAGACCACAACAGGTTTCTTGTCTGAAGAAAACTGCAACAGATGAGAAGGCAAGGCCCTTGATCGACGGCCATATCGCAAAGGGTCCGAAGCTTCCACCGCGCCGCAATATAGCTTGGAAATTCCGATCATGTAGACCCCAGAAGCAATTCGTTAATAAGCAGAATAACCTTCATTAGACCGGGATGCAACGTTTGGGGACTTATCCCGAGTAAGCATGCCGCCAACTCACTTGCAATTGCGCGGAGCGGAATTCCGCCAGCAGCGCGATGACAGTCACTCGTCATCCCCGTGAAAACGGGAATCCAGGAAAGGGCGCATGCCATGCGCCCCCTAATGGTTTTGCTATCTGCCCGCGGCGAAATAATCGTCAATGATTTTGGCGTGGTCAAATGCAATAGGAGATGGGAGGTGATCTTGAGAAAAGACACCCACATCGGACGCATCGTCCGAAGCCACAGGTCGGCCGTCGGCTCGAGCGGAAAAAACCACGGTCAGCGTATGATGTCTGGGGTCCCTTTCAGGATCTGAGTACACCCCAAAGAGTTGGACATTTGTGATGCTGAGAGATGTTTCTTCCAATGCTTCTCGTACAGCCGCGTTTTCTGCGGTTTCACCATAGTCAATAAATCCTCCCGGCAGTGCCCATCCCTCCGGCGGGTTCTTGCGTTTCACCATTACAATTCCGTCTCCAATTCGGATGATTATGTCCGTAGTAGGTATCGGGTTCCGGTACAAAGTTACAATGCCTCCGCAATGTGGGCAGCGGATATCTTTTTTCATGTTCATGTTTCTCCGTCGGCACACGAAATCAGGAACAAGTTTACCAAGACGAAGCGGGCGCCTGTAAAGAAAAGATCCTTCTCGTAGAGAGGATCAGCGGTTATTTCAGGGACAGCCGCAATGTTTTTTTGTACTAGGGGGTTGACAAGGGCTTTAGTTATTGGCACTCAATAATTGAGAGTGCTAACACTCGTGCATCCCGCATCAGGAAGAATAACAAATCACAATCTAGGAGGTCAAAACATGAAACTGCGTCCCCTGTACGATCGTATCCTCGTGGAGAGGGTCGAATTGGAGGAAACCACCAAGGGGGGAATTATCCTCCCGGACACTGCGAAAGAAAAACCGCAACAGGGCAAGGTCATTGCAGTAGGCGAGGGAAGACGAACTGAAGACGGAAAGCTCATCCCTTTGCAGGTGAAGGAGGGGACCACAATCCTCTTCGGAAAGTACTCCGGATCAGAGGTGAAGATTGAGGGAACCGAGTACCTCATCATGAAAGAAGATGACGTTCTGGGCATCGTGGAATCTTGACCTTTGAGGTCACCCGCTTTGGGAAAATAGTTCGACCGAAGATTATTACACTTTCAAGGAGGAAACAAATAGATGGCCGCAAAACTCATTATGTTCGAACAACAGGCGAGAGATAAGATTCTTAAGGGTGTGAACATTATGGCTGACGCCGTTAAATCAACCTTGGGTCCCAAGGGCCGTAATGCCATCCTCGAGAAATCATGGGGCTCTCCCACAGTAACCAAAGACGGCGTAACCGTGGCCAAGGAAATCGAACTGGAAGACAGGTTCGAGAACCTGGGAGCGCAAATGCTAAAAGAGGTTGCGTCTAAAACTTCGGATGTGGCGGGCGACGGAACCACGACAGCCACGGTGCTCGCACAGGCCATATTCCGCGAGGGCGTCAAAATGGTTGCCGCAGGTGCATCGCCGATGGACCTGAAGCGAGGAATAGACTCTGCAGTGGAAGCAGTAGTGAAAAAGCTTAAGGAACTCTCCAAGCCGACCAAGGACAAGAAAGAAATCGCTCAGATCGGCACGATTTCGGCTAACAATGACTCCACTATCGGTAACATTATTGCGGAAGCCATGGAAAAAGTCGGTAAAGAGGGAGTTATCACAGTGGAAGAGGCCAAGGCCATGGAGACAACCCTCGAAGTGGTCGAAGGTATGCAATTTGACCGCGGCTACCTCTCCCCCTATTTTGTGACTGACGCGGAGCGCATGGAAGTAGTGCTCGACGAACCCTACATTTTGATCCACGAGAAGAAGATTTCCAACATGCGCGACATGCTCCCGCTGTTGGAGAACGTAGCCAAAATGGGACGCCCGCTACTTATCGTAGCCGAAGATGTTGAAGGTGAGGCGCTGGCTACACTCGTGGTGAACAATTTGAGACGGACCTTGTCTGCATGCGCAGTGAAGGCCCCCGGTTTTGGCGACCGCAGAAAGGCAATGTTGGAAGACATAGCGATCCTTACCGGTGGCCAGGTGATTTCTGAAGATCTCGGCTTGAAGCTGGAAAATGTGACCGTTAACGATCTGGGACGCTGCAAAAGAGTGACGGTTGACAAAGACAACTCCACAATCGTGGACGGCGCCGGCGGCAAGGACAAGATCGAAGGACGAGTACGGCAGATCAGAACTCAGATCGATGAGACGACCTCCGATTACGATCGCGAGAAGCTCCAGGAAAGGCTGGCCAAACTGGTTGGCGGCGTGGCGGTCATCAACGTGGGCGCTGCAACCGAAACAGAAATGAAAGAGAAGAAGGCCCGTGTTGAGGACGCGCTGAACGCTACCCGCGCCGCGGTGGAGGAAGGTATTGTTCCTGGTGGCGGTGTTGCATATCTGAGATGCCTGGACGCGGTGGGAAAGCTGAAACTTGAAGGTGATGAGGCAACCGGCGCAAAAATAGTCCTCAGGGCCCTCGAAGAGCCCCTGCGTCAGATTGCTAACAATGCAGGCCACGACGGTTCCATAGTCGCGGATAAAGTAAAGCAGAAAGAGGGCACGTTCGGATTCAACGCGCAAAACGAAAAGTATGAAGACCTCATGGAAACCGGGATCATCGATCCAACCAAGGTCACTAGACTGGCCCTTGCAAACGCCGCATCTGTCGCGAGCCTCATGCTCACCACAGAGGTAATGGTAACCGAGAAGCCGAAAGAGAAAGAGCCGCCGATGCCTGGTGGAGGAATGCCTCCCGGCGGTATGTACTAATACCATTTCGCATTCAAATCCCCCCTTTCCCCCCTTTAATAAAGGGAGGTTAGAGGGGATTTGCTTATGGACTTGAACGCGAACTGGTATAAACAGTAGCCGAGGTAGGGGCGACTGGCCAGTCGCCCCTACTTTTTTTCCTTGTACTTAATCAGCGGCCCGAAAAATAGAGTTTCGCAGTAATGGCACCGCAGCGTCAGCGGATCTTTGTCCACTACGTGGAACTTGCCGGGGACTTCCTCGTGGTTGGTAATGCAGAACCTATCCGGGCATATCACAATATCTCCAACCCGGCTCGGTATTTCGACCTTGTGTTTTTCGATCACCTCTCCCCCGTCAATTCTGGAAATCGTCGCGAATGGAGCGATCAGTGCGACAACGTTGAGCATGTCCCGCGTTAGGCTGATATTCTCCACCTTGATAATGTCTTTCTTCTTCATGCTGGGTGATTCGAAATTAATCCCGATGGCTATTATGTCGCCCGTTTCTCGCGCGAGAGTGTTGAGACCCAATACCTGAGCTATTTGGAAAGCATGACCTGCCGGGATATGGTCCACAACTATCCCTTTTTGAATTTTGGCTATTGTGATCGGCCTAGTTTTCATCGGACGGCTCCCAGAATAAGCGCAAGAAGCGTTTCGCGGACAAAGAGCCCGTTTCGGGCCTGCTGAAAATAGTAAGCATGCGTGGTTCGATCTACGTCCGGGGCGATTTCCGTAACGCGGGGCAGGGGGTGCATGACTTTCATGTTCGGTTTCGCTGACTTCAGCATACCGGCCTCCAACCGATAGATGCTCCGCAGTTTCTCGGCCAGGGCCGTCCCCCCTTCCAATCTCTCGGTCTGAATCCTGGTCATGTACAGGACGTCAACTTGCGATATATAGTCTTCGATACGGCTGCCTTCTTCATGACTCGTCCCCTGAGTGGCGGATGCCTTTTGGCATTCTTCGACCAGGAACCTCGGCATGATCAACTCGCGGGGCGAGATAAAGATCAATTTGCATTCTTGATATTTCAGGAGGGCTTCGGTCAAGGAGTGCACAGTCCTGCCATAGGCCAGATCACCGACCATGGCGATGGTTATCCCGTCCAGTTTGCCTTGGGTTTCCTTGATGGAATAGAGATCGAGCAGTGTTTGGGTCGGGTGCTGATTCGGGCCGTCGCCGGCATTAATCACCGGAATTTCAGCGGCCTCAGCGGCCAGTCTGGCAGCCCCCTTCAGTGGGTGACGAATCACGATGACATCGAATCCGTACCCGTCGTGCATCTTCACCGTGTCCCACAGAGACTCCTGTTTGACCGCAGATGTAATATTAGCGTCGTAGAAACCGCCGATCTCTCCCCCGAGATTTCGCATCGCGACCTCAAAAGAAGTGCGGGTGCGAGTTGACGGCTCGAAGAAGAGCATCGCCGAGACTTTGTTCTTGCAGAGCTCATGCTTTTCCGGATGATCGCGGACAGTCTCCACTTTCGCCAGGATTTCATCTATTTCGTCCCGGGTCAGATCGTTCATTGAGATTATGTCTCGGCCCTGGAAGTTCATGACTCACCACCCTGACTCAAAACAAATATTGTTTACCTCGCACGATGGTCCCTTGAACCCTAGCGGGCAACGGTATCGAGTCGAATGGGGACCACCTGCAAAGCGTTTCCAAAGCACCACGGTCTTTGATGGTATCACCTTGTATCAAAGTGGTCCTGCTCAAGTCCAGTAAAGTAAAAGAGGCCATCGCGGACGGCTCGATAACGCCATGCGGTCGATTCAGGTCCTTGCGAAGCAGTTCGGCAGGGGCTGTCGAAAGGACCTGAGCGACACGTTGAACGGAAAAACCGCATTCATTGATCAGCCAGCCGGCGAACGCGCCTAATGTATCCAAGTGAGGCATTCCCGGCGCTCCTTGTCTCTTGTCGTCGGCAGTATGCGGCGCGTGATCGGAAGCCAGTAGGTCAACGGTTCCTTCTTTGAGAGCATCCAGCAGGAACCGGCGGTCCGCTTCAGACCTAAGAGGCGGGTTGCATTCGAGAAATTCCGATCTTGGAACATTGCCCGACTGCGCTGACAGTACTCGGCCGTCCTGGATGCTAAAGAAGAGGTGATGCGGAGTGACTTCGCAGCTAACTTTGCCGCTGGACATCAGATTATAGTCCTGGATCGCCAGCGCCGCTTCCTGTGTTGAAACGTGGCAAACATGTGTGTGAAGTCCAAGCTTGGCCGTAAGTTCAAGAATTTTCCGGACTGCTGATACTTCTGCTTCCGGCGGCCGAGTTCTCCAGCGGGCGCCTTGACCTCTGAGCTTGTTCAGTATTTCCGGGTCCTCAGCGTGGAAAAAAACACGATGCCCTTCATAGCGGCTCAACGCTGTTTCGAGATCGCTCCATTTGGTGAATGATACCACGGACGGATCGACATCCAGGTAAACCTTGTATGGAATGTCCGCCCACGGCTCAGAGGACTTCGTCATTGATCCGAACAGAATCACCGGGCAAGCTGACGACTTGGAAACGTCAATCTTTCGAGCATAGGTAACCGGATTGTCCGGGGGCGTGGGATCGTTGGGCATGGCCGCGAATAGGGTCACTCCTCCGTTTATAGCCGCGCGACCAGCGGTCAAGAAAGTCTCTTTCTTGCATACCGCGGCCCAACGTTCAAGCGACTGTGAATCAGCGGACTCAGGTCGCGGGTATTCCCTGGCATGCACGTGCAGATCGATAAAACCGGGAAAGATTAGCGCTCCGTCTTCTTTTTGGGCGTTAACCTCTGAAATCGAAACAATGGACTTGGTTACGGGATCAATAGAAATTTCTGCGTGAACAATATTGTGGGGAAGAACGACTCGGCCGCTGATAGAGTTCAATTCCATTGTGAGCGTCGGTTACTCGAAGAAAAGTAAACATCTTTCATGACAGAACTCACTCGCGCCATTAAGCATTGTTTAGGTCCGTTTGACAAGCTTATAGCGTTCTCTCCGTATACGCCCGAACCGTATGGGAATTGTGGAATGGACATTCCAATCCTGCTGGGCGCGAGATTTTGCAAAACCTCGCGCCCCAATGGACTCCGGTCTTTCTTCTACTTTCCCTCCATTGCCTCGATCATGGCACGGCAGAAGGCAGGGAGATCGTCCGGTTTTCGAGCGGTTATCAGATTGCCGTCCCGCACCATTTCGGAGTCTTCCCACTTGGCGCCGGCGTTGATCATGTCATCTCGAATGGCTATGTACGACGTAGCCCTTTTCCCCTTGAGGATGCCCGCGCTGACCAGCATCCACCCCGCATGACAGATTGCCGCGACAACCTTGCCTTTATTGAAAGCATCCCTCACCAGAGAGACCATCTCAGGGTGAATTCGCATCTTGTCGGGCGCGTATCCTCCGGGAATCACCACCGCGTCGAAATCGTCCGCGGTGACTTCAGAGGCTTTCTTATCTACTTCAACAGGTACGCCGTACTTGCTGTGATAAATGGGAGCCGTCCCGGAACCGACAACGGTTACCTGAACCCCTTCTTCCTTCAACCTGTAATACGGTATCCATAATTCGAATTCCTGATACATGTCCTCGGCCAGTAAGGCGGCCTTTTTTCCTTTTAATTTCATAAATAGTGCCTCCTTTTTCGGCATCTTTTCCCTTCCGGGTTGCACAATTGTGAAATGGTATCAATTAGTTCAAAGTATCTCAGGCTCCGCCATCAGGGTCCTCTATTTCAAGGGACACTATACGCATTTCGTCCCGGCCTTCCACAATGTCAACTGCGGCGGACGAGCAGACCGGACAAAAAGGCCGGTAATCCTCGATAATCTGTTCATTACCGCAATCCCTGCAGCGCACTTTGATGGGAATGATCTTTATGTCCAGCTCCGCGCCTTCCGCAATGCCCCCTTTTGACAGAATTTCAAAAGCAAAAGTCACGGCCGCGGGCAAGACCGCGGTAAGCGCCCCGAATTCCAGGCTGACTCGAACCACCTTCTTCGCATTGTACATCTTGGCATGTTGTTCCAGGATATCCATAATACTCTGGACTATGCCCATTTCATGCATAAAGGCCCCTTAACGATTCTTCCCTCTATTAATATTTAATGCTTCATTTTGCCCAGGCAGGAAGGTACCATTGAACTCCGCGATTTATTTCCTGAAAGTTGCCGTCCCCCTTCATGTCCATAAATATCCGATAGGTCTTCTGTATGTCCGAATTCGAGTGAACGCTGAAAGCCACCTTTCGTCCTTTGTAAGAGTAGACCGTGTAAATTTCTCCGCTTGGTGCTGCATAAAAATCCATTATGGTCTCTTTGCCTGGAATGTCAGGAGCATGATCGGAATTACCGGTGGTAATATGCCTGAATGACTTCAGATCCGGCAATCGGTAGAGCTGCTGCGCTTCAATAAGCGAGGGCAAAGTGAAAGATAGAACAAGTGTGACTGACAAGATGATCGACCTGCGCATGACCGGCCTTTTCCCTTCAGGAGTGCGGATTTGCTTTGAGTCGATTCTTATAGCAGATCTTTGCCGTGTGCAACAATATGCAGGACCGGGGGCAGCGACTCCAGAATTTCAACCTGGCCCATTACCGAAAAATTGACAAGGGCCGAAGATTCATTCATGATCGGCTAAATCATGGACAAATAGAAGCGCGTGTGGAGATGGAAATGATTTCCGATGCTGTTAAAGCCGAAGACATGAAGCAATATTTGGATTTCTTGTTCTGGCACTATCGGCTTGTAGATGCCTTCTGGTACATTTTCCTGGAAGAGGAGCACGGCTCGGACTTCGCTAATCATTTCAACGAAAAGGTCTGGTCCCGCGTTGCCAGTCTGGCGGCTAGAGATATCGTGAAGCGCTTCAACATTCAGGAAAAAGGTCTGGATCGTTTCGTCAAGGCGGTCAGTTACTTTCCGTGGTCCATACTCGTGGGGTATGACATCGAACGGAAACCTGGCGAGGTCATAATCTCGGTGCCGGAATGCCCGACACAAAGGGCTCGTTTGAACCGCCAATTACCGGAGTATGCTTGTAAGGAAATGCATCGGGGCGAGTTCGTCTCTTTTGCCAAGGAAATCGATCCTTCCATTAAAGTGGAATGCATCCATGCTCCCTTGGATCCGCATCCACCCGAAAGATTCTGCCAGTGGAGATTTACTGCTTGATGTGGAAAGAATAGCCCGTTTCAAGCGTTGGGCGGGAAAGAGTTAATTAGGAACTGACGTCTTTCTTGACATAAAGCGCTTCTGAATGTTACTTTTTGATTTAATTGAATTAGCAGGTGAGATAACAAAACATGTCCGCAGAGATCGAGGCAAAAGTTCTTGCTGCTCTATTAAGTGACCGCTATTTGCTCACCCGAGTGACCGGAGACGGATTCAGTCCGGACATATTTCGCGATACCAATTTGCGCATCATTTTCAAAACCGTCTATGATATGAGCCAGGTTCCCGGTCAATTGATCGACTGGATAACCGTCGAGAGCGCTATCAAGAAGAAGCAATGGTTCACACCGGAGATCGGACAAGCCCTTGACGATCTGAGGGACCAGGATATTCCCGAGGCGGATCAAGTCATCGCTTATGTTGACATACTGAGAGATCAGAGCCTGCGGGACAAGACGATGAAACTCGCCCAGCGGATGATAGGTTATTGCCAGCGCAAGGGCCAATACAGGGAGGAGGATTTTCTCGATTTCAGCGGGAGAATCATACAAACGCTTATAGAACTACAAAAACAGAAGGTACGGAAACGAATTACCCCGCTGAAGGATACAATCGAGGAGATTCGGGTTACCGCCAACACTCCGATCAGCGGTGACAAAAGACTGCTAGGATTTTCCATTCAACCTTTCGAACGTCTGGAGCACGTTCTATCGGGCATCAGAAAAGGGTTTTATTACGGTCTCGCCGGTCCCCCCCGTCGCGGCAAGACAACATTCGCACTGGATGTTGCTTCCAGGCTTGCGGAAACAAACAATTTTCCGGTGCTTTTCTATACATGGGAACAGACACGTAAGACGCTTGCAGCACGTCTTCTCGGCCGCGAATGCTACCTGAACCCTGTGAAACTGCTCACCGAGGTGTCCCCGGAGGAAAAACAGCGACATGCGCTTGTCAACAGAGTGATCGAGCGCTCATCGGCATACAGCAAGAATCTTTTCGTCATAGAAGCCGGCCGTCAAGACACCATAGACCGTATCAAAGCTCAGGCTTACAATATAATGCACGAATTTCGGTCCGGTGAGATAGCGATCTTTTTCGATTACCTTCAGAAGATCCCCCTCGGTCGACAGTATGAAGATATTAGAAGCCAGGTTAATGAAGCGTCGGCACAGTTGGCGGACCTGAGCTTGCAACTTGAGTGCCCCATCGTGGCCATATCCTCGATGGACAAAGAAGGCTGCAAGCTTGACGAAAAGCCACCATCATACGACGAATTCTCCACAACCTATTATGCCAGACCCACCATGCATAATTGTGTGGGAGGAGGGGACCTGGAATACGATCTCGATGTTGCCATGATTCTCTCTAAAGATTGGGTTGCCACCAACAATCTGCGGGAAAGATTGAGTTTAAAGGACAAGGATAAACAGGCGATTGATCTTCCACAGATCGATATCATAAACCTGCACGTGGACAAGAACAGGGATTCCGCTGCCGAAATGTCCCCCACGATTCAGTATGCTTTCTTCATTAATATAAATAAGTTCGTAGAAGTGGGCTTTAAGACCGAGGACGAATATAGCAAAGAATTCAAAGGATTCGCTAAAGCCGAAGACATGTTTGGCACCCTTCTCGATACAGGGATTTTCAAGCTGTATTAGGCCCCTCGTCAGACGAACCGTGCGGCGAAAAGAGGTCCGCTTAGATATTTTGGGAAGGGTGCTGTACTATGTACTTGAAATCTGTCGAAATAAACTCGGATGGGTTCCCGACGCATGATTTGTACCCGTTCAACATTCGTGCACTGAATTCTACCGACCGGATCGAGTTTTCTTCGCCTATAACTTTCTTCGTGGGGAGGAATGGATCGGGAAAATCTGCGCTGCTGGATGCTATAGCCCGTAAGAGCGGACTTCTCCCCTGGGGAGGCATCAAAGCGCATCGTGTCCACGAAAACCCGTACGAGACACAACTTGCAAATTTTCTCGCGCTCACTGAGAATCCTCGCCACTCTTACGGTTTTCATTTTCGTGCTGAAGCCTTTTTCAACTTTGCAGCGTCGCTTGATGATATAATTCTTGATGATCCGGATCGCGACCATTATTTCGGAGGAAAATCTCTTAATGTGGTGTCACACGGCGAATCATTTCTGACCTTTTTCAAGAGTTACACCTTTCAGCTTGACGGCCTGTACCTGCTTGACGAACCGGAGGCCGCTTTATCACCTCATAGTCAGTTGGAATTTGTGCAAATCCTTCTCGATGCCGTTCGGGCCGGACGCAAACAGTACATCATTGCCACACACTCTCCCATCATCATGGGGTGTCCTGGGGCCAAGATTTTAACGTTTGACGCGGCGGCGATAGAACAGATCGATTACAGATTGACCGAGCACTACAGCTTGTACAGAGAATTCATGAGCGACCCGGAGAAGTTTTTTCATCTGCAAGTTCTTCACGATAACGGTTTTCATGGATGAAATCATGGTGTAAGACTTACCATGTCCGGTTGCAGTCTCTTTGTCCGATATCATTTAACGTGTGAGGTATCTCCCAGTGCGATCGGTGGTTCCGAACCTTGAATTGGTCTCAATTGTATGCAGCGGGGCCTCAGACCCTTTGCTTATCGCCAACATCCTGGAAAGTATAAGTGACAGCGTTCTTGTTCTCGGGGAAGACGGCGATGTTCTGTGCTGCAATAGAGTTACGGAAGAAATGCTCGGCTACTCGCCCGAACAATTGTTACGCGAAGGATTAGGGAAGTTATTGTTCAGCGGATACGGCAATGAAGACCTCAACCAAATCTTTGTGGAAACTGTATCGAAAAAGAGCGTAAACGCATACAAGGAGGTGGACTATTGCCATCCGGATGGTTCCCTCAGGAGACTGGCGGCGACAACATCGTACCTCGTTGACGTGGGTGAACACGAAACGTCATTTTCAGGGTTCGTGGTTTTACTCAAGGATGTCACGGAAGTGTTCAACCTGAGACGGAAAGAGAAAGAGTTGATCCAGGAAAAACACAAAATGGCCAAAGAGAAGATCAGAAGCTTGCAAAAACTGGCTATGGGCGTGGCTCACGAAATCAGGAATCCCACAGTGACCATCGGAGGTTTTGCCAGCCGCATTGTGCGTGCTGCAAATGATCCTGAAGCGACCAAACGATACGCGAATAGTATTATTGAAGCTGCAAGGACGCTGGAAAACGTCGTTGATGCAGTTCAGCAGTGTTGCGACCTGCCGGAAATCAATCCATCTTATGGCAACATTTCGAATCTGCTCCACGACACGGTTTCCGAAATGAAGGCTAGCGCAGGTGCAAAGAATGTGAATTTAAGGGTACAGGATGAGCTGCCTAAGGACTACGCAATCAGTTTTGATCCCTTCCTGCTCAGAATGGCAATTGTTCGCCTGATCCAAAACGCCATCGACTTCTCGCCGGCAGGCGCCGCCGTGGACATTTCCTTGCGAAACGTCGGTGAAAGCACTGTTCTGGAAGTAAGGGATTATGGCGCGGGGATTAAAGAAGAAGATATTGAATATATTTTCAATCCGTTCTTTTCCACATTGCCCCACGGCTCAGGTATGGGGCTGGCAGTAGTTGAGAGCGTGGTGAACGAACACTTGGGAAGCATCCAGGTTGACTCTAAGCCGGGTCGAGGAACGATCATGCGGGTATTGCTGCCGCGTTCTCAGGATGATTCATCGTAATATTTGACGATTGAAGCTCACGACTTGCAGTCGGACTACAACAAAGGCGACGAGTTTAGGAGCAAAGAGCGTGCGGCTTTACCCCATTATGATGAACCTTGATGGAAAACAGGTGATCGTGATCGGCGGTGGATTGGTAGCCGCACGGAAAATAATGGGCCTCCTGGAAACCGGAGCGCTGATCACGGTCATCTCCCCGAAAATAGAACAGAGCCTGGAAAAACTGGCCGGGGAAGGACGTATCGAGTGGATTGCGAAGCCCTTTGTCGCTTCGCTTTTGGATGGTTATTCCGAAGCGGCCCTGATTTTCGGCGCAACCAACCAGCGGGAAGTGAATTTGAACATTCACGAGGCCGCGCTTACAAGGAAAATTCCATGCAATATTGCTGATGTCCCGGATTTGTGTACCTTTGTCGTGCCAGCGGTCTTTACACAGGGCGAATTGATGATAGCGGTTACGACCGGCGGATCTTCTCCCGCACTTGCTCGTCGCATTCGAGAGGACCTTGAGAAGCGCTTCGGACCGGAATATGCCGAGCTTACTAGAGTGTTGGGAGAATTGAGAAAAGTGGTGCTCAAGGCCGGCGGCGCATCAGCAGAAAACAGAAAGCTTTTCATGGAAATTGTGGATTCGGAAGTTCTGACTGCTCTCCGAGAAAAGGACCGAGAAAAGGTGCTGGCGATCCTGAGGACGATTTTGCCCGACTACATCGATCCTCAAGCAGCGATTGAAGAAGACCCCCATAGGCTTGTTCCGGAAGGATGAAGCATTGGACCTGATCTTTTTTAAGATTGCCATTGTGCTCTATCTGGTCGCTTCAGTAAGTTACCTCGTGTTTCTTGTGTTCTCTTCGGGCAAGCAGTCCACTTGGGGATATTGGTTCGCACTCGCAGGTTTTGCGGCTCACTCTTTGTCCATATTGCATCGGGCGATCTTCTCCGGCTTTTTTCCTCTGGCCACGGCATTTGACGCTCTGTCCCTTTTTTCCTGGATCATTGTGGCCCTTTTTCTGGCAATCACGCACAAGGAACCGAGTCCCATATTCGGCTCCATTGCCACACCGATGGCCGTTGTATTAATGGTTTTCGCGTCCACGCTCTCCTACCAGATCCGTGAACCGCTCGTCCCGATATTGAAGAGCTGGTGGCTTCTCATCCACGTTGTTCTGGCGTTGATGGGAAACGGAGTCTTCGCTCTCCTGGCAATAAGCGGCCTCATGTATCTTCTCCAGGAAAGACTCATAAAGACCAAGCAGATCGGACGAATTCACAAGCTGCTTCCATCTCTGGAAACTTTGGACGTAATCAATCGTCACGGACTGCCGGTCGGTTTCTGTCTCCTCACACTGGGGATCATTTCAGGGGCGCTGTGGGCAGGAAGCGCTTGGGGATTCTATTGGAGCTGGGACCCAAAGGAAACGTGGAGTCTTATTACGTGGTTCGCGTATGCGGCGATGGTACATCAGAGATTGGCCCTGGGCTGGCGTGGGAGACGCGCCGCGGTCTTCTCAATCATTGGCTTTACGCTGGTTTTATTCACATTCGTGGGAGTAAGCGCTCTGATTGGCGGGCACCACGCATTTCAGGGCGCACGGCGCTTCATGGGCACCGGTGGGCTATGATTTCTGAGATACTCGTCATAGGATTGAATCACGTTACCGCGCCTGTTGAAATCAGGGAGAAGATTACCTTCCCCGGAGATGAGCATGGCCAGGTGGCTCGTTCGCTCCTTGACGTTGATGGAATCCAAGAGGCGGTAGTCGTATCTACGTGTAACCGTGCAGAGGTCATAGCGGCTGTGGACGACAGTGAGACCGCGGCCGAGAGGCTCGTAGAGTTCATAGGCGTTGTACACGAGTTGAATCCGGAGTCTCTGCGGAAATTCCTTTATGTTAAACAAGGCGAAGAAGCTGTGCGCCACGTGTTCAGAGTCGCTTCCAGCCTTGATTCCATGGTGCTGGGCGAGCCACAAGTGTTGGGTCAGGTCAAGGAAGGTTATAGCCGTGCTGCAAATGCCAATGCTACGGGCTCGATCCTCAACCGACTCATGCACCGGGCTTTTTTCACGGCAAAGCGGGTGCGCACTGAAACAGGCATCGGACTGGCTGCCGTTTCGGTCGCGTACGTAGCAGTGGAGCTGGCCAAGAAAATATTGGGGAACCTTCGCGAGAAATCCGTGATCATCATCGGCGCTGGTGAAATGGC
>Ga0335070_10005569_pt1 | contig 14811 bp, 10 predicted proteins | sample Lox_Sample_13_FD_206722 | JGI IMG/M metagenome (GOLD analysis project Ga0335070, IMG submission 206722) | Soil microbial communities from Loxahatchee National Wildlife Refuge, Florida, United States - Lox_Sample_1.3 | ecosystem: Environmental > Terrestrial > Soil > Wetlands | place: USA... | reverse complement strand
TACGAGAAGGGTCCGCCAGTCTTCGATACGCCGAATGTTGAAAATCCTTGCGATCTCAGGGACTAGTCGTCAATGATCGATTTCACGCGCGGATCGGTGGTCTCATCCGGGGGCGCAGGCTTGCGCTTCACGCGGGTTTGATGGGCGATGACGGCGGGGCGGCAGTCGCAAGCGAGGTTGGCGAGCATGCCGCGTTTGCGACGTTCTCGGATCAGCGACTTGACGCGGGCAATGTCATTGGCCGGCCACAGCTCATCGAGCGTTTGCCACGCCATGTCTTCGCGGCCGCTGTACACATAGTCGAGAACAATCGTCAGAACCTTGTGCACGGTTGGAACCTGATCGGTGTAGAGTTTGTCGCGGTAATTCGCCTGCTTGAGCTTTGCGAGATCTTCGGGCGTGAGTTGCCTGCGGGCCTGTTCGATTTCCTTATCGTAGATCTCGGGATATTTCGCACTGACGTCTACCAGATTGTTGCCTTCGAGTTTGAGCACGAGCAGCGGAATGACGGCGTCGGAGTGAGGAACCAGGAAATAGTCGAATACCCCGTCTGCGGCGCGAATTAAAGCTGTGCCATCGGGCTGCTTTTCGAACTTGATCGGAACCGGATTTTGGAAGGTGTGGAGAACTTTGGGCTTCGGTCCAAGGCTGACAACTTCGTACACGTAGCAGCAATGCAGGCCGCCGGAATAGCCGGTGAGCACGATATCGGGAATGCCATCTCCGTCTAAATCAGTGCCGGAGATGGGATCGATGCTCAACGCCCATTCGTAGGCAATTGCCTTGTGGCGTCCGAATGAGCTGCTGATGACCGCGCGACAACGAGGATCGGCGTCCTGATCTTTGTCGTCCTTGTCGTCTTTATCGATTTTCACCGGCAAGAGCTGAACCGTGTATTTACCAATTTTGTGCGGCGCGCTGTAGCCCTTGTCGTAGGGACAAGAGAAAGAGGCTTCCGCCGGCTTATCCGTCGGCTTCATGACGGGCGGATGCGGAATGCGGACGTCGTCATCGTCGTCGTCATCCTTTTGGGCATGAGCGAAGAGCGACAGCGCTACCAAAGACATCAAAAGCATGGCTAGAAAGCGATTTTTCATAACAGAGAAGACTCGTGGGGGATTGAATGAATTGTAGTCGAAATTGAGTTTGCGCGAAGGTTACGGCGGTGCGCTGGCTTTGGCCTACCGCTTCTTTGCAGGAGAGGTGGCAACGTGATCGGGTTCGAGGAGGAAGCCTACATCCTGCTCGCCACCGCGGTCGCCGATCCCGATGATTTCGCCGCGGTCATTGATGTCGAAAGCGGATTCAAGGTTCCATTCGGTGCCGATGTTGGCTAGCTCATTCAGGTTGCGGAAGCCGTGCTTTTGGTCCCAGATGAAAGCGTGGTTGAAATCGGAGGCAGGCCCGAATTCGCCGACTACCTGATCACAGTTGTTGAGGGCCAATGGCTGACTTGCGTACTCGGGCGAGAGTTTTACCAGAGTGTTCTTGCCGTTCGATTGCAAATAAATCTCGTTGGGGACAAAGGCCTGCACCAGGATGTGTCCGGAGTCGTTGATCGCGATGGCGGTGCTATTGAGCGATTTCGTCGGATTGATGGACTTGAAGCCGTGCGACGAATCCCAAACAAATGCTGAGAAGTGACCTTGCTTGTCGTTGATTTGTCCGACAATTTGGGCGTAGTTGTTCATGGCGCGGATGGTGCCGCCGCAGCAGTCACCGAGGGACAGCATCTTCTGGCTATGCCAGAGAACGAGATGATCGGAGTTCTCTCCCCCAACATCGCCGGAATCGTTGATCGCCGCCGCCTTTGAGCGATCAGTCGAGAGCAACGAGAACTTGGCATCGGAGTAACGAAAAGCTGCGGGTAGGCTGTTATCTTTGCGCGTTGCTTCTCCGACAATGGCCCCGTTGGCGTTCATCGAACGGGGCTCCGCCGCGCTGAATGCTTCGGGCAATTCGATTTCGTGCAGACCGTCTTTTTCGGTCCAGGTGGCGGGCTGGTGGTCTTCGGTGGTTCCGGCAATCGTGCCGGCATTGTTAATGCGGGCGGGACGAAGTGGAAGGGCGATGACTTTGTAGTGATCAGCGGTAGTGCAGGTTTGGTGCGAAGCCTGCGCATGCGCAGAGTGGAATGACGGACAGATCGAGACGAGGAGCGCGGACGTAATCCATTGGAGTGATGAAGTTTTCGAGAGAGACAACAAAATGTGATCCAGCCTAGTCGCCGTCGCCTGTGTCGACCGAGATCATCTCTAGCGAACTGAGAAGCGGGCTTGATTCGGAGACGAACTCGATGTGCCCGCATTTCGGGCAAGAGAGAATGGCGTGACCGTGTCCGCCGTGCCCGTTGGGCACGAGGCTGACGCGCATGAGTTGATAGCGGTCGAGTTTCTGTTCGCAGCGCAGGCAGCAAACTGTCTTCTGGAATGGGTCGTGGGAAAGACCCGCAGGTACGTCGATGGCTGGTTTCATACTGTCCTCAATCGGGGATGGCCGAGGGAAGCGATCCCGTCAATCTAGGTGAACGAGTCTAACACGCTTAGAGTCGTCCGGAACGGCTGGAGTTGTATTGCCAGTTACCCCGGTGTTGCGTGTTCAAGACGAAGGATGGAGTCCACGAGTCGCGGCCCTCAGGGGCTAAAGCCCCTCCTAATCTTGAGTTCTTTACGGCGCGGCTTAAGCCGCGCCCCTTCAAAGCAAGTAAGTCACCTCTTAAACCGTCTGAACTTCTGATTTCGTTACGCCCGGTCGTGCGTTCAAAATGTGCGCTGAGCTCGACTTCGTGAGCAGGAAGTTGTCGACGAAAACGGCGTCGATGCCTGAGCAGAAGAACGTGCGCACGGCGTCTTTTGGACGAATCACTGGCGGCTCACCCGGCAGATTGAACGATGTGTTTACCAGGATCGGAGCCGGCTCGTGTTCGCCGAAGCGACGCAGTAGTTCCCAGAGCAGCGGGTCCGTTTCTTTCTCGACAACATGCAGACGTACCAGGCCACCCGGCAGTTGCAGGGCGCGCGGCAGAACGTCGATTTCCGGACGAACCGTCGCGAGTGAATTCATCAAGCGGCAAAGCGGCGAGCCGACGAAATAACGCTCGCAATCTTCCTGACGAACGGAGACCGCGAATGGGCGGAAGGACTCGCGTTTCTTCACGAAGTCATTCAAGTTCTCGACGACGTATGCAGCCCAGGGAGATGCGAACAAGCTGCGGTGTCCCAGAGCGCGCGGACCGAATTCGGTTGGGCCGTGGAACCAGCCAACGATCTTCCCTGCCCGAAGCAGCGTGACTGCGGAATCGAGTTTCTTCTCGCCGGTGCTCTGGACGGCATAACGAGCTTTGGCGTTGTCGAGGACTTCTTTAATCTCCATGCGCTCGTAGCCCGGGCCCCAGTACACGGAACGTGTCTCGGACTGGGTCGATCGGGGCTTGTCGAGTTGCTGATGCCAAATCCATGCTGCCGCACCAAGAGCGCATCCGGCATTGCCTGGAGCCGGCGGTACAAAGATATTTCCCACGCCGAATTTACGCTCGAGAGCAGCGACGAGCAGAGTGTTGTGGAACACGCCACCGCCGAGAGTGATCTGCCTGAGTCCGGTCTTCTTTTGATATTCGGCGATCAGATCCGAGATGACTTCCGTGACGGCAGCTTGCAGGCTGGCGGCGAGATTGCGTTTGATTTCGCCGGTAAACTCGCTTTTGCCGCCGGGAATTCCGAGTTGGTCGAAGAAGAACTTTGAAGGCTCGAAGACACCGGTGACGTCGCGGCGAAAGTAGCGGAAGTTGACGCTCGGGAGGCAATCACCGGCGTGGCGCAGCATGCGCAGGAAAACATCTTTGTAGACAGGCTCGCCTTCGAGGCTCAGCCACTGCGTCTTGTGTTCTTCCTTGGACGGAATGAATCCGATCAGATCGGTGATGCGCGAGTAGATCCAGCCGATGGAATTGGCGAACGAGATCGTCTTCAGCGTGCGAATCTTGCTGCCTTCGCCAGTGGCGATCATTCCAGCGGTGCCGTCGCCTTCACCATCGAGCGTGAGGATCAGCGCTTTATCAAACGGAGAGAGGAAGAAAGCGCTGGCCGCGTGGCATGAGTGGTGATCCAGAGCGACGATCTTTTTCGGATGGCTGACGCGCTGGGCGAGCGAACGCATCGCGGTCCATTCCCAGGCGAAGCGTCCGAGTTCCTTACCTTCCTGATACGTAGTGCCGATCGGAGCAAAGGGCGACAGGCGCGGACGGGACACTGCGCGGCGGGACCAGCCGCGAGCGGGCTTGCTGGCAACAGCGATGAAGTCGAGGTCGTTCCACGAGGCGCTTCCCTTCCCGAGGCAGAACTGGATGGCAGCGTCAGGCACTCCGCGGGAGATGGCGGGTTGAAGCTTGGCGTTTTCGATGGCCGCTTCAATGGCCCCATCCCGCATGAGAGCTGCGGCGGTGTCGTTCTTGAAGGAAGAGAGACCGAGAATCAACATAAGAACCTCAGCTGACGCATCCGGAAAAAGTTGGGGAGGGCGCCTCGACGGCCGATTCCGCATGACCGTCGAGGACCAACGTCAATCTCAGTGTTTGGGCGAAGCACCGACCAGTTGCTTATCTGCGACTGGTTCGGGAGGTTGCGCGACCGCACGCCCTTTCGACGCGCGATATTTTCTTAGAACCTCAATGGGGAGATACGAATAGATCAAAGCTACAAGGCCATCGAAAGAACGCAGGCCGCGATACAAAACGCGATCGACAATACGCTCGACAAAAAACGTCTTGCGATGATGGATGCTCTCGACGGTTTCGGGATGCCGGGGCCATGAGCCTCCAGATTCCTGCTTCCAGTAGGCGATGTAGCAGTGAATCTTGTGCCGGATGTCTTCGGGCAAAACCTCGGGCTTCTTCTTTCCGGCGACAATTTTTTCGCTATTCACGCCATCGTGGTGTTCGCCACCATAAATCGCGGAGCGATCCGCGCCGCGGAGCGATGCCATGCGTGGTTGGAATTCGATGTCGAGAAAGCTGCACACCCCTCGCATGACGGCAACTGGATCGGAGACCAGGTCTTCGTATTGCACGGGATAGACCTGAACGCCGCGCTGGATCAGCGCATCATAGCCGGCTTTCAAGTCCCGGCAGCCGAGCAGAGCGCGCAGGATCATGCCGCGCTTGGCAAAGAACGAGTCTTTCTGGGCGCGAACTACGCTGCGGCAAACATCGGCCGGATCGCGCCACAGGACCAGGAATTTTGCGTTCGGAAATGCGTCCGCGATACGCGGCAGGCAGTCGAAATAGCTGGGCGACTTGCCACCACGAATTTCTGCGTGCGGCGCGTATAACGCCCATGTAGCCTCACAAGCTTCACGCAGACCCGAGACATCACGAGGAAGGTCGTCGGGGTTCAGCTTGTGGCGTGAAAGCGCCTGGTTCCAGAACTCCCAACGTTCGGGCCAGTCACGCTTGGCGCGGCCTCCGAGAAACAAGGGCCAGAGCAAGGGCAATTCATCCTCATACATCAATTTGATCTGAGGATGCTGGTTGAGCAGCGCATAGAACAGCGACGTGCCCGACCTCCACATGCCGACTACGAATAGCGGCGCGCGGCCTTGCTCCGGCGAGTGTTTCTCTTCCAAGGTGTCCATCCGAACGGTGCGGTATAGCGGTTATTTTCTTGGCGCTCTTGCCGAGTTCTTTAGCAGAGCGCCGAGAAGGGTTCTATTAGTCGCCTGACTTGCCAGCGAGTTCGCGAGTTTCATGCTTCGCCGAGCCACGCAGTTCAGAAGCGATCCATTTGTAGGTGACGGCCAGTCCCTGTTGCAGCGGAATGGACGGCTCCCAACCGAGAACGCGGTGGGTGCGGCTGTTCTCACTGTTACGTCCACGCACGCCCTGCGGCCCGGTGAGGTTGTGCCGGATCTTGATCTTCTTTCCAGCGGCGTCGGCCACCATCATTGCCAGTTGGTTGATCGTCACCAGTTCGGGCGTGCCCAGGTTGAGGGCCTCGTGATAGTCGGAAGCCATGATGCGCTTCAGGCCTTCCACGCAGTCGTCGACGTACATGAACGAGCGGGTCTGCTCGCCATCGCCCCAGACTTCAATTTCGCCGCCATCCTGCACCATTGCGATTTTGCGGCACATCGCGGCGGGCGCTTTTTCCTTGCCGCCGTCGTAGGTTCCGAGAGGTCCATACACGTTGTGGAATCGGACGATGCGGGTTTCGAAGCCGTAGTCGTGGCGGTAGTAGCGGCAGAGTTCTTCGGCGAACAGCTTTTCCCAACCGTAACCCGGCTCGGGATCGGCCGGATACGCATCTTCTTCGCGCAGCGGCTCAACATTGGCTTCTTTCTGCTTGGCCTGGTTATAGACGCAGGCGGACGACGAGAACAGGAAGCGCTTGACACCGTTCTTGTGCGCGGCTTCCAGCATGTTGGCGTTGATCAGAATGTTGTTCCGGCTGATGCCAGCGAGATTGGCCGTGATGTAGCCGATGCCGCCCATGTCAGCAGCGAGATTGTAGACCTCGTCAATGCCGCCGCGCGTGGCCATCAGGCACTTGTCGAGTTCGCGGCAATCCTGAATTTCGAACTCGTCGGCCGGACTGGTTTCATATTCAGGAAATTTGATGTCGACGCCGCGCACCCAATGACCGTCGGCCTTCAAACGACGGACCAGATGATGGCCGATGAAACCACCTGCACCCGTGACTAGCACACGTTTTTGCGCACTCATTTGGATGAACCCCTTTCACCTTGGTTGAATTTTCAGATTGCTGAATCTTTCTGTTGGGGGGCTGGGAAGCTGACAACGCGGCTTTCTGTTAACTGCTTGTCCGCGATTTTAACACGACTTTTTGATTTGAACTGGTCGAAATCCGAGGGCAGAACAGGGGCGGATTTCAACTGAATTTTCTTACATTAAGCAATTCCAAGCCGACATTCCATAGGAAGATCGGGCCATTGACGAGATATCGCCGCCAGAGACGTTTTGGCTCAGCATAGAGACGAAAGGCCCATTCCAGGCCGTTTTCCCGCATCCAGCTTGGCGCCTGGGTTAAACGCCCTGTATTCAAGTCGAAAGCGGCACCCACGCCCAATACCGCAGGGACGGTGAGCCTTGGGCAGTGCTCATACATCCACTTTTCCTGCTTGGGGGTGCTCAAACCGATCCAGAGTACGTCCGGGCGGGCGGCCTCAATCATGTCGATAACGGCCTTGTCCTCTTCGGGAGTGAGGGGGCGAAAAGGAGGCGAATAGCAGCCAGCGACCTGGACGCCGAATTTGTCTTGCATCGTCTTCGCCAGCATCTCCGGGACGCCTTCGGCTCCGCCATAAAAATAGTGGCGGTATCGGGAACCGGTTTCGCGGCAGAAGGTTTCCATCAATTCGGGACCGTACACCCGGCGAACCATGTTCTTGTAGCCGTGCCAACGACCTAGCCAGACAAGCGGCATGCCGTCGGAAACGACCATCGATGCGGCATCGAGCATGGCGCGGAACGGCTTGTCGACTAGGGATTCGGAGACACCATGCATGCCCGTAACGGCGACATAGCGGGATTGGCCGTCGCGGCGCTCGATCCAGCTTTCAAGGTTGCGGATCGCATCGGGAATCTGGACGGCATCGACGCGGACGCCAAGGACTTTAAATGTTGGCACGCCCGCGGCGCTGACTGCCGATGGTACTTGCATGGTGGTTGCGTTCATTTCGTTCCCCAAGGTCGATTTCTAATGGACTGGCTGGGCCAGCATGGTGTTTTGGTACAGCGGCGCGGAGACTCGCGATTGCGCTTTCGATCTTCGCCGCATAAATTCTGCCCAGCCGAGGATCATCAAGAATAGAGTCGGATGGTGCCACGTCATTTCGACGTTCACGAAGGAGTGAATCGTGAGCATGGTCATGACGCCGATCATTTCGAGCGTTACTTGCTTGTCGGCGTTGTTGATGCGATTACCGCGGTAATTGCGGACCAGAATGACCCAGATCCAGGCCAAGGAAATCGCGAACGGAGCCAATCCCCAGATGCTGGTGCCGACGATAACTTCCAACCAGTCGCTGTGCAGCTGGGGCGCACCGACGGAGGATAGAACGGCGAATCGGCTACCGGCGTAAGCGCCGAGACCGGTAAAGGGATGTTGCATGAACATGCGATAACCGATGGACCACCAGTCCAGGCGGCTTGACATCGAGAGCAATTCGGCCTGGCTCTGATCGCGCTGCAGGTAGCTCATGATCTTGTCGCCGACAGAAATGAGCAGTGCGATGGGCGCCGAGTCGCGATAGGGATACGGGATTCTCTTGGCTAACGTCTCGCCTGCCACCGCGAAAACTGCCAGCGGAGCCATTCCGAGCGCCGTCATGATGACAATCTTGAATCGCCGAGCGAAATACAGAACAACGATTGCCGCAATGACGAGACCGACGAAGGCGCTGCGGGTCTGAGCTGCAACCATTGTCGCTAATCCCATCAGGCCGACAAGCAGGTAAAACATCTTGTTTTTGCATTGCCCCCGGACTGGCCAGTAACGAACCGCGGCCACCAGCGCGAGGATCGCGCCTGTGTCGCCAAGTTCGTTCGACGAATACACGGGGAACGCACCTGAAAGCCGTGACTCGTCGAACCAGGTGGCGCCGGGCCAGATGGGGAGCCCGATCCATACCCAGGCCACACCGGCGGCGGCGATGAACCACGTCCAATCAATGAATGTTTTGTACTCTTCGCTGGTGCGAACGATCGTGAGGACCACCGCGATGATCGATAGATCCAGTAGATATTCGATGGATTTGTAGGCCGTCCATGAGAACTTTACAGACCAGATCGAAGACAACAGACAAACGGTGGCGAAGGCTGCCATGGAGCCGACGATGCCCTTGGTCATCGATGGTCCCCAGTCCGGCTTGCGGAACACGAGTCGCGCCACGAGGATGCACAGGACGATCACCTCGGGCCCGAGACGCAAGGCGGCCAACGAGTCTACCGGACTCTGCGAAATCTCAGAGGCGCTGCGGTAGCGGTACACGAAACCGCTGATCACGCTGAGAAACCAGACCCAGTGCCACCACTTCAGGCTCGGCCAGAAGCTAGCGAGAACCCGCCGCACTTCCTTCATCCCGACCCACGAGGCCCACATTCCCGGGATTGCCAGAATCATGGCTAAGGACACAAGTCCCAGATTTATGCCCCGCTCCATGACGAGCCACGCACCCGCGATGCTGCCCAGCGCTCCCACAATCAGGAACGGCAGGAATTTCAGCAGCATGACAGCTCGGGAAGGAGCAGTCCGTAGCGGCTCGCGATCCCACGCGGGTTTTGTGCCTGAGGCCATGGCAGCTTTATTTTATCGGCGCAGTTTCAATGAAGTGGGTACGAGGGTAACTACCGAGATGCGAGTGCGGGTTCCTGAGTTGGCGCTTCGAGCGGGTACCCAAGGCGCTCGAGCAGCGAGCCGGCATGCTTGCGAACAATGGAGACTTGAGCTTCCGTCATGTTAGCGCGCCATCCGCCGACCGAACCGCTGCGGATGAACTGGCCTTTCTTCGAGGCCCGTTGCGGAGATTCTTTCTCCTTGGCTTTCATGCGTTCCACTGAGTTGTTGGCCACTGCTTGCCGAATCTGAGCTTCGTTCGGCGTCAGGCCGAAGAAGCTGATGATTTCTGAGACGCCGGTAATGGTGTCGCGACGAAGGTCTTCGAATTTCACGACCAGCAGTTGTTCCGGCGTAAGCGGGGACGTTAGCCAGGAGTTCACATGGGCGGACCATGAGGCGAACGGATTCACACCCTTGGTCAGAAACTTCGGCAGATAGTCATCCAGAGGCTCATTCACTAATCCGAGAGCGGTTTGATAGGCGTACTCGGAGAGAGCCACGTCGCGAGGATCGCGAACGAGATAAACGGCCTTGCGATATTCGGGATGAAAGACCTCATGCGTCTTGATGAGGCGGCCACCGTTCGGCATGAGCGGCAGTCCGGTTTTGTGTTCCTTCACATCAGGAATTGACTCATTGACGTTGCCGAATCCCGAGGCTTGGCCGGCGATCGACTCAAAGAGCACGAAGCGGAGCCACGTGCTGCCCGAGCGCGGGTAAGAGGCGAAGAAGACATCGTTGGCCCGGAGGCTCTGGTGGCGCGCCCATACCAGCGGCGCGCGAACACCGGTCTTAGCTACTTGATGACGCAATTTACGAAGGATGGGCATGTTTTTCTCTCGTCGAGTATGGATTGGGCGGAGGAGAAAATCGGAGCGCTACACCTGGTCTTCAATGGGAACGGCTGTTGCCAGTTCAATGTGCGGTTCAGCAGGATCTTCTTTCGCTTTGCGGCGAAGCAGAACGAGCGTGACGGCAAGACCCACCACGTTTGCCAATACGATGCTCCAAACTACTCCCCAGAGAGCGAAATACTTGGTGGCAGGAATTCCGATGACCAACGTGATCGCGCTGGCGGCACAGTTGGCGATGAACATGGAGCGTGGCGATTCCATGGCACGAAGGACAATCGACGCTCCAACTCCAGCCGACCAGATGATCGTTTCCAACGCGAAGTATGGAAGGTAGTCACCGACGCTACTGTAGTTACCGGCATAGAGCAGCTTCAAAATCGGCGCGCGGAACGGGATCACGGCGGCCCAATAGACCAGAGTTCCGAAAGAAAATAGAGCGGTGAACTTCCAGGTCAGCGCGTAGACGCCTGCCTTCCCTTCCTTGCTATGCACGCGCGACGCGTAAGGCAGGAACAACATCGAGAGCGCCGCATAGGTTTGAAGAACGGGACCCGCGATGTTCATCAAAGCCCGCAGTTCGCCAGCGTGAGCGATGCCCGCGAAGATGCTGATTACCGAAAAGTAGAGGTAATTCGGAATCCATCCGGCGATCGAACTGCCTAAGGCCCATTTGCCATAGGACCAGTGCTTCTTCCAGGTTTCGCGCAGGTCGGGTACGGAGGTGGTCGGCTCCATGACGCGGTTCAAGGCGATCAGCAGCGCGATACCGCAGGCCAACGCCGCGAGCCCCATGAGCAAGAACGCCGAGAACGAAGACAGGATGTGGAGCTTGTTGATGACGAAAGCACCGCCGACAACCAGCACAAAGTACAGGGCTGCACCCACGGCGGCCGGGCCCGGAGAAATGCGAAGGTAGAATCCGCGCCGTCCAAGCCAGAACAAAAAGATGCACGGTGCCGCGACGGTGAGTCCAGCAAGCGCCCCGGCGAGCGCCGGTGATCTGCCCAGAGCCAACGTAATTCCAGCGGCAATGGCAAACGCGACAAAGATGACAGCGGAGATGGCATTGTGCATCTTCACCGACGTCTTCATGTAACCGCGCAGATTCTCGCGAAAGTTCGAGCCGCCGTAAACCGACATCGGCTCGAGCAAGAGTGCCTGATACAGGAAGGACAAAAGCAGGAAAATGCTGAAGCCCAAGCCGTACGCGCCGTATTGCTCGGGAGTCATCCAGCGGGCGAGCAGGAAACCGAGCACGAAGTTGGACCCGGCAATCAGTCCGTACTCAAGGATCGCCAGGCTACCCTTGGTTCCCCAGCGCATGGCCAGCTTTAACTTTCCGTTGCTGCCGGAATTTGTCGGCTGACTGGCTGGCTCTTGCGGATTTTCCGTCAAGACCGCTGCGTTCGAATTGTGAGTCTCTGACAAAGATAGGTCCTAAGAGATTGCGTAGGTGAATGAATTGATGAGCTGGTTAGGAGATTTGCTCTTGGAGTTCAGGTTCGGAACGCTCCTGCTCAGCTCGATTGAGGCACTCGCGCAAGGCTTCGGCCAAACTGCTCACATCGGGTTCTTTCAAGATGGATCCGTGATCTCCGACGATGTCGTGCACTTCGACGCCACCGGTAACCCACTTGGACCAATCGTCCGTGGGATTGTCCGCTCCCCGCAGTCCCTTCTCAGTAGCGCGGAACCAGGTGGCTGATCCGAAATAGACCTGCGGCCTGTATTTCTCTTCGGCAATGGAGAATACCCGGCGAACTTCTTTCAGGGGGCGCGGCAGGAAGAGAAACTCAAAACGTCTCTTGATGCCTTTGTGTATGCGCTTCCCGCGATGCGTCACGTATTTCAGTTGCTCGTCGAACGGCAACGTCAGCAGCGTGCTCAGCAGCATCTTGTGCGTTTTCGGTTTACCGGGATACGTATCGAGCAGTGCGAGTACGCCGACTTCTTGTCCGTCGGCCTGAAGCTGACGGGCCATTTCAAAAGCGATCAGACCGCCGAGAGAATATCCGCCAATGTTGTACGGACCCTCGGGCTGCACGGCACGAATCTCTTTGATGTAGAAGGCCGCCATCTCCTCAACCGTCGCATGGAAGGCGCGGTCGCCTTCGAGTCCCTGCGCCTGCACTCCATAGAATGGACGATCGGTGCCCATGTGACGTGCCAGGGCGTTGAAGCGCAGAACGGTGCCGCCCAGACCGTGGATACAGAAGAACGGTGCGCGATCGCCCTCCGGTTGGATTGGAACCAGCGAAGCCTGCGATGGAGTCCATCGCTCCTGTTGCAGGAGGGCGGCGAATTGCTCAATCGTAGGCGCCTCAAACAGAGTGGTGAGCGGAAGCTTGCGTTTGAAGCTGTGCTCGATGCGCCGCATGAGCCGGACGGCGAGAAGCGAGTGTCCGCCGAGATCGAAGAAGTTATCGCGGACGCTGATCGGCTTCTTCGCAAGAATTTCTTCCCACATCGAGGCGAGTTGCGCTTCTACGGGATTCGAAGGCGCGACATGATCTCCATCGACCGCGCTTGCCTGGGGTGCTGGAAGCGCTTTACGGTCAACTTTGCCGTTCGGCGTGAGCGGAAAATCGTCAAGGATGACGAAATCCGAGGGCACCATGTATTCGGGCAACTGGCGCTTCAGGAATTTGCGCAATTCGGCGGCATCGCAGGTTGAACCAGCGGCAGGAACGATGTATCCCACGAGCCGCTTATTGTTCAATCCCTCTTCGCGCGCGATGACGAGGGCTTCGCGCACAGCAGCATGCTTTGCGAGCGCAGCTTCGATTTCCCCAAGTTCGACGCGGAACCCGCGAATCTTCACCTGGAAATCGCGGCGGCCTACGAATTCGATTTCGCCATCGTCGAGGTAACGCGCCAGGTCGCCTGTCTTGTAGAGGCGCGCGTTCGGATCGGAGCTGAATGGATCGCGCACAAACTTTTCAGCCGTCAGCTCAGGATGATTCAGATATCCCCGTGCGACACCGGGGCCGCCGACGTGCACTTCGCCGGGCGTTCCGACCGGAACAGGTTGCAGGTTGCGGTCGAGAATGTGGATCTTTACGTTGCTAATGGGTCGGCCAATGGGAAGCGGCGAGGGCAAGGTTCCATGAGTGGGCGGTTCGTAGGACGAGGCGATGACGCAGGTCTCTGTGGGACCGTAGGTATTGATCCAGCGCACGCGAGTGCCCGCGATCCGGCGCCAGTTCTCCAGTACCTGAATCTGCGCTTTTTCTCCGCCGACAATGACCAGCCGCATGCTTTCGGGTAATGCTGCCTCCGACTCGGACAGCTCATGAACCAGTTCGTGCCAATACGCCGTCGCCACGGAAATGACGGTCAGCTTCTGCTGGCGCGCAAAGTGCAGGAAGTCTGCTCCTGCCAGCGAGAAGTTGCTGGAACGCAGCACTAGCGTTCCGCCTACGGTCCAGGTGGGGAAAATTTCTTCGATTGCGATATCGAAACTGATGGAAGAAAACTGCAGCAGGCGATCGCTGGAGCGGAGGCCGTACAACTTAATTGCCGCGTATATGTAATTGACCAGACCGCCATGGGTGAGCATGACGCCCTTGGGCTTACCGGTAGACCCGGAGGTGTAAATCACATAGGCCAGATTGCCAGGACTAACCAACGGCACCGGATTTTCCGCGCTCTCCGCGTGGAGGAATTCTCCGTTCGAAAGCATGCAGATGCGCTGCGTATGCGGGCTGGCGAGCTCCGGCAACAAGCCTTCGCGCGAGAGCAGAATCGGCGCGTGGGAATCTTCGAGCATCAGTTGCAGGCGCTCTTTCGGATAAGCGGGGTCGAGCGCAAGACAGGCGCCGCCGGCTTTGAGCACGCCGAGCAATGCCACGGCGAGTTCCAGCGAGTTGTCCAGGCAGACGCCCACCGGAATGTCAGGGCCAATACCCCGCTTGCGCAGGAAATGAGCGAGTTGATTGGCGCGCTGGTTCAGTTCGCGGTAAGTGAGCTTGTTGCGCTCTTGCAGAACGGCTATGCCATCGGGCTGAATTTCCGCCTGGGCTTCGACCAACTGATGGACGCACTTCTCGCGCGGATAGTCTGAGCCGGTGGCGTTCCATTCCACCAATACCTTGTGGCGTTCTTTCGCGCTGAGCAGCGGTAGCTCTGAAATGCGTTGATCCGGATTCTTGGCAACGGCTTCCAGAATTGAGTGGAAGCTCTCCATCATCCGGCGGACGGTCTTCGCCTCAAAAAGGTCGCTACTGTATTCGAAGCTGGTAACAAAACCGGATTCGCTCGGGACTACGGTGCAGGTCAGATCAAACTTGGATGTCGCCGTGTCGACATCTTTCAGGTGAAGCGTGATGCCGGCAACTTGTTCGATGGGCGTGCTGTTGTTCTGCACTGCGAAGAGAATCTGAAAGAGCGGGTTGTAGCTTAGGTTGCGTTCGGGGCGCAACTCCTCCACCAATTTTTCGAACGGCAGTTCGCGGTGATCGTACGCTTCGAGGGCCGTAGCTTTTACCCGATGCAGCAATTCACGGAACGGTAAGTCTCCGGACAAGTCGGTGCGCAGAGGGACGGTATTGACGAAGAATCCAACCAGATTTTCCACTTCGGCACGCTGGCGGTTGGTAAAGGGCGAT
>Ga0335070_10005568_pt1 | contig 14811 bp, 12 predicted proteins | sample Lox_Sample_13_FD_206722 | JGI IMG/M metagenome (GOLD analysis project Ga0335070, IMG submission 206722) | Soil microbial communities from Loxahatchee National Wildlife Refuge, Florida, United States - Lox_Sample_1.3 | ecosystem: Environmental > Terrestrial > Soil > Wetlands | place: USA... | reverse complement strand
CGCCGATGCCCGCAATCTGCCGCTTCCCGCGGGTTTTGACAGGATTCTCGCTGACGTGCCGTGCTCTGGAACCGGCACGCTCGCCCGGAATCCTGAGATCAAGTGGCGACTGAAAGCGGACGATTTCAGGGAACTCCCATCGCGCCAGGCCGCCATTTTGCGATCGGCGCTTTCGGTGCTCAGGCCAGGAGGGCGGCTCGTTTATTCGACATGTTCGCTCGAGCGCGAAGAAAACGAGGAGGTCGTAGAGATGGCGGTTGCTGGCGGAACGCACCTCAAGATGGTTGACTGTCGCGAAGAATTGAATGTTCTGCAGCGATCGGCGGAACTCGCAGTCCCAACTGGTTCGCTCGCGAGCAGGCGTTATCTGCAGACGCTTCCCGGTGTGCATCCCTGCGACGGGTTTTTCGCGGCGATGATCGAGCGAGTGATGTAGCGGGCTTCACCCGCCGGACAGCCGAGGGCGGTTGCCCATACGTGAGTTCGCGCCACAAGCGAAGCGGTTAGTGAACTTCGAAGCTGACCATCGATCCAGCCACGATCTTCTGTCCGGGCGCCGGAGACTGCGAGATGATCATGCTGGCGGCATTGACCTGGGGTTGTGAAACTTCGGGCACGCCCGGCTCGGTTAAAGGCGCGGTGCTGACTTTGCCCACCTTGATGCCTGCATCCTGAAGAGCAAGGGTGACGCTGCCCAGCGGCTGTCCAACAAAATTTGGCATCACGTATTCCGCGGGCTTCGGCCCGTTGCTCACCAGCAAATTAATCTTCGGCACGGAAACACCGCTCGCATTCGGGGGAGGGCTCTGAGACACGACCTGATCGGCGGGCGAGTCTGGAAGCTGCAGTTGGGCGATCGATCCGAGATCAAGCCCGCGCCGTCGAATGTTCAGCTCCGCCACGCGCTCACTCTCTCCGGCAACTTCGGGTATCGCCACCCGTTGGGGTCCCAGGCTCTGGGCCACGCGCACCGCCCACCCGCGACGCACTTTGACACCGGAGGCGGGCACTTGTGAGACGATCCGTCCTTCTGGCACGTCGGCGGAATAGAATTGGCGTTCTACGATGACCTGCAGCCCGGAAGGAACAGCTGCGCGCTCCGCTTCCAAGGGTGTCATGCCGACAAGTTTAGGGACCGTCACTTCGCGTCCGTGGATCGCAAGGCGCATCGCCGTCAACGCTGAGACGAGGGCCACGCTGAGCAGGATGAGCGCCAGCAGAAGTGTCTGGAAAAAACGCCGCATTGCAGCCGATTATAGCCGCCGAAACCATCAGTTGCGATCGTCGGGATTTTCTTCGGACATCGCCTCACCTTCAGCATCAACATCTTCCCATTCGGCATGGCAGTTGTGGCAAGTCCATGCCCGGCGCTCGACCGGAAGAGGCACGCCGAAGTAGGCGGAACCGTACGAAACGAGTTTGTTCAATTCGCGAAAACTGACGTCAAGAGACTGGCACTTCGGACACTTGGGCTGCTCGTACTCGCCCACTCCATCAACGTCGAGGGTCGGCGGTATCGGCTGACTCAGAATTTCATTCGCCGCGTCGACGTCCTCTGGGAGAACTTTCAGCTTAATGCCGCCGAGCAGATTGGAATAGAACCAATCCATGCGAATCATATTGTCATCGATCAGGTAGCATGCCATGCCGGCCGATTCGAGGCTGCCCTTGGCGAGAAGCGCCTCCGGCAGGTCGCGGAATTTGGCGACGGTCACCGCGTGATCAAGCTCGTAGGTGCCAAAGCCATGCGAATCCAGGGAAAGGGCCCGGCCGCGGCGAGCGGCCGCGGCGCGCAGTGCTTCCTTCGCTATATCGGTGAGTTCGTCCCAACTCTGAGCAACCTGCTCCAATTCCTCGTCGCTCATTTGCGAATAGGCTGATGCAATACGCTCCCGTTCATCCTGAGGAGAGGTCATGGCTGGAGATGATATCGCAAGAAGACGGTCTAGTTTCCGCGATTACCACCTCCGGTCGAGGCCATTGCCTTCTGCTGCGCAGTCCAAGCGTGAATGCGAGCGGCGAGCACGTCCATCGGCAAAGCTCCTCCCCCGAGCACTTCGTCATGGAAAGCGCGCACGTCGAACTTATCGCCGAGCTGATCTTTGGCGTATTCCCGGAGTTTCAGAATTTCAAGCTGGCCGATCTTGTAGCCGAGGGCTTGCGCCGGCCACGCCATGTAGCGGTCGGTCTCGCTTTGCACAGTCGGCTCGTCGAGTGCCGAGTGCTCGTGGAAGAAGTCAATCACCTGCTGCCGTGTCCAGTGTTTGTAATGGAAGCCGGTATCCACGACCAAGCGGATCGCGCGCAACATGTCGTCCTGCAAATGTCCGTAGTAGCTGTAGGGATCCTGGAAGAAGCCCGCTTCCTTGCCGAGCCGCTCGGAATAAAGGGCCCATCCTTCGGTGAACGCGGTGTAGTACTCGTGCTGACGAAAAGGCGGTAGCTCGGGCAACTCCTGCGCGATCGCAATCTGCATGTGGTGTCCGGGGACGCCCTCATGATATGCGGTGGTCTCGACGTCGAGCAGGCTGCGCTTTTCGAAATCGCCGGTATTGACCATAACGTGGCCGGGGCGCGATCCATCGGGTGTGCCGTTCACGTAAGAGGCTCCCGACGCTTCTTTTTCGCGAAACGATTCAACCGGCAACACCTCGAGCTTCGACTTGGGCATCCTGCCGAACATTTGCGGCAAGCGTGTGTACATCTGGTCGATGTACTTGCGATAAAGGTCGAGGATCTCCTCGCGCGAGTGCCCGTGGAGTTTGGGATCCTTATCGAGCGCGGCGTTGAAGCTCTTGAGGTCCTTGTAACCCATCTTGTTGGCAACTTCGAGCATCCTGGTTTCGATTTCTTTCACCTGCGCCAATCCGATCTGGTGGATCTGCTCTGGTGTGAGATCAGTGGTGGTGCTCTCTTTCACACGAAACGCGTAGTACGCGTCGCCGTTGGGCAGGGCCCAGACGCCGGGCTCGGTACGGCCCTTGGGCGCATACTCGTCGCGGACGAATTTGGTGAATTTCGCATAGGCAGGGATCACCGAAGTCTGAATTGCTGCCAGGCCGGCTTCGCGCAGACGCTTGCGGTCGGCCTCGGAGACACCGTCAGGAAATTTATCGAACGGATGCGCGAATGGCGACTTGTCGGCGGGCGTGTTGGCGATGCCCTCCGATTGCGTGACTACTTTGTCGAGCAACATACGCGGCGGCATCAGACCTTCGGCCATGCCTTTGCGCATTTGCACCATCGTCTGGTCGAAGAGCACGGGGAGCTTCTTGAGCCGCGTGATGTAGTCTTCGTAGTCTTTCACGCTATCGAACGACAGAATGCTCACGAGTTGTGGAGCCTCGATGTGGACGCCGCTGTTCTGCGTGACCGACATTTCCCACTGCTTGAAGCGGGCACCCTCGAGGCCCATCTTCAGATCTCGCACCATCAACTGCTTGTTCAGGACTTCCTGGTCAGGAAAGCCGGTCGTGTCGATGGCTTCAAAGCGGGTCAGGAACGCGCGCGTCGCGGCCAGGTCGTCGTCGATGGCCTTCTGAGAGAAGTCATCCAGCTGATCGTTGTAGCGCTTATCGCCCAAAATCGATGCATAGATTGGGCTGTGCTGCATGGTGTATTCCCACTGCTCGTGCAGCAGATCATTCAGAGCTTTGCGGCGCGCTTCAAGATCCGCGGACGGGTTGGCGGCAGTCATCGCACAGGGAACGAGCATCGCGAGAAAAACAAGGAAAATCATGAATCGCATCGGAACTCCTCAAGAATTGGCCTCAGGCTGGACAGCTTACCCTCACACCCTGTCTTGTTAGACGAATACGTGGTCCGTTTGTGATCGGTTCCCCAAAAATCAGCCGCGGGCGTTGGCCCGGGCACGCCGGAGCCCGGCGCGAATGCCCGCCCGAACTGCGCGCGCATATCCCGCCTTATTCATGGCGGCGATGGTGGTCGCGGCGATCCCCCCTGGAGTGGCAGCCTCGTGCAGCAGCGCGTCGAGAGACTGTACACCCTCACGCCAGGCAATCAGGCCATCGACAAGGGCATGAGCAGCGGCGAGCAATGCAGTCTTGCGATTCAGGCCCGCGCGACATCCAGCCTCGGCGAGGGTGGCGAGGGCATGGTAGCCATGGCTTGAGGAATAGGTAACGGTGAAAGCATCGAACTGGCGCTCGGGGACTTCCACGATCTCGCCGAATGTCGTGAAGAGATTGCTAACTTGCCGACGGGCGTGGGGGGCAAAGCTGCGGGCGAACGACAGAGCCGCCAGACCGCGCCGCGATCGCGACGCGGGGCTTGGCATGGCGCGGGCCCATTGAACCTGCGGCCCCAGCGCATTCCGCAAGCGGCTGAGGGGGACGCCGGCGGCCAGGCTAACCGCCGACAGTGGCCGATCGACCCGGCCGATTTCTTTGAGGAGAGCAAACACCGCATTGGGCCGGACGGCGACGATCATCAGATCGGCTTGCGCGACCGCTCGAGGCAGGCTGCGCTCCGGAATCGCGCCGTATTCTTCTTGCAGGCGCCGCAGCTTGGAAGGGTTGCGGTCGTGGACAATGATCCGGTATTTCGCCCGGGACAGCTTCAATCCAGCGAGCATCGCCGACGTGATCCTTCCGCCACCGAGAAAGACAACCGTCATGACAACTCCGCGCAGGCGTCATCGGCGGCTTCGAGCATACGATCGACATCGTGCATAGTGTGGGCGGTAGAAATGATCCAGTGCAGGCCGTTGGACGGCGTCATGTAAATGCCGCGATCGAGCAACCGGTGAACGAAACGCGAGTATTTGGCCGTATCGGCGTACTGGCAGTAATCGCGATAGTCGTGGATCGCGTCACGGCCAGTGAAGTAAATCTGAAACATTGGACCGAAGCCCTGCACGACCGCTGGAATCTCCCTGCGGCGAAAGAGGTCCCGAAGGCCCGAGATAGCGGCGTCGCCGACCGCGAATATCTGTTTATAAGCAGCACCGCCGTCCGCAGAAAGCAGATCGAGATTCGCTGCGATCACACGCATGGTCAGGCGATGGCCATTGAATGTCCCGTAGTGCAGCACCATTCCATCGCCCCAGCGCATGCGTTCGAGGATCGCGCGCTGGCCCGTGACAGCGCCAATGGGAAATCCAGCGCCGAGAGCCTTCCCGAACGTGCTGAGGTCGGGGCGCAGATTGAAATGCTGCTGGCATCCGCCGGGAGCGTAGCGAAAGCCGGTGACGACCTCGTCGAGAATGAATAGGGCACCGTAGCGGTGCGCGAGAGTGCACACCTCCTGCAGATATCCCTCGCGCGGCAGGATGCAACCCATATTCGCCATGATTGGCTCGGTGATGATCGCCGCCAACTCCGGGCCATGCCGAAGCAGAATGGACTCAAGCGCGGGCAAATCATTCCACGGCGCAAGAATCACGTCGTCAAAGGTTGCGGATGGAATGCCTTCCGAGTCGGGCCAGCGGGCAGGGTTTTCCTTCGGGCCGAGCTGATCGACGGGATGGCTGTGACCGTTGAGGCAGTAAGCGTCATACCACCCATGGTAATGGCCTTCGAACTTCAGGAACTTCGTGCGTCCAGTGTGGGCACGAGCGAGCCGCAGCGCCAGCATGGTGGCCTCGCTACCGCTATTGGTGAATCTCACCGCTTCTGCGGTCGGTACCATGCGGCAGAAACGCTCGGCTGCTTCGCCTTCAGCAGCTGTAGCGGCGGCGAAGTGCGAGCCATCCGCGATGGTGTTCGAAACAACCTCGACGATCTTCGGATGTGCGTGCCCCTGAATCAGCGCGCCGAACGACATCATGAAATCCACATACTCGTTGCCGTCGAGGTCCCAGACCCGCGAACCCCGGCCACGCTCCAGAACCACCGGGCCGGATACATAGACGGCTGCGCCACGCGAAGGCGAGTTCACGCCTTCGATCAAGGACCGTCTGGCGCGAGCGTACCAGTCATGGGAACGCGGTCGATGGTTGGTCGGGATGATCATTGTCAGTCGGCCGTTCCGCCGCCATCCACCACGAGCGCGGCGCCGGTCATGAAGGAGGAGTCGTCGGAGGCGAGGAAGAGGACAGCCTTCGCAATTTCGTCGGGGGTACCGATGCGACCGAGCGGGCGGTTTTCGCAGCCGGCAAGGTATGTCTTCCAGTCGAGGCCGCGCATTTTCGCGTCTTCGGGGAGCATGGGCGTGTCGACGTCGCCGGGGCAGATGCAATTGACGCGAATTCGCTGGCGTCCATGATCGATCGCCATCGCTTTGGTCATCAGCACTACGCCGCCCTTCGAAGCGCAATATGCCACAGCCCTGTCGCCACCGACGATGCCCCACCCCGAGCTGTTGTTGACGATCACGCCGCCTCCCTGCGAGATCATCGGCGCGAGCGCATATTTCGACATCAGGAAGGCGCCTTTCAGATTGATATCGATCTGCAGGTCCCACTCTTCTTCGGTGCACTCCAGGGCGGTTTGTGGATAGAAGATTCCGGCGTTGTTGAAGAGAATGTCGAGCCTGCCGAATGAAGCGAGTGTCTCATCGACGGCGCGCTTGCACTCCTGAGCCTTGCGGACGTCGGTGCGCAGAAAGATGGCTTGGCCGCCGGCCTCGAGAATGCGCGCGGTGACCGCGTGTCCGCGCGTTTCGTTGCGGCCGGTGATGGCGACCTTCGCGCCTTCGCGGGCGAAAAGAAGAGCGACAGCTTCCCCGATGCCGGAAGTACCGCCGGTGATGAGAGCCACTTTATTCTCGAGACGCATGCGTTTTTTCTCAGGCCTTCAACGAAGAAAGATTAACCACCGGGGCACGAAGGAACACATAGAGAATCAAATTGTTCCTGCGAGCCCGCCGCCATCGACAACCAGCGCCGCTCCCGTAACGAATGACGATGCGTCGCTCGCCAGGTAGAGAACCGCGTGCGCGATATCAGCGGGCGATCCGACGCGGCCCAGCGGGCGTTTCGCCGCTTCTTCCAGAAAGTGATCGCTCGGTTCGCCCAGTTGCTGAGCTTCGTTGCGCAACATCCCCGTGTCGGTGTCTCCCGGGCAAATGCAGTTCACGCGAATCTTCTGCGGCCCGTGATCGAGCGCCATCGCTTTCGTCAGCAGCACAACCGCCCCTTTCGAGGCACAATACACAGCCGCTCTCATCCCTCCGGCAAGGCCCCATCCCGAGGCAGTGTTGATGATCGATCCGCCGCCTGACTTTTGCATGTGCGGGATGACCTCCCGCGAAAGCAGGTAGATCGATTTCACGTTGACCGCCATCACACGATCCCAATCTTCCTCGCTCAGATCGAGGATGGTGGCGCGGCGGATGATACCGGCATTGTTCAGGAGAATATCGATCCGCCCGAATTCGCGGAGAGCGCGGTCGACAAGACGCCGGCAGTCATCGGCTAGCGTGACATCAGCCCGCTCAAAGCAGGCCCGGCCTCCGGATTTCGCGATTAACTCCGTTGCCGCTCGTCCGGCTTGCTCGTTCACATCCGCAACGACTACCGAAGCACCCTCGAGCGCAAACAACTCGGCGGTAGCGCGTCCGATGCCGGAAGCGCCGCCGGTTACAATCGCGATTTTGCCCGCGAGCTGCATCTAGCGGCTGGCCAGCCCTCCCGCGGTCTCCGCGCCATCGGCGGTGAAGACATGGCCGGTGATGAAGGCCGCGTCGTCGGATGCCAAAAACGCAAAGAGGGCGGCGATCTCTTCAGGTTTGGCGTGGCGGCGAAGGGGAATTTTGCGGTTCACTTCTTCGAGCATTTCGTCGGTGTACTCGGCGCGCTGCATCGGCGTAAGCACATAACCAGGAGCAACCGCACACACGCGAATCTTGGGAGCCAATTCGAGCGCCATCGACCGCGTGAGTTCGATCACGCCTGCCTTGGTCGCGTTGTAGTCGGCATAGTAGGGATATCCCATCACGCCGTTAGTCGAGGCGGTCTGCAGAATGACGCCGCCTTGGCGCTCCATCATGTGTCGAGCGGCAGTTTGCGCAACGTAAAAGACACCGGTCATATTCACGGCGATCACCTTCTCCCATTCCTCGGGAGTGATCTCGAGAAAGTTGTGGCGAATGCTGATCCCGGCATTGTTGATGAGCACATCCACTCCGCCCATCAGGTGGATAGCCTCGGCGAACGCGGATTGCACCTGTTGAAGATTCGAAACGTCCGCGTCCAGTATGCCCGCCAATTCGGGCAGTTCGTGGTGAATGCGGTGCCGGGCGGCTGCGTCGCGGTCGAGCACACAAACAACGGAGCCTTCGTCGAGAAAACGCGCGGCGGTGGCCGCTCCAATACCGCTCGCGCCCCCGGTAATCAGGACTCGCTTTGCTTCCAAACCGCGCACGCAGGCCTCCGCAAACAAAATGGGTAGTCAGAATACTCCGCGACGGGCTTCGGCTCAAACGCATCCGCGCACAATGCGGCCGTGTTGATCGATTGTCCGCGCGCCGGAAGAAGAATCAGTGTTTTTTCGGCAACGGCCGGGCGGCGCCCGCCTTGGTTTTTGCCGGCGCTTTTAGCTCGGTGGCAACATGAGTCGATCCGATGCCGTGCTTGATCAATTCGCGCTGGGCCGGCTCGGGCAACTGGGTTCCCTCGCCTTGCAGAATCTCCGCCCACATCTTCAAAGGTGCATGGTAATCGCCTTCGAATACCAGCAGGAGAATCCGCGGCGACGAAAGCGTTTCACCGGCTTTCATCAAGGTTCCGCTGGTCCGAACTTCGGTTGCAACCTGCGCGTCCGGTTCGACTCGCACCGGGATCGCGAGCGACTTCGTTTCAAGGTCGATATTGGCGAGAGCCTCGCCGGCGAAGCGATTCCAGAACGCCACGACGGGAACAGTGTCGACGCCGCCATCGCCACTCGAAGAGTATTTTGCCGGGAGCCTGATCACGCCTTGCCGAAGTTCCCGCTCGCCCATGCCGGAATACATTTCCAGGCCGGCAGCCTCCGTCGGAGCTTTTCCTCCTTTTGAAGTGAAGCGGTGGCGCTGCAAAATAATCCGCTCAATGGTGACATCGCTGTTACCGGCATTTCGGTACTCGACGGTTCCGATCGCGACATTGGGGAATTTGTCGTACACCTCGACGGCAATGCGGCGTTCCAGCAACACGTTAGGATGGCCAAGTGGGTGCGAAGGAATTTCAACTCGCTTTCCCGACCCCAGTTTCCCGATGGCTTCCAATTCCCGCGCCTGATCAAACTCGGGCGTAAAGTGCACTTCCTTGCCGCCAACGATCGCGAAATCGCTTTCTGATGGCGCGCCGACCATGGGATCATCGAGGGTGAGCAACTCCGAACCTTTGCGCAGTGCGGCCTTCATGTATCCACTCGGCTGAATTTCGAAAATTGCGGTCGGAGTGGTGAAGGTGACAGGCCCGCCCGGCTTGATGTTGACATCAATCTTCGACGGTTCCGTGGGGACAGGCTTCGGTTTGATCACCTGCTCCGGCAGTTTCGGGATTTCCTTGCAACCGGTGAAGGCGAGCAGAACGACCGTGAGAGCGCCAACCCACACGCCCCGCGAGTGCGTTGTGATCCGATCGATAGTCATCCCACCTGCCACACGGTATCGAGGACCGTGCCATCGACCCACTTCACTACCGCGCACGGACGATCGCCCAGTTTTGGCCGGGCCGGCTTTCCGCCGCAGATCTTCTCGACTTCCACCTTGATGTCCTGAATCGCACGGATCGGGAGCTTCGAACCCCTTACAGCATCGAGCAAATCCGTGCGGCGCGGATTGATAGCAATTCCACGCTCGGTCACGATGACGTCGACCATCTCTCCGGGGCCGGTCATGGTTGTGACCTCGTCCACGATCACGGGAATACGGTCGCGGAACGAGGGGAGAGCGAGGATCGAGCAACCGGAGAAGAGGCAATTCTGCCACCCGCCAATTCCGTGGAGCAGGCGGCCATCGGAATGAGTGACGACATTGGCATTGAAATGGACGTCGACCTCCGTGGCTCCGAGCACGACCGCGTCGACCAGCGACGCGAAATTCCCCTTGCCGTGATAGTTGTACGAAGTAAAAGGCGAGGTCGCCACGTGACGCGGATCGTTCGCCATCGACTTGACGCCATCGAGATCGAAGGTCTGACCGTCGAGAATGTAATCGGTGAGACCTTCCTGCAAGAGCTCCACCAGAAACTTTGTCGATCCGCCGCGCACGAAGCGCGCCTTCACGCCATTTTCCTTCATCATCTGCTTGAGGTATTCGACGAAGGCGAGCGCAATGCCGCCGGCGCCTGCCTGGAACGAGAATCCGTTCTTCATGATTCCGGCATCGCGAAGAAATTTGGCAACGAACTCCGCAATGCGAAGTCGATCGGGAGAGCGTGTGATCTGTGTGGTTCCGGAGACGATCTTCGCCGGATCGCCGATCGATTCCACCTGCACCACATAATCCACATTGTTGCCGTGAATCTGCCAGGGCACGCACGGGAACGGCACGAGATTGTCAGTCACGACGATCACGCGATCGGCGTAGGTCGAGTCGGCCAAGGCAAATCCGAGCGAGCCGCAAGCCGACTTGCCATGCGAACCATCGGCGTTGCCGAAGAAATCGGCGGTGGGCGCGGCAATGACCGCAATATCGATATGTACTTCACCGTCCTGGATAGACTGCCAGCGGCCGCCGTGCGAGCGTAACACGCCCATGCCGCGCATTTTACCTTGCGTGCAGTAGTCGCCGAGAGGGCCGTTCATCGAGCCCTCGATGTGGTGGATAGTCCCCTTCTCCATCAGATCGATGGCGCCTTTTTGCGACGGAAACGAAGCGGATGGGAACCACATCAGGTCTTTGATGCCGATGTGAGCGGCGGCCTGCAACGCCATCAACGCGACCTTGTCGCCGTCGCGCAGGTGATGGTGATTCGAAATCACCATGCCATCGCGCAGCCCGCACTTGCGCAACGCAGTTTCGAGATCCGGGACGCGTTTGTCTCCGTTGTCGGGGTAGTCTTTATTCGAGCGGATGGGCGGCGCCGCTTTGCGTCCGCGGGGCTGATACTTTCCGATTCCGAGGTACGGAATTTGCGGCTTGCCGTTCACCATCGTCGGCACACGGCGTCCAACCGCATTGTGCGCGAGTTCAACCCTTTCGCTCACTGGATGACTCCCATCGCCTTCGCTCGGCCCACCAGCTTCAGGGCGCGTTGCACCACTGGCGGATCGATCATCTTCGATCCCAGACTCACCACCGCCAAGCCCTTCTGCTGCGCATCTTCGAAGGCGGCAACAATCTTCTGCGCCTTTTCGATTTCCGAAGCTGAGGGTGCAAAGGCCTGGTGCACGATCGATATCTGTCCCGGATGGATGCAGCCCATCCCCTCGAAGCCCATGGCGCGCGACGCGTGGCCCCAGCGGCGCAGGCCTTCCATGTCGCCGACGTCGCCGAAGACCGAATCGATCGCTTGAACGCCCGCTGCCCGCGCCGCATTCACAACCCGTGAACGCGCGTAGGCAGATTCCCTGCCCTCGGAAGTCTTCGCCACTCCAAGATCAGCGGTGTAATCTTCGAGGCCGATGGTGAGCGCCGCAACATTCTCGCTGCTGGCAGCGATGGCGAATGCGTTCTCGATTCCCAGCGCCGATTCCAGGATGGGCATGATCCAGATTGGACGAATGATTCCCTGCCGCGACTTAATCTCGCCGATCATCCGGTCCACTTCGATCACCTGGCTGGGATGCTCTGTCTTCGGAAGCAGGATCATATCCGGACTCTCGCCGACGATCTCGGCCAGGTCTTCCAGTCCCAGCGGAAGCTGGTTGATACGCACCATGCGTTCGGCGGAGCCGAAATCGACGGCGCGCAGCGTATTCCGCACCAGAATTCGCGCAACATCTTTTTCATCGCGGTGGACGGAATCTTCCAGATCGAGGATAACTGCATCCGGCCCATGCAGAGACGCGTTGATGTAGTACTTCGGCTCTGAGCCGGGCAGATACAAGCGCGACCGGCGGAGACGATCTTTCGCGGACGCAGCGGGCGGCGGGAGTTGGGCGGGCAGCGATTTTTTGCCCAGCGCCAGTCCGGCCCGGCGTACGGCAGCTTCGATCCGGGCGGCAATCACGAACGGGAGCGCCCCCTCATCGTGAATGGTCAGGCGCGCATGCCTGATGCCGAGATCGTCGAGAACCTGTCCCGCCTGCTCGAGAATCGCGGTGCCATAGTAGGCCGCAACCCGCGACTCGAGCGAAAACTCGATGCCACCTGAATCCCGCTGATCGAATGCAACATGGACGTCGGAGCGAACGTCCTTGCCCCAGTGACCGGCCTCGGCCGGCGTTTTGGTTTCCTGTTCGCTGCTCATAAAAACCTTAACCACTTAAGGACCCAAAGGTACACGAAGGAAAGCTATTTTTGTGGCTTTGCGGTTCACTTGATTCTTTCCAGAATCGCGTCCGTCATCCGCACGGTTGAAGCGGCGCCCTGGCTGATCGATTTTGCCCCGCCCGGAATGCGCATCATATCGTACGTCCGAACCTTGCCTTCGCGCACTACCTCGGCAATTGCCTTGCGAATGCGGTTTGCTTTTTCATCTTCGCGGACGTGATCGAGCATCATGGCGGCCGACAGAATCATGGCAATCGGATTCACGATCGGCGGATCGAGTTCCGCGTACTTTGGTGCGGAACCGTGGGTCGGTTCGAATACCGACACCTCATCGCCGATGTTGCCCGACGCCGCGAAGCCCAGCCCGCCCACAAGACCGGCGAAGGCGTCTGACAGGATATCGCCGAACAGGTTCGAGGCTACAATGACGTTGTACTCTTCGGGGTTCTTGTTCAGCCACATTAGCTGAGCATCAATATTGGTCGACCAGAGCGCGACACCTGGATAATTCTTCGCAACTTCTTTCGCCACCTCTTCCATCATGCCCGAGGTCTCGCGCACCACATTCGGCTTCTCGCAGATCGTCACGCCTTTGAATCCGCGCTTCTTCGCATACTCGAAGGCGGCGGTGCAAATGCGCTTCGCGGCGTGGCGCGTGATGATGCGGCAGCTCACTGCCAGATCGGGGCCCGGAACATTCGCGAATGCCTTGAACTTGGGATGGGAGGCCAGAGCGGCACGGACGTTCTCGGGAGGATTCGTCCACTCGATGCCGGCGTACATGCCTTCCGTGCCCTGCCGGAATACGGTGGTATCGATGCGCGGCTCGTCGAAACCGCCATCCGTTTTCTTGCGGATGTAATTCAAAGGATTGCCAGTGAAGCCGACACAGGGACGCATGCAGATGTCGAGATTGAACTTCTGCCGCATGGTGACGATTGGCGAGTAGTAGACGTATCCCTTGCCCTGGAGTTCGGGCTTGAGTTCGGCCTGGGCGGCTTTGTTGGGCTTGGAAGTGATCGCCCCGAAGAGGCCGAGCTTGTGCTTGGTCAGCAATTCGATGGTGCGGTCGGGAAGCGCGTTGCCGTTATTGCACCAGCAGTCCCAACCGATGTCGGCGTGAATGTACTCGGCGTCGAAGCCGACCGACTTTAGAACTCGCAAGGATTCCGGTAGTACCTGGTTTCCGATGCCATCGCCCGGCATCGTGATGACTGTGTATTTCGCCATGAGGGCTCCTCAATCGAAGATCAGAACCTTAGCCGCAGAGTTCGCCAAGAATGCTGAGCAATGCAGCTCAACCGAAAAATCAAACCCCAAGATCAACCGCGGCAACGCAGGGAGTGTCGAGAAAACTTCTTCATTTCTTATCCTCGGCATTGCGAAGGCCTATGCATTTCTTGGCCTCCCATTGGTGTTTAACCCAACCTTTTCGCCACCAGATTCTCCACCCCGCCTGCAATCACCAACGATTGCGGCACACTGCCGAGCGCCGGGAAGCCGAATTTTTCGCCGCGCCAATGAATCGTGCTCGAAGTGAAATCGATGTCGATCTCGTCGCCCGGAATGATCGTCTTCTCTTTCGCTGCAATCTCGCCTGCAAACTGCTCGCGCACTGTCGCGACGAACTCCGGCACCTCGATGCACAGGAATCCATTATTGAAGGCGTTTCTCAAGTAAGTTTGCGAGAAGCTGGCCGCGATCACCAGCGGAATTCCTTTCGCTTTCAGGCACGTGACGGCCTGTTCGCGGCTCGACCCGGTGCCGAAGTTGAACTGGCTCACGATCACGTCGCCGCGGCTAGTGCGCGTGGCGAATTGCGGATCGTAATTCTCCATGATGACCTTGGCCATCATCTCGGGTGTCATGTCGTCGCGGTAGGTATAGTCCTTCCCGTAGATCGCGTCGGTGTTGACGTTGTCCTGCGGCATAAAGACGAGGCGGCCCGTCACGCGCTGCGGGAAACCGTCGAGAATCTCAACTTTCTCCGCGCCGCTGGCGGACGCTGCCAGTTCGGCGTATTTTCGCTGCGGATCGCCCGCCTTGAATTCATGCGGCCCTCGGATGTATCCGGCAATGGCTGACGCCGCGACCACCTCGGGGCTCGCGAGATAACACTTCGCGTCGCGTGATCCCATGCGGCCTTTGAAATTGCGGTTCGTAGCCGATATTCCGACTTCGCCCGCTTCAAGCAGACCGACGCCGAGCCCGATGCATGGACCGCATCCGGGTGGCAGCGGCTGAGCGCCGGCATCGAGCAGGGTCTGCCACGTTCCGCGACGCTCGGATTCCTGCTGCACCCACTGGCTCGCCGCCGCCAGATAGAACTTCACTCCTGGCGCGATCTTCTTGCCTTTCACGACGCGCGCTGCCGCGTCCAGATCCTCGAGGCGCGAATTTACACACGAAATCAGGTATGCCTTCTGAATCGCAACTTTATTGTTCTCGATGGCAGCGAGCGACTGCATCACTTGCACGGTGCCGGGACCG
>Ga0335070_10005566_pt1 | contig 14816 bp, 16 predicted proteins | sample Lox_Sample_13_FD_206722 | JGI IMG/M metagenome (GOLD analysis project Ga0335070, IMG submission 206722) | Soil microbial communities from Loxahatchee National Wildlife Refuge, Florida, United States - Lox_Sample_1.3 | ecosystem: Environmental > Terrestrial > Soil > Wetlands | place: USA... | reverse complement strand
GTGCTTGTCCCGGCTATGACCAACACGGCTGTCTCCGCATGGACGGATCGAGCCGTCGATGCGCAGCGGCTGAATATCCAGCAGAATCGCCCTGAAGTTGAGGAGGCGACCGCACGCGCGGCCGACTTCTACCGGCAACGCGGCATGGAAGCGGCCGAAGCCGGCCAGACAGCATCCACAGAACTGGCGAACTTCGCCAAAAGCGAGGCGATGGCTCGCGGAATCCAGTACGGCTTCCGTTTCTTGTCTCTGACCGTGAGTGTTACCGGGCTCCTGGCGGTGGCCCTGCTTGCCGGTTGTAAGATTCCAACGCGGGCCTGTGGCTCTGCATAAGCAGCCTGAGTCGCCGATGGGAGGCTTTCGGCTTTACGAACCCAGCGTCCCCAATGCGAGAGGCCTGGGACTGACTTGTCGATGAGTTGTGTGCGGTATCAGTGCGGGCCCTCGGACCAAGAACGGAGGTGCAAACATGGCCAGCTCAGCGCATCTGTGGGCGATTGGATACGACGATCCGGACCGAGCCGAGCAAGTCCAGGAAGAAATCACTCGTCTCGCAGGCCCCCGGCCATACCTGATCCTTCTGGATACGGCCGTCGTCGTGCGGCACGCCGATGGGTCATACCTGCTTAACCGTCAACCGTTTCCGGTGGTCAGCAACATAGTGGGCTGTGGAGTATTGGGCGTCCTAATCGGTTTGGTGCTCGCCGCGCCGCTGACCGCCGCCGCCGTCGGAGCGTTGTTAGGCTGCGTCGGCTCAGCAGTAGTGAGCACCGTGGGAATTGACGAAGGATTCATCGAGGATGTGAAAGCAGCAATGAAACCGGGCACGTCTGCCCTGTTCGTTCTGGACGACGCGGGCGACATGGAGATGATCTTACACGGAATCAGGGGACTGGGAGGGACCGTGCTGAAGACGAACGTGGATCTGGAGCGTACCAAGCTAATTCAGTCCACCTTGGCTGATTCGACAGACGGAACGGAGCAGGTTTGACCGGCATGATCGTCGTTTTTCTGCCGAAGTGGAGCACTTGCAATGGCTGCAACCGCGCATTTGCGAGCAAAGCCCTCCGTTCAAGGCGCATCCGGTGAGCGTGCCTTGATCCTGGCCAGCGAACGGCGCTGGGGCGGCATCTCGCCTCGGAATGAAGCTCTCCACGTTACACTGGAAGATGAAGAAGCTGGGCATCTCCCGCCCCAATAGCTCGCCAACCTGCCGGCGCGGGTACCAGGCCGTTGGCGCTGGGAGCGTGTTAGCAAACTTGCCAGGCTGCCCAGAAATCTACCCGGGAGCCGGAAGCTCGGCCACCAACGTTGACACGGCTCGCGGTGCATCATCGCGCTGCAACCTTCAAGTCCTTACTCCGGAGTCTCTTAGGAAACGAACGGCCGCCAATTTCAGCGATGGAACGGCCGTTGCATTGGAAGGGTCCATACGAGGGACCCGAACGGCCGCGAGATCACCGGGCAAAGACAAACACAAGCCGCGATCTGCGGCCTCAGGCTCCTCAACCGGGATGACCTCAATGTTGTGAATCACAGCGAGGTTCAGGATGCCCGATGGAAGGGCGCACCATGGCCCGAACACTGCGCAACCCATAGGAGATTGCGATGACCAAGACCATGCAAGCTGCTATTGCCAGCGAGTTCGGCAAGCCGCTGACGATTGAGGACGTGCCCATCCCCCAACCGGGCCCAGGCCAGGTGCTGATGAAAGTACAGGCGTGCGGCGTCTGCCACACCGACTTACACGCGATCAACGGCGACTGGCCGGTCAAGCCAAAACCGCCGTTCATCCCGGGCCATGAGGGCGTCGGCTTTGTGACAGCCGTCGGTCCCCGCGTAACGCACCTGAAGGAAGGCGATCGGATCGGCGTGCCCTGGCTGTACACCGCGTGCGGGCACTGCACGTATTGCTGGTCCGGCTGGGAGACGTTGTGCGAAGCGCAGCAGAATACCGGCTACTCAGTCAACGGCGCCTTTGCCGAGTACGTCGTCGCCGACGCCAACTACGTCGGCCACCTGCCGACGAACGCGGACTTCGTGCCGATCGCGCCGGTCCTGTGCGCCGGCGTGACTGTGTACAAGGGCCTGAAGGTGACCGAGACCAAACCGGGCGACTGGGTCGTGATCTCGGGTATCGGTGGGTTGGGGCACATGGCGGTTCAGTACGCCCGGGCGATGGGCCTGCATGTCGTGGCAGTTGATGTGGACGATCGCAAGCTCGAGCTGGCCCGCCAGCTTGGCGCCACGATCACCATCAACGCCCGCGGCACCGACCCCGCAGCCTATCTGAAGAAGGAAATCAGCGGGGCGCACGGCGTACTCGTAACCGCCCCTTCGCCGAGGGCGTTCGAGCAGGCCGTTGGCATGGTCCGGCGCGGCGGAACGATCGTCCTGAATGGTCTGCCGCCGGGCTCCTTCCCGCTGTCGATAATTGAAATGGTCCTGGAGGGCATCACCTTGCGCGGCTCGATCGTCGGGACGCGGCTCGACCTCCAGGAAGCGCTGACCATGGCCGGAGAGGGCGCGGTGAAGGCAATGGTCCAGACGGCGCGGCTCGAGGACATCAACGACGTGATCGAGCGGCTGCATGAGGGGAAGATCGAGGGGCGCGTCGTGCTCGACTTCGGTCGGTAAACGAGAAGCCCAATGTCACAAGCATTAAACATGAACCACAACCATGTCACAGCGATTGCGCCCACAGAGTTCCGATTTGTAAGCGCAGACGGATCGAGTATGGCGTGCTATCGTAGGAATAGCAGCAGCCCCGTCCGCGGCGTGGTCCAGATTGACCACGGCATGGGCGAACATATTGGGCGGTATCCAGGCGCGATTGCGATGACGAATGACCAAGCTCCAAGGGGCCGGATGGTCCGGCAAGCAAGTGGTCGAGATGCAATCAGAACACGGGAGTCGAAGCGAGAGCAGAGGGGCGTCGCCGAGGATTGGCAGCAGTTCGACGAAGTAACCGCTGCGGGGTCCTGACGCGAGTGTGACCTGTTTTGGCGTCCTCCTGCGGGCAATCCGAGCGAAAGGAGGCTCATGTTGCCCCCTACTGACATCCGGGCGGTCATTGAGCGATCGACCGCATACTTCCAGCCGATCGTGGACCTGAACACAGGCCAGGTGCTCGGGGCTGAGACCCTTGTGCGCTTTGTCGATCCAGATGGTACTCTCCGCGGGCCCGGCGGCATCATCGAGCGAATCGAGGAGAATCTGGACGACCTTGAAGCATTTATGTGGTGCCTCTTCCGCTTGATCGCGGAGAAGGCCGGGCCACTGCTGGCTCGGCACCGGGGCTTTTACATCAGCGTCAACGTACCACCGGTCATCCTTGGGTCACCACGGCTCAAGCAAATCCTCGATCATTTCAATCTGATTCGGTATATCGATCGCCTGGTGTGTGAGATCACGGAGCGTCAGGCCCTGACCGATGCCGGCCGGGAAGCGCTCGCCATCGCACGGCCACTGGGCCTCCGAATCGCCATGGATGACTTCGGGACCGGGCAGAGCAACCTGAAGCAACTGATCGGCCTGCCGCTGGATATCCTGAAGATCGATAAGTCGGAGGTCGACCCGCTGATGAAGGACCCGACGGCCGACCGGTTGCTGCGCGGAGTGGTCGCGCTGGCCGCCGCCCTGCGTGTGAATGTCATTGCCGAGGGTGTGGAAACCCGGGAGCAGGCTTTCTTCCTCCGGGCTGCGGGTGTGGACGCCGGTCAGGGCTGGCTGTGGAGCAAAGCCGTTCCACACGAAGAGCTGGAGCGGCTGATCGCATCGGGCTTTCCCGAGCATCGGCAGTGGAAGTAGGCAATCAATCGCTCCGGGACCACCGAAGAACACTGATGAAGCCAGGACCGACGAGGCGCATCTACGCGCCGCAGCCGGCCCGGGGCGAATCGCTTGACGTTACATCGAAAGATGAAAAAGCTCGGCATCTCCTGTGCCGAATGGCGCGCCAACCTGCCGGCGCATGCGCCAAGCCGTTGGCGCTTGGCAGATTAATTGCCCGCGATGTCCTGCCACACTGCTGCCACCTAAACCCCTGCGCGGGGGTCTGTTAGGAGACAAGCGACCGGCGATTTCATTCCCGGCACGGAATTTGCGTGTGTTCCATGCAGAAGAGCAGAACAGCGTCTGCCATGGAGTTTGAATCAGACATTTCCAAAGAAAGGAAGAAAACCATGCAAGCAAACAGAAGTTCAACTGTACTGATTGCGGCCAGTGTGCTGCTGTCTGGTATCTCCGGTTGCTGCGCAATCCGTACACCGGAGTCGGCACTGGAAGGTACCTGGGAACTCGTCGTGAGCAACCCGCTGCCGCACTTAACGAAGACAACCATGACCTTCGATTGCTCCGGACACATGACACAGGTGTCGTATACGATCGACGAGAACACGATTACGTGGAACAGCCCGTCCAGCGATGTAAGCGTCGCCGGCGATCAAGTCCATGTCTCAGCCACCCAGGGTCTGGCAGGCTTCACGTTCGACGGCACCCTGGATTCGACGAGCGCGCCTGCCCGTGCCTCAGGCAAACTCGACCTCAATCTGAATTTCGGCCCGGTCTCACTCTCGCTGAACCAGGGCGACGCGACTCTCGTCAAGCAGTAGGCAAAAGGACCACCGTGGTCGGCGATCCGCGGCTGGTCATCGACAGAGGTGCTTCGATGTTGCGAATCACAGCAAATGGCAATCGGCAGGTTCTCATGCTCCGGCTCGAAGGGCGATTGGAAGGGCCGTGGGTGCATGAACTGGAGCAGTGCTGGCGCAGCAGGTTGGACAACGCGAGCGGGCCAACTGTTTGCGTCGACCTCACGGACGTAACGTACATCGACGCCGTGGGCAAGGCACAATTGGCTGAGATGCACAAACAAGGGGCCCGGTTCATCGCCGCCGACTGCATGACGAAGGCCGTCGTGGCGGAGATTGTCGGGAGATGAGTATGGTAACCCTCTGCATTCAATCCGAAACGAAAGCCGGTCGTGCCGGCAACCTGCGCAAGCTTCAACCGGCTCTGAGAACTCCCGACGAAACCACCCTTGCCGGTCTGGCTATCGATGAGGGCAAACGCCTTCAGCAGCTCCTGTCCCGACCGTGCCGGTATGTTCGGCATCCCAGCTTCGGCCGCATGCGCGACCTGACGGACCTGCGTGGGGGAACGATGCTGCAAGGCGGTGCGCTCGCCGATGCCGAGACGCCGGCGGCAGTGCGGCCAGGCACGACCACGGTTCTCAGTGCCGAGCAAGAACGCCGGCTTTTCCACCGCTTCAACTATTGTCGGTATCGTGCCTTTCGCCTTCTGCGCCGGCACCGCGGCCAACGCCTTGGGTGCCGCGCGATACGCGAGCTGCTTCGCTGGGACAGGATCGCCGAGGAAACCCGCGCTGCCATCGTTGAGGCCAACACGCCGTTGGTACTGGCGATGGCGTCGCGCGCACGAGATTGCGGTGTCGACCTGGCCGACCTCATCAGCGAGGGCAACCTGGCGCTGCTGCGCTCGGTCGACAGTTTTGACTGCTCGCTCGGCTACAAGTTCAGTACCTATGCGTGCAACGCGATCCGGGCAAGCTTCTCGCTCGCTGGGAAAAGATGGGCCCGCTATCACGCCCATTATCTAACCGGACTCGATCAGTTCATTCACTTGAGCGACTGCCTTGATCCCCAGCGAGAACACGCCGAGATCGAAGGGGCTGAGGAGCTCCGACAGATCCTGCTCAGGAACGGCGCCGGGCTCAGCGCGGTCGAGCGACGCGTGTTGCACGAGCGTTTTTCATTGAATGTTCTCGGAAAATCCGAGCCGCCGAGACCGCATACTCTTGAGGAGATCGGGACCGAGCTCGGCGTCAGCAAGGAGCGGGTGCGGCAGCTTCAGAAGACGGCGCTCGGCAGGCTCCGAGCGAAGCTCGATTGGCACCGGCCCATGACGAACGCAATTGGATAACAGTGGATCCAGCATGTGAAGGGACACTCAAAATGACACTGCGACATCGGAATCGAATTCGACAGACCAGCGGGAACCAGGCAGTTCGCGAGTTGGAGGCGGCCGCAGTAGGCGAGTTGACGAGCCGCGACGCCACAGAGGCCGAGATTCGAAAGCGCGCCCACAGAATCTACCTGAGCCGCCACGGCGCGCCGGGCAACGCCGTGCTTGATTGGCTACAGGCGGAAATTGAGCTTCGTGACACGGAGGCCGACGTGTGTCTCTCATGAACGGTCCATCTTGTTTAGGCGCCCGTTCAGCATCAAGGGCTCGCCGACCGGGCCATTGGAACGAATCGTGAACGAACAGCTTCGTAATCAGAATGGAGACGGCTGCGCTAGCCGACCTCAGTGTAGGGCTGCGGGCCAGTTGTTTCCCTTGCTGATCGCGGCCGCCGGCGGCCGTCCGGGGGCCGGAGCGTGCGCACGACGACAGGGGGATGCCCCATGACCAAGCCGCGTTCCAAGGCTCATTCCGTGCCGATCGCCCTGCTGGGCGAATTGACGGACCAGCAGCGCCGCTACCTGGAGACCGTCGTGGCCGCGGTCGGCGGCAAGCTTGTTGCACAAGACTCGGCGGACGCACTGCGCAAGTTCGCGGATCAGCACCGGAGCGATCCGGCGGTCATCGTGCTCACGTTCAGGAAAGATGTTACCGGTGTGGTGGCCGTCGTGATGCATCTGCGCCGAATGGGCTCGCAGCTACCGATCGTATTGCTGGCTGGCAACGGCAACCGGCCGTATCTGCCGCTGTGGCAGGAACTCGGCCTGCGTCCAATCGAAGAAGGAGAGTTGCACGGCACGAAACTCCGTGACGTGCTGCGCGCGGCGCTCTGCGACGTTCAGCCCACCCCGTCGTCCGAACCCCCGCCGCTTACGGACGATGAGCAAGGCGTTAACATTGAACGGCTCGCGGACGACCTGAACCGCCGCGTGCGCTGCAGCGCCGGCAAGAGCCAGGTCTTTTTGCACTCGTTCGTGATGGGGGTCGGGCAGACGACCCCTCCACAAATCACCCTCCGCTGTCCGCTGCGGACCAAACTCGGCCTCGAAACCTATGTCTACTACGAGCAGATCCGCGATTTGTGCTGCGGCGCCCCAGACCGATGTGCCTCGCTGCAGGCTTACACTGCCTGGAAGGAGCAGCCGATCAGCACGTACCTGCCGGAGAATACCGCTCAGGAGCAAACCATGTCCCAGCCCCAAGGACCTTCGCACCCCCCGGCGCGCGCGGCCGAAGAGACGTCGGGAGTGCGCCCGCGATCCATCGTGGATGCTCGGCCCCGCCACGGATTGCCGGAAAAAGACCAGTTTCTACTGGCCGTAGCCCGCCTGGGCGCCTCGGACCTGCACCTCAAAACCGGTGCGAAACCACGTGTGCGCGTCGGTGGAGTACTGCGGACTCTCGATGTCGACGCCCTGCCCACTGAAGAATTTGAGCAGAAGCTCTTCGAGTTTCTCACGCCGGAGCAACAGCAGCGTCTGATGCAGGATGGTTCGGTCGACCTCGCCTATGAAGTGCCCGGCTCCGACCGCTTCCGTATCAATATCTTCAGACAGGAATCAGGGTTGTCCGTAGCTGCCCGACGGGTGACGCGCGACATTCCGTCGATCGAAGCCCTCCACCTGCCGCCCATCATCAAGGAGATCGCCAAAAGCCAGCAGGGGCTGGTGCTCGTGGCCGGCGTCAAGGGCTGCGGAAAGAGCACAACCATCGCCTCGATGATCGAGTACATCAACCAGACGCGTGCGGATCACATCGTCACGATCGAGGACCCGATCGACTACCTGTTCACCCCCAAGAAAGCACTCATTAACCAGCGAGAGATCGGCATCAACGTCAAGGACCTTCCCACCGCCCTGCGGGCGCTGATGCGCGAGGACCCCGACGTGGTGCTCTTCGGCGACATGCGCGACTCGGAGACCTTCAGGGCCGCTCTCCAGGCCGCGGAAAGAGGCCAGCTCGTCTTCGGCACGGTGTATGCATCGAGCTGCGCACAGGCCATCGGGTGCTTGCTGGACCTCTTTCCCGAAGGCGAACGACACGCGGTTCGGCAGTCGTTCGCCTTCAGCTTGCGCGCGATCGTGGTCCAAAAGCTGTTGCCCAGTATCAAGCCGGGCGTACCGCGCGTGCCGGTCATCGAGGTACTGCTCAATGTGCCGGTCGTGCAGAAACTGATCACGGATGAGCGCGACACGGGTCTGGCGGACGTGATCCGCGCGGGAAAGGATGGAATGCGCAGCTTCACCGAAAGCCTGCACTGGCTCATCGAAAACAAGTTCATGAGCGTCGAGGCGGCCTGCGCCGCGGCGCCGAACTCGGAGGAACTCATGATGCGATTGAAAGGCATTCGTCAGGCGGGCGGTCGGGTGCTCGGCTGACTGCGGAAACCGCGCGTGATCAGACACGAGAAGATCATGGATATCCAGATCAGAATGAGATTATCGCTGGCAGACGCACTGCGTCACTTCGTGCGGACCAGGTCAAGAGGAGAAAATCGATGTTCATCTGCAACCACATGACGCGTGAACCCCTCTGCGTCAGTCCTGCCGCCGGGATGCGCGAGATCATTCAGATCGTGGAGCGGCACAGAATCCGGTACATCCCGGTTGTGAATGAGCAGAGGCATGCGCTTGGGATCATCAGCGATCGCGAGCTTCGCGCCGCGGCCGTTCAGGACGGTTTTTGGGAGAAGCAGGCTAACGAGGTCATGTCGCGCTCCCTGCTGACCATCGCGAGCGACGCGCCGTTCGGACGAGCGTTGACGGTTCTTTGCGCCCACGGGGCGGATGTGCTGCTTGTGCTCAAGGACGAGGCGCTCGTCGGTATCTTGACGCGCGGCGACTTTCTGCGGGCGCTCAGCCAAGCCCTCGCCTTGGACCAGGAGGGGAGTACGGTGGAGGTGTCGCTCACTGACCCGTCCGATCTGACCACCGCTATGGCCGTGCTGCGCGAGCACGGAACAGAGATTAAGAGCGCAGTCGCAGCACGCGTACGGGACGACGGCACTGAACCGGTGCTCGTCGTGCGGCTGGGCTCCCGCCACCAAAAACCGCTGGAGAAGGCTCTGGCCGAGGCTGGCCTGATCTTATTGGTGCCCGAGGAGGAAACATCCCGGGCCGACAGTGCGGAGGTGGAGCGTATGCCGGAACCCCTTTCCCTTCGGCGACGGGAAGGCTCGGACGGGGGTCTCTGAACTCGATTCTTGACGGTCAATTCAACGTGTGAAAGGAGACTTGGCATGACCTTGCAACATGGCAATCGAATACGCAAGAACGGCGGGAAGCGTGAGGTTCGTGAGCTGCAGGCCGCCGAAGCGGGCAAAGTAGTTGATGGCGGACCGACCGAGGACGAAGTTCGACGGCGCGCCCACGAGATCTACCTGAGCCGAAACGGCGCTCCGGGAAATGCCGAGTTGGATTGGCTGCAGGCGGAGACTGAATTGCGCGCCCGTAAGGCCGCCGCAGCGCAGCCCGACTGAGCCCTTGCTCACGTGTGGGTTCAGCCATGGCACCGGGAGCAACACAATGGCTACTGACACACCAGATCGGGTTCGGCAATTGACTGAGGAGCTTCGCCGAGCGCGCGAGGAATTGGATCGCTATGGAGAGCTGCTGCTCACCATTCAAAAGTCCATTCTGCCGCAGCACTTGCCCAGCGTTCCGGGCCTCGATTTGGCCGTGCACTTTGCCGATGCCGACGCCGTGGGCGGCGATCTTTATGACGTGCGCCCCGTCGGTCTGAAGACCTGGGCGATAGTCATCGCAGACGTGAGCGGCCACGGCCTTGCCGCTGCGGCGATCCTTGCATTGGTTCATGCTCTCGGAAACACGCTGCAGGGCCAGCAAGTACCGCCAGGTGCGGCGCTGGCGCTGATCAACCAGCCTCTGGCGACTCGTTACTTGGCCGGCACAAACCGATTTGTAACGGCCTGGGTCGGTCTGTACGACGCAGAAACCCGGATGCTGACATACGCGTCGGCCGGGCATCCTCCGCCCCGCCTGGTCCGTGGTGGCGAAATCCGCCGGCTCGTTACCGCGTCCGGGCTTCCGCTGGGAATCGAAAAAACGAGCGTATTCGACGATCAGACATTGCAACTCCTCCCGGGTGACCGCCTGGTTTTGTTCACGGACGGCATCACCGAGAGTATGGATGAGGCGCACGAATTCTTTGGAGACGAGCGCCTTGACGCGAGCCTCCGTGCCCCGGCGAGCACGGCCACGGAGCTGCTGGGCCGAATCGTCGATTCTGTCCGGACATTCCGGGCGGGGCGACTGGCGGATGATGATGAAACGTGCCTCGTCGCAGTGCTAAAGTCCGATTCAGCCGGCACCCAGAGGCCACGAAAGTGAGGTAAGTTCAATGGTGATCATGAATAATGAACAATCTCAGTCTAAAAGCCAAGCAGATCGGGGGCCTTCCGCCGCGTCGACGGCAGAAACGCCGGGCGGTTCACCCGCCGGGCCGGCCGATCAGTCCATTGGTCCGGACCCACAGCCGGGGCCAACCAGCCCTGCTCCGAGCACCCTGCCAAAACCATCCGAAGCCAAGCCGCCATCGCACCGCTGGCGAAGGCGGCTATTGCTGGCGGGGGCCGTGCTCGGTCTGGCAATCGGAGCGTATTTCCTCGTCCCGTGGGTGGTCACAGCACTGAACACCGTGAGTACCGATGACGCCTACGTCAACGGTCACGTGACCTTCGTGGCGCCACGCGTATCCGGGCAGGTGACCAGAGTCCTGGTGAGCGATAACAACCGTGTCAAGAAGGGTGACCTCCTCGTGCAGCTCGATCGCGAACCTTATGAGGTGAAGGTCAACATCGCCAAAACGGCCCTCGGGGCCGCCAAGGCCGATCTGATCGCGACGCAGGCCAGGCTCCAAGGCGTCGTGGCGGAAGCCGGCAGCTTGAACTTTGCCATGGAACATGCCATGGAAGATGTCCACAATCAGGTGGCGCTTATTCAGTCGAAAGTCGCCCTGCTGAAGTCGAGAAAGGCGATCCTCGACGACGCGCAATATGAATACAAGCGAGTCCTCGACCTTTTCCACAAAGAGTCCGCGCCGGAGAAGGAACTCAACGACCGAATCACAGCGCTTCAAGTCGCGCAAGCGAGCGTCGACGAGGCGCTGCATGACATCTATCAAGTCCGCGTCAACCTGGGCCTTCCAGCCCAGCCACAAGGCAGCGACGATCTGACCCAGGTTCCTGAAAACCTGGATCAGACGGCCACGACGGTTCGGCAGGCACAGGCCAGTCTGATCAACGCCGTGGCACAACTGGGCGTGACGGATACGTTAGAGAAAACCCCCAGTCAAATGCTCGCCGACTTCCGCAAACGCGATCCGCAAGGGGGGAATATCGATCGGATTTTTGCCGGACTGCTGAAGGACGCGCCGGCGATCAAACAGGCCGAGGCGAGACTGGCCCAAGCTCGGAGCAATCTCGACCAGGCCGAATTGGACCTCCGCTACTGCGACATCATCAGTGAGATCGACGGCGTGGTGACCCGCAAGAACGTCAACCCCGGCAACACTGTCCAGGCGGGGCAAAGCCTGATGGCCATCCGCTCACTCACCGAAATCTGGATCGACGCCAACTTCAAGGAGACGCAACTGGCCGACCTGCGGATCGGCCAGCGGGTCCGTTGCGAGGTGGACATGTACGGCGGCCGGCGCGAGTTCGACGGGCGCGTCACCGGTTTCACCATGGGCACCGGTCAGACCCTCGCGCTTCTGCCGCCGCAGAACGCCACGGGCAACTTCGTGAAGATCGTCCAGCGCCTACCGGTGCGCATCGATCTGACCGATTATGACCCCGACCAGGCGCCCTTGTTTGTTGGCCTTTCGGTCGAACCCTACGTGTACTTCAAGGAGCCACCCACCGGGCCGAACGCCGGGAAGTTTCTGCAACCGCTGGCCGATCTTCCGATGGGCCCCGCGGCCTCCGCAACCACGACCCAGGTTGGTTCCTCGTCCGCCGAGGCGAACGAACCATGACCAGCGTAGCACTCAGTCCGTCCATTAGACGTTCGGCGGTCAACCCCTGGTTCGTCGCCGCCGCGGTAGTCGTGCCCACATTCATGGAACTGCTGGACACCACCATCGTGAACGTCGCGCTGCGGTACATGGCCGGCGGCCTGTCGGCACCCGTCAGCGACAGCGAGTGGGTGATCACCAGCTACCTGGCCGCCAACGCCATTGTGCTGCCGATCACCGGCTGGTTGTCGGCCCACATCGGCCGCCGCAACTATTTCCTGCTGTCCATCGCCGTGTTCACGTTCGCCTCGGTGATGTGTGGCCTGGTGACCAGCCTGGGCGCGATGATCCTGTTCCGCGTGATCCAGGGACTGGCCGGGGGCGGCCTGCAGCCATGCAGCCAGGGGGTGCTGCTGGACAGCTTCCCGCCCGAGAAGCAGGGCACGGCCATGACCCTGTTCGGGATCGCGGCCATCATCGCACCCGTCGTGGGGCCTACGCTGGGCGGCTGGATCTGCGTGAATTACAACTGGCGGTGGATTTTCCTCATCAATGTCCCGATCGGCGTGTTCTCGCTCGTCGCCTGTTACGCGCTGCTCGAAGACCCGGAGTACCTCAGGCGGGAGCAGGCCGAACTGCGCCGTCAGCCGCTGAACTTCGACTACATCGGCCTGGGACTGCTGGCCCTGGCCATGTCCTGCTGGGAAATCACGCTCAGCAAGGGGCAGGAATGGGACTGGCTGGGCGACCCGTTCGGGCGGGTGCAGACGCTCGTGATCCTGTTCTTCGTGGGGTTGGGCCTGCTGATCTTCCGGGAGCTGCGGGTGGCCAGCCCGATCATCAACTTCCGAGTGCTGGGCGAGCGCAATCTCACCATGTGCTGCGTCATCCTGTTCTTTGCTTTCGCGGTGGTCTACGGCGCGAGCATCGCGCTGCCGATGATGCTGCAGGAACTGTTCGGCTACGACGCGCTCCGCGCCGGACTGGCGATGTCCCCGTCGGGCGTCTCCTCGCTGGCCGCCATGGTCGTCGCCGGCGCTCTGCTCGGTTGGCGATTGGACGCCCGCTGGCTGGTCGCGGCGGGCCTGGTGGCCATGGTCGCCGCGAGCTACTGGATGGCGCGGATGAACCTCGAGATCAGCATCGGGCAGGTGATTTGGCCGCGGATGTTGCTGACCCTGGGCATAGGGCTGGTGTTCGCCCCGGCCAGCGTGGCCGCGTACAAGTACATTCCGGTGCACTTACGCGGGGCGGCGGTCGGGCTGTGCAGCCTGCTCCGCGTGGAGGGAGGCAGCGTGGGCACGTCCATGGCCCAGACCTTCCAGGAAAGGCGCCTGCCGTTCCACACGGCGCGGGTGAACGAGTTCCTCGACCCCCTGAATCCGCACGTGAACACGTTCCTGGAACAGTCTCGTGCCTTCTTCTACCAGCAGACCGGCGATCCAGCCGGGTCGCAGTTGGGCGCGCTGCAGGTGCTGGACGACCTGCGACAGCAGCAAGCGGCGGGGATGGCCTTCCTCGACGTCTTCTGGCTGTGCGCCGTCGTGTCGGCGGCGCTGCTCGTGCTCGTCCTACTGATGAAGCGATCGGTGGCCGAGAAGGGGGAGCACATCGGAGCGGAGTAGGCCGGACCGATGGGCGAATCGCGCCGCTGCGAATAGTCAATGAGTCTCAAAGATAAGAAGTACTACCATGAAGCGAACAGGAAACTGGCGGATTCTGGAATTTGTTGTGTTGGGGACCTTCTTGCCTCTGCTGGCCCTCGGGTGCAATTCGATGAAGCAGGCCAGGTACCCATCAATCTACGAAGTGGATCGCACGGAGACGGTGCCGAGGATTTGGCCCAAGCAATCCGGTGCTTCAGAATACCGGCGCGATTCCGGATGTGATCACGATCGGCGTGTTGTGATCCACGAGGGGCGCGTGGACGAGACGAGCGGACGGTGAACGGCAGGGGAGTCCGATGATAAGATTGCGTGGCGCACCGCTTGCTGCGTGCCAGTGATCACCGCATGCTGCGTTGATGTTCGCCATACCGCGTTCGGAGAGTAAACGATGGATTCCACCATAGTCAGTGCATTGGCCGCCGTCTTGGGATCGCTCGTCGGCGGCTCCGCCACCGTCGCGACCGCCTGGATCACCCAAAGAACGCAAAGCAAGCGTGAACTGATTCGCGCTGAGATCAGCAAACGCGAAGCGCTCTACGGGGAGTTCATCGGCGAATGCTCCAGGCTCTTCATGGACTCGCTTGTACGTACATTGGACAAGCCGGAGGCAATGTTGCCTCTGTATGCGCTGCTGAATCGCGTTCGGGTGTCCGCGTCCAATGCGGTTCTTGCGGAGGCGGAACGCTTGTTGATACGGATCACGGAACAATACTTCTCGCCAAACCTATCGGTGCAGGAAATGCGCGCACTCGTTCACGCGGAGCCCGCCACCGACCCACTCAAGCCGTTCGGTGAGGCGTGCCGCGCCGAGCTGAAATCGATGCGCACCGCGGTGTAACTCCCGCCGCCATGGTGCATAGAACGCAAATGGTAAACCTTTTGGACCTGGGACCGAGGAGCAGTTGGCCATAACGTAATGGCTGACCGTGTCAGCTAGTTACGGACCATGCGAGGCAGCACAATGCGACCGATAGGCCGGCTCGGAGACAAGGCGGCTAGAATGGGGCCGAGCTTCCGCGATTGTCGGACACAAAAGGCACCGCCGCGAGGATAACCGTGGCGTATCGCTCTTATCGAGTTTGTGTCTTCCTCTTTTGCTTGGCGGCGACATCCGGCTGCGCGCCATTTGCCCGCCGGCCTCCGACGCCGGCCATTCACATGGACACGTCAGGAATGTGGGAGCCACGGCAT
>Ga0335070_10005565_pt1 | contig 14817 bp, 7 predicted proteins | sample Lox_Sample_13_FD_206722 | JGI IMG/M metagenome (GOLD analysis project Ga0335070, IMG submission 206722) | Soil microbial communities from Loxahatchee National Wildlife Refuge, Florida, United States - Lox_Sample_1.3 | ecosystem: Environmental > Terrestrial > Soil > Wetlands | place: USA: Florida... | reverse complement strand
TCTTCCAGCCCGACGCGATCTTCGCGAGGAACTTGTTGGGCGCGACGCCGGCGGAGACCGTCAGGCGCGTCGCCTCCTTCACCTGCGCCTTGAGCCGCTTCGCGACCTCCATCCCGAGCGGCTCGTCCCAGGCGTTCCGGGTGACGTCGAGGTACGCCTCGTCGAGGGAGAGCGGCTCGACGAGCGGCGTGACGGCACGATAAAGGGCGAAGATCTCCTTCGACACGGCGGAGTACTTGCGGAAGTCCGGCCGCACGATCACGAGGTCCGGGCAGAGGCGCACGGCTCGCGCCATCGGGATCGCGGAACGGACGCCGAACTTCCGCGCCTCGTAACTCGCGGCCGCGACGACGCCGCGCCCCTTCGGGTCGCCGCCGACCGCCACGGGCCGGCCCCGCAGGGCGGGGTCGTCGCGCTGCTCGACGGACGTGTAGAAGGCGTCCATGTCGAGGTGGAGGATCCGGCGAGGGAGCGCATCGGCGCTCATGCGGCCATTCTCTACGCGGACGGCGGGAGGAGGTGCTCGAGCGCCCACGTCACGGCGAGCGCCGCCGCGAGCGCGGGCAGCGTCCCGCCCGTCGACCCCGCGAGGAAGTACGCCGCGGCGCCCGCGGCCCAGCCGCACATCCCCGGGATCGCGAAGCCGCCGTGCCGGCTCGCGGGCCCGTCCTCGGCGTAGAGGTCCGGGACGACGACGGGCCGCCGGAGGAGGAAGAAGCGCGCGAGGAGGACGCCGCCGACCGGCACGAGGAGACCGCCAAGAAGCAGCATGAAGTCCGCGTAACGCTCGAGCCAGCCCGAGAAGAGAGAAAGGAGCGCGCCGACGATCCCGATCGTCCAGATGGACGAGAGGTCTCTTGCGCCCGGCACGAGGCTCTTCCACGCGAGCGCCGACATGTAGATGTTCACGAAGTTCGTCGTGAGCGTCGCGAGCGCGAGGAGGACGGCGCCGAGGCCGCCGAGCCCGGCGGCGGCGACCATCGCGCCCGGGTTCGTCGAGCCGGCGGCTCGCGCCGCGACGAACCCGAGGGGCACGAACCAGAGGCTCGTGAGCGCGAGGCCGAGGAAAACGGCCGCCGCGGCCTTGCCGGGCGAGCGCGTGTAGCGCGGGTAGTCCCCGAAGACGAGGAGCCACGAGACCTGGTAGCCGATCACGACGTCGAGGCCGCGCACGGCGGTCATCGAGCCGTTCCCGGGCGCGGTCGTGACGGCCGCGGGAAGGCGCAGAAACGCGAACGTGAGAATGCCTCCCACGACGAGGAGGGCCGGCACGGCGACGCGGTCCGCGTGACCGACCGCCCGCGGCCCGCCCGCGACGACGGCCGTCGCGAGGAGGCCGAGGCCGAGCGCCCAGAACTTCACGCTCGCCGGCCCGCCGGCGAGCCGAGCGCAAGCGGAAGCCGCGATCACGTTGTTGACCGCGATCCACGCGAAGTTCGTGATGTAGAGGATGAGCGAGACGAGCGCGCCGCCGCGCAGGCCGAGCGCGGCGCGGCAGGCAATGACGGACGGGACGCCGAGGCGGGGTCCGAGCGGCGTGAGCGAGGCGACGAGCAGCGTCCCGAGGACGATGCCGGATCCGGCGAGGACGGCGGCCTGCCGGAGCCCGAACGCCGGCGCGAGACTCGCGCCTGTCTGGAGCGTCGTCGCCACGAGGTTCGCTCCCGCGATGATGAGGAAGAGGTCGACGGGTGTCTGCGTCTTCTCGGAGTCGGGGACCGGCCCGAGATCGGCGGCCTGCATCAGGCGAGCCTACGCGACCCCGCGCGTCCGCGCGAGGAACGCGATCGCCCGCTCCTCGGCCCAGTAGACGGGCCGGAAACCGCGCGCCGCCACCCAGCCCGCATGGCCGCCGCGCTCGGTGACGAGGAACTTCACGGCGGGCGACGCCGTGCGCCGGGCCGCCGCGACGGACTCCGGCGGGACGAAGGGATCGTCGAGGGCGGAGATGCAGAGCGTCGGGACTGCGATGCGCGACAGGACGGCCAGCGAGCTGCACCGCGCGTAATAGTCCGCCGCGCCGGCGAAGCCGTGGAGCGGCGCGTTCGCGGCGTCGTCGAACTCGCGGAACGTCCAGGCGCGGGCCGCGCGCGGGATGTCGAGCCGCGAGGCGGCCGCGGGAAAGCGCCGGGCGAGCGACTCGGCCTTCGGCGTGAGCGTCTTCACGAAGGAGCGCACGTAAAGGGCGGACGGGAACGACGCCATGTGGCGGTCGCCGGCCGCGAGGTCGTAGGGGACCGAGAGCGCGGCCGCCGCGGCGACGAGCCGCTCGCCGGGGTTCTCGCCGAGCCATTTCAGGAGGACGTTCCCGCCGAGCGAGACGCCTGCCGCGAGAACGGGCCCGCGGTGCCGGTCCGCGAGCGTCCGGAGGACGAAGTCGAAGTCCGTCGTCTCGCCGGAGTGATAGAGGCGCGGGCGCTCGTTCGGGATCGTCCGCGCGAGATTCGTGAGGTCGCGCGCGCAGAAGCGGAAATTCAGGACCGAGGGCCGCAGGCCCGCCTTCACGGCAAGCGCGAGAAGGCCCTGTGCGTAAACGGAGTGCGAGCTGCCCTCGAGCCCGTGGAGGATCAGGAGGGGCGTCGCGCCGTCCGGAACGGGCGCGTCCGCGTGGTCGAGAAAGAGCGTGTCGCCGTCCGGCGCCGTGAGCGCCTCGCGGCGGAGCGGCACTTGCCGGCGGGACCGCGCGAGGCGCCCCCAGACCGTCTGGAGATGAGCGCTCCTCAACCACCATGCCGGCGAGAAGTCCGCCGGGTCGCCGCCGTTCCCCACGGTCCGCCTTTCTTCCCGCTACTCGTTCGCCCGGGGAGCGAAGATTCTAGAGTCGTTCATACGGAATTCCGGAGCCGTCTTCGGCACGAACGGGAACGTCGGCTCGACGTTCGCAAAGACGGCCGGCAACCCCGCCCCCGGCCGGCGCGTATCCGTCCCGTGACCCCGCCGCCCTGGAGACGCCCCGCGCTCGTTTTCGGCGCCTGGACGGCCTTCGGCGTCTTCTTCGCGAGCCAGCTCTACCTGCTCTACCCGATCGCGTTCGGCGGGCGCCAGATCTCCTTCGCGTGGGCGCTCGTGATCAACCTGCCCTTTTACTGGCTCTGGGCGCTCCTGACGCCGGCGATCTTCGGCCTGGCCCGCCGGTTCCCGCTGAACCGTGCACGGTGGAAAAAGAGCCTCGCCGTCCACGCCGGAGTGAGCGTGGCGCTTTCCGCGGTCCACCTCCTCGCCGCCGGGTCGCTCCTCCACAGCCTGTTTCCGAGCGGCCGCGCGAGCTCGTTGTCCTGGGCGCTCGAGAGCTTCTTCCGGCTCAACTTCCACGCGAACATCCTCACGTACGCGGCGCTCGTCGCGCTCGCCTGGGCCACGGACACGTACGAGAAGTACCGGGACCGCGAGCTCGCCGCATCGCGGCTCCAGACGCAGCTCGTCCAGGCGGAGCTCGGCGCGCTCAAGATGCAGCTCCAGCCCCACTTCCTCTTCAACACCATGAACGCGATCGCGGCCCTCCTGAAGCCGAACCCCGACGCCGCCGAGAACATGGTCCTGCAGCTCGCGGACTTCCTGCGCCTGACGCTCGCGAGCACGGGGCGGGCCGAGGTGACGCTTCGGGAGGAGCTGGACTTTCTCGAGCGCTACCTCGCGATCGAAAAGACGCGTTTCGGCAGCCGGCTCTCGACGCGCTTCCGCATCCGGTCGGACGTGCTCGACGCCCGGGTTCCGAACCTCCTCCTGCAGCCCCTCGTCGAGAACGCGATCCGCCACGGCATCGCGAAAAGCGCGGAGGCGCGGCATCTCGAGGTCAGCGCGACCCGCGAGGACGGGCGCCTCCTCCTGCGCGTCTGGGACGACGGGCCGGGCCTCGGCCCCGGGCCCGCACGGGAGGGAATCGGCCTCTCCAACACGCGGGAGCGCCTCCGCCATCTCTTCGGCGAAGACTTCTCGGTCTCGTACGCGAACGCGCCCGGCGGAGGCTTCGCGATCACGATCGCGTTTCCGCTCGTGGCGGGCGCGCCGGCCGCGGAGGTCGTGGACGCGGTGTACGGCTTCTAGCGGCGCGCTGCTCCCCGGCGCGCACGCCGCGGTCCCGGCCCGCGCGACCGCCGTCCCTGACGGCGTGACGCCGATGCGATTGAGCACGAGATTCAGAAGCGATGGCGTGCCGTCGTCGTCTTCCGCCCGCCGCCGCGGTCGCATTCGCGGCGTGGACTGCCGCGGCCGCGCCCGGCGTTCCGGACGCGGGTGACGCCGTCGGCGCGGCGGCGCTGCGGGGCCAGCGCCCGACCGGCCCACGCGAGGTCCTCGAGGCGAGCCTGCGCGCTCCGGCGTTCCGGCTCTGGGAGCTCGCCGGGTACGGGAACGACCGCTCCGAGCACGCCGCGTGGGTCGTCGCCGGATCCGGCGGCCTGGCGTGGCGCGCGTGGCCCTCGGACGGCCGGTACCTGCAGTCGCGCTGGACCGGGCCGACGCCGGCGAACGCGATCGCGATCGTCCACACCCACCCGGCCACCGTGAACCCGCTCCCGTCGGTCCAGGACCGGGAGACGGCCGCGCAGCTCGGCCTCGCCGTCTATACGGTTTCCCGGAGCGGAATCTGGAAGGTCGAACCCGGAGGCGCCGTGACGCGGGTCCGGGACGAACACTGGTGGGACGGGTGCGGGCGCGGATCCGCCTGCCGCGAAAGCGTCCCGGGGCCTCTCGTGCTCGCGGAAGCCGCAATCCGCGGGACCGCCGAAACCGAGGCGCGCCCGTTGCGTATCACGAGGTGATGCGTCCTTCAGTCCGCACGATCATCGTGGACGACGAGCCTCTCTCGAGGGAGCGTCTCCGGCTTCTCCTGGCCGAGGAGCCGGACGTGGAGGTCGTGGGCGAGTGCGGGGACGGCTGCCAGGCCGTGATCGCGATCGAGACTTTGAAACCCGACCTCGTGTTCCTCGACGTCCAGGTCCCGAACCTCGACGGCTTCGCGATCCTGGAAAGCGTCGGAGCGGACCGCATCCCCGCCATCGTGTTCGTGACGGCGTACGACCAGTACGCGATCCGCGCATTCGACGTCCGCGCCGTCGACTACATCCACAAGCCGTTCGGCAAGGAACGCCTCCACAAGGCGCTCGCGCACGCACGCGAGCAGATCACGCGCGGGAAGTCGGCCGACATTTCGGGCCAGCTCGTGGCGCTGCTCGAGGAGATCCGGCCGCAGAAAACCTACCTGAAGCGGATCATGGTGAAGTCCGGCGGGCGCCTCTATTTTCTGCGCACGGCCGACATCGACTGGGTCGAGGCTGCCGGCAACTACGTGCGCCTCCACGTCGGCACCGAAGCCCATCTGCTGCGCGAGACCATGAACGGGCTCGAGACGAAGCTCGACCCCGAGCGCTTCATCCGGATCCACCGCTCGACGATCGTGAACATCGAGCGGATCCGGGAGCTTCAGCCCTGGTTCCACGGGGACTACGTCGTGATCCTCCGCGACGATCAGCAGCTCACGATGAGCGCGGGCTACCGCGAGAAGCTCGACGAGCTGCGCGGACGCGCGCTGCCGGCCTGACGCGGGAGGCTGATCACGACGACGCGCCCCTCGAGGTCGGCGACCGCGAGGCGGCCGCCGGGGAGGAGCGCGAGGCCGGATGGCCTCCCGAACCGCTGGCCCTCGGGCTGGTCCTTGCCGCGCGCCGTCGCGAGCAGCGTCCCGTCGGGCGCGTAGCCGCGCACCTCTCCCATCAGCGGGACCGAGCACCACACGACGCCCTTCGCGTCCACCGCGAGGTAGGGTTCCGAGAACGTTTCGCGCTTCCAGCCGGCAACGTCGAACGAACGGACGAACGCGCCGTCCGGCGTAAAGAGGACGGCGCGCCCGTGGTCGTTGTCCGCGACCCAGAGACCTCCGCCGGGCGCGAGCGCGAGGCCGTTCGGCCCGGCGAGCCGGCCCGGCCCGTCGGCCTTGCCCCACTCGGCCTGCTTCGTTCCGGCGGCGTCGAACCGGACGATCCGGCCGTTGCCCGTGTCCGCGACGAAGACGCGGCCGGCCGTGTCGACCGCGATCCCGCGCGGGCCGAAGAAGTCGCCTCCGAACTCGCGCTTCCATGTCCCGTCCGCGCCGAAGACCTGCACGCGCTCGTTCCAGGTGTCCGCGACGTACACGAGGCCGTCCGGCCCCGTGGCGATCCCGCACGGGTCCTTGAAAGCGCCGGGTGCCGTCCCCTGCGACCCGAAGACGACGAACGGCGCGAGAGCCTCGGAAAAGCCCTGGATGCGGTTGTTTCCGAAATCCGCGACCCAGAGGCGGCCCTGCGCATCCGCCGCGAGGCCGCGGGGCTGCTGCACCTGTCCGGCCTGCTGGGACGACGGGGCGGCGCTGGGCGCGGCGGACGGCGTGGACGGCAGCTCCTCGACGCGCACGAGCGCCGCCGTCTCTCCGGGCGCGTAAACGCCCCTGACGGCGAACACGGTGACGTCGGTGTTCCGGTAGACGGGCGAGAGGAGGTCCGTCCACTCGCCGAAGAGCGCGAGATTCGCGCCCGCGTATGTCCGGCGCTCGAGAGGCCCGACGACGACGAGCGCGACGTGGTAGCGCCGGAGAATCGCGCGGACCGTCGCCTCGTCGGGCGACGTGTAGGCCGTCCGGACGTCGCCCGCGCGGCGTTCGGTCTCCGCCTGGCTGTGGCCGCGCTGCTGCGTGTGGTACTCCCAGCCCTGCACGGTCGGCAGGCCCGTGTTCATCGAGTAGCGCGAAAAGTCCTGGTACGAGGGCCCCTGTGCCTCGAGGAGCACGGGAACTCCGCGCACGTGCGTGTTGATCCACTCGTATGCGGCGCCATCGCCGGGCGCGTACGACGCGAGGTAGGCCGTCCCGTCCAGCGTCCCGCGGGGCCAGTTTCCGCGGTCCTTCCGCAGGAACGTGGGCACGGCCGTCGCCGCCGTGAAGATCGCCGCGGCGCCGGTGAGGGCGACGGCGGCGCGCCAGACGGCGCCGCCCGCCGAGAGGAGCGCTTCGAGCGCGACGGCTCCCGCGAGGGCGAAGAGGAACCACGTCTCGAGATGGAACTTGAAGATCGTGTTCATGCGGTCCCAGACGACGACGACCTCGCAGCCCGTCAGGACGAGGAGGCCGAACGTCGTGAGGATCACGGCCGGCCGCCAGCGCGCCGGCGTGCCGCGGGAGAGGGACGCCGCGAGTCCGACGAGCGCCGCGATCCCCGTGAAGAACCCGGCGGACGGGGCCTCGCCGAGGCGCGGCGGGTGGAACCCGAGCGAAAGGAGCGACAGAGGAAGAGCGACCGCCGCGAGGCCGATCGCGAGGCGGGACGCACGGCCCGGCGGCGGGTCGGATCGCCGGAGCGCGACGAAGAGGAAGGGGACGAGGAGCGCGAGGAAGAACGCCCAGACGTTCGCGAAATCCCACGGGGACGCCCACGGGCCCACCTCGCGGCCGAAGTTGCGCGGGGGCGGCGTGAAGCTCGCCCAGAACGGGCGCACGAGAACCCACGCGACGAGCGCCGCGGCGCCGGCCGGCACGACGACCTCCCTCGCGAGGCCCGCGAGGAAGTCTCCGGCGCTCCGCGGCGGCGTCGCGACGAAGACGGCGAGAGGAAGGAACACGAGGAGCACGCCGTAGACGGGGAGCGCCCAGCCGTTCGTGATCTGGAGCGCGGCGAAGAAAAGGCCGAGGAGGAAGGTCGCCGCGGCTGCGCCGCGCGCGCCGTCGCGCGGGCGCGTGACGAAGAAGAGGAGGAGTGCGACGAAGCCCGCCGCGAACGGCATCGCGAGGACGTGCGCGTGGAGATCCGCGAAGAGGAAGCTCCACAGCGGGTACTCGTTGATCGCGTTCGGCGCGATCACGCGCGTCGTCGCCCACCAGTAGTGCCAGTCGAGCGCCTGTCCGGCGGCGTGGCGGTGGATCGCCTCGCGCACGCCGGATGCAGGCGCCCAGAAGACGGCGAGGAGGACCGCGACGGCACCCGTGCGGAGGCGCCCGCCGAGGGCGGCGCCGGCCGCGAGGACCGACGCGGCCGTGAGCGCGGCGGTCGACGCGATCCCGAGATTGAAGAGGACGCCCGCGTGGATGCCGAGCAGCTTTCCGAACGCCGCGAGCGCGTAGTGGCCGAAGTACGTGTACGAGAGCGGCGCCCCCGCGAGCCACGGCTCGGGCGGCGGGAGCGTCTCGGCGCGCAGGAGCGTGTTGAGGAACGCGAAGTCCATGGGCTTCTCGCCCCACTGGATCTCCGGGTTCAGCGCGCGGATCGCGAGGAAGAAGACGAACGTCCCCCAAAAGACGGCCTCCGTCTTCCATCGCTCGGGGCGGGGCGTCCACGCAGGTTTCGCGCGGCGCACGACGAAGCCGGCGGCGAGGAGGACCGCGGCCCACACGAGGAGCGGGCCGCGCGTGAACGTGGTCCAGTGCCACGAGACGAGGAGCCACGGAACGAACGCGAACACGAGGACGCCGAACGTGCGGCCCAGGGCGTGAAGGCCGGGCCGGGCGGGCAGCACGGCCGAAAGCAGCGCAGCCCCCGCGAGGCCGAGAAGCTCGAGGAAAGCGGCGAAGAGGAGCGTCGCGGGGAGCGAGGAGCGCAGCGCCGGCAGAGAGGACCCGGCCTCGACGGCCGGCGCGCCGCCCGGCGGTGCGTTTGCGCGCGCGAGGAGGAGGTCGTTTCGTGAAAGCGCCTTCGAGGGCGCGGCCGTGAGGAGGACGTGCTCGAGCTCCGGCGCCGGGAGGCGCTTCTCGTTCCGGAAGATCAGGGCCTTGGGGTGGTCGTAGACGGAGAAGGACTCGTCCGCGAGCTCGTCCGGAACGGAGATGCCGAGGATCGCGGGGCGCGAGGCGACGTCCTTTTCGAGGACGAACCCGAGGTCTCCCGCGAAGAGGAGCCGGAACGCACGGTTCGTGAGCGGGAACTTCGCGGGCGCCCGCGTGACGGCGCCGTAGAGGCGCTTCGTCTGGAGGACGAGCCAGTCGGTCTTTGCGAGCTCGTTCGCGAGCTTCGCCATCTTCTCCGGCGAGTCGTTCTCGTAGAACGGGAACTGGACGACGGCGTAACGCTCCGCGGGCCGGCCCGGGAAGGTGAACGGGAAGCCCTCGTCCCAGTCCTCCTCGAGGACGCGCGCGCCCTCGGGGACGTGGTCGTAGAACCAGGCGGACGCCGTCACCGCGCTGTGCTCGCGCGTGTAGATCGAGAGGAACGCGAGCGCCCAGACGGCCGTGCCGCCCACGACCGCGGCGCGGAGGATGCGCCCGGCCCGCCCGCGCTCGGCCTTCTCCGTCAGCCACGCCCCCGCCCAGAGGATGAGGATCGGGTAGACGGGGAGGAGGTAGCGCGGGAACTTGACCTCGAACGTGCACGTGATGAGGACGTACGGCACGAGGAAGGACGCGAGGAGCCACTCGCCTCTCCGGAGAGACCTGAAGCCGGCGAGCCGCGCGCCGGCCGCCCAGAGCGCTGCGAGGCCGAGGAGCGGCCCGAGACACCAGAGGACGAGCTCCTTTCCCTCGTAGAGGAAGTCCGGGGTGCCGACGTACTGGTTCGTATACGGCATGGCCCCGGCATGGCGGACCATCGCGCCCTGCTCCGCCACGGAGCGCCAGAACTCGTGGTGATCGAGAAAGGCGTACGGCTCGCCGAGCGCGAAGGCGATGAGGACCGCGGCGCCTCCGGCCGCGAGGAGCGCCGCCGCGCGGCCGAATGCGCGGCCGTCCCGGCCGCCGAAAAGGCCCGTCGCGAAGAAGACGGCGAGCGCGAGCGGAAGGAGAAGCGGCGCCGCGCTCGCCTTCGTCGCGAGCGCGAGCCCGGTCGCGACGCCCGCGAGGACGGCATCGCGCAGGCGGCCCCGGCTCGCGAGCCTCGCATCGCAGACGAGCGCGAGGAGCACCATGAACGTGAGCGCGACGTCCGTGGCCGCGAAGTGCGAGGTCTGGATGTGGAGGACGGCGAGCGCGAGGAGGAGGCCGGCGAGCAGGCCGGCCTTCTCGCCGTACCAGCGCCGGCCGAGGAGCGCGAGGAGGAGAACCGTGAGAGCGCCCCACACGGCGGACAGGAAGCGCCCGGCGTGGACGACGCCGTCGTAGGAGGCGAACGACGAGCGCCCCGTGACGGCCGCGAGGGAGGACGTGACGGCCTTCGTCACGTAGAGCGGGAACGAGCCGTACGCGAAAAAGTGGGGGTTGAGCTGGAGCGGGCGGAACGACAGCTTGAGGATCGCGTCGCCGATCGCGCGCTCGTCCGGGTGGTAGAAGTGCCCCTGATCGAAATCCAGGCCGACCGCGCGGACAAGGAGGGCGAGGAGGAAGAGGCCGGTCAGCCCCGCGGAAACTCGTCGAACGCGTGGGGACATGGTCGGGCGGTCCGCCGAGGTTACCATTGACGGACATGAGCTTAGGCCTCCGCGGGCGCGCCCTCGTTGCGCTCTTCGCGCTGTTCGCGGGGTTTCTCGCGGCGATCTCCGCGCACACGCTCGCGTTCTCGGTGGCGGCCGACGGGACCGGCGTCGTCGTCGAGGCGAACGGCCACACGTTCCGGGGGGATCTCGGGGGAGAAGGCGGCCTCGAGATCCGCTACTACCCGCAGGAACGCTTTTCGACCGTGCAGATTCTCGTCGAGGACCACGGCTTCCTTCGCAACGGCCTCGCGATCCTCGCGCGCATGGGCCGCCGGTTGACGCCGGAGCCGCGCGTCTTCCGGCAGCCGGCGGGCGAGACGCGCCGGTACGTCCTCTTCGACCCGTTCCGGGGCGCCCTGACCGTCCACCGGGGGCTGCCGGAGCTGCGCCTCGAGGTCAACGTGCCGGACGACTCGATCGAGAGCTGGCAGGCGGGGACGAAGACGAAGGCGGTGAAGATGGCGCCGCCATGGCTGCGCCTCACGCTCGCGCCGCTCGCCGCGGCGTTCTTTCTCGCCGGACTCCTCGTCGCCGCAGCCGCGATCCTCTTCGGCCCGCCGCGGGGGATTCCGCCGGATGCGCCGCCGGTCCCCGCGGGGTGGCGCGCCCCCGCGCTCGTCTTCGTCGGCGGGACGCTTCTCTCGGCGGCGCTCCTTCTCGGCGTCTTCCACGCGATGCCGGGATTCGGCGACGAGATGAACTACCTCATGGAGGGGCGCATCCTCGCCGCCGGCCATCTTTCCGTTCCCGAGCCGGCGCACCCGGAGTTCTTCCGCGTCGGCTGGATGGACATGTTCGGCGACGACCACAGGGTCTGGGGATTCCACCCGCCGGGTCAGAGCGCCCTCCTCGCGCTCGGCTGGCTCGTCGGCGTCCCGTGGCTCACGGTTCCGCTCGTCTTCGGCGGGATGCTCGCCGTGACGTACCTCCTCGCGCGCGACGTGCTCGGGTCGCACGCGTGGGCGCTCGCGAACGTCGCCGTCGTCGCGACGTCGCACTACGCTCTCTCGCTCTCGTCGTCGTACATGGCGCACGCGCCGAGCTTCCTCGTCCTCGGGCTCTACCTCCTGTTCCTCCTGCGCTTCGCGCGGACGGGGCGCGCCCGATTCCTGCTCCTCGCGGCCGCCTGCGCGGGCGCGGCGTTCTGCATCCGCCCGATGAGCGCCGTTCTCGCCTCGCTCGTGCCGCTCCCCGCCGCGCTCGCCTGCGCGCGCGGCAAGGCGAAGGCGCGGACGTGGGCGCTCGCGCTCGCGATCGGCCTCGCGTTCTCGTCCCTCGTCTTCTTCTACACGTGGGGGATCACGGGGCGCTTCACGCTTCCCTATTCGATCAAGGGGCCGGAGGTCGGGCAGACCGTCTGGGTGCGCCTCACGAAGGGCTGGACCGTCCACGAGTCGAATCTCTTCCGCAACGTCAACGAGCTCCTGCACCGCGTCCACAGCTTCGGCGTCCTCGGGAACGCGGCGTTCTTCTGCCTGCCGCTCGTCCTCGCGGCGGCCCGCCTCCGCAGGCTCGGTGGCGCCCTCGCCCTCGCCTACGGGACGTTCGCCGCGTTCGTCGTCGCGCACAGCGTGCTCCACTGGTACGGCTGGAAGTGGGAGCCGCGGATGCTCTTCGACGTCTCGTTCCTCTTCTTCCTCGCGACGACCGCAGGCCTCCAGCGTTTTGCGGACCTCCTTCCCGCCGGTCCTCCGCGCCGGGCGGCGCTGGCCGTGGCCGCCGCCGCGTTCCTCTTCGTCGCGGCGGTCGACCTCCCGTGGCGCTTCCGGACCGAATATCACGACTACAACCTCGCGCCTCACGGCGTCCGCGACGCGATCGCGAAACGCGGCATCCGGAACGCGGTCGTTTTCTTCGGCGCCGAGAAGGCGTACGCCTGCTACACGCCGTACAACGCCGTGACGTTCGACGGAGACATCGTGTACGCGCGCGAGCAGGGTGACCTCCTCGACTACCTGCTCCTCTCCCGCTTCCCGCACAAGGAAGCGTGGTTCACGCCCGACGGGAACACCCTCGAGAGGAGGCCCAACTTCTACCGGCGGGACCTCGAGACCTTGAAGACCGACCTCGCGGCGCTCGGCGGAAGCCCGGCGACTGTCGTGATGCCGTGGGTCGACGTCGCGCCGACGCCCCTCAACGCGGCCCTGAAGCCCGCCGCCCCGGAAGAGCCTGGGCGCTTCCTGGCCCGCATGGCGAGCGCGCGCGGGGGCGGGGAGGCGCCGTTTACGGCCGTCTTCCTCGAGGGCGCCACGGAGCTCGCGCGTCTCGCGGATCTCACGTACGAAACCTCGACGCCCGCGACCCGGGGCGCCTACGAGGGACCGGTGGCTTTCCGGACGATCGGGAAGCGCCGGGCAGGGGCGGGCGGAAGGCTCCCCGGCATCCGGATGACGTGCCGCGAGGGAACGACGTGGGACGGCAAGCTCCTGTCCGAGCAGATCGTCTCGACGCTCGACATCGGCGTCTGCCCGGGCGAGTTTCGCTCGATCACGTTCGAGACGTCCTTCGAGCTGAAGGCCCCGCGGACGTGCGTCTTCAAGACGGAGTCCGACGACGGCTCGGGCGTCTTCGTGGACGGCGCGCTCGTCGTCGACAACGACCTTTCGAACACGCACGGAGCCGAGACGAAGAGCGGGACGGTCTCGCTCGGCCCCGGCGTCCACAATCTTCTCGTGAAGTACTTCAACGGCCCGGGCGGGGCGCGGCTCACGGCGACGCTCGAGAACCTCTCGGGCAAGCCCGTGCCGATCTCCGTCGCGGGATTCGTCGACGAGTTCGTGTTTTTCGTGACGGTCCCGAAGGAGCCGGCGCGTGTCCGCTGACGCGCCTCCGTCCAGCGGGCCCGCGTGGGCGCGGCGCCTCGGCGCGATCGTTCCGCTCGTCTTCCTCGCCGTCTCCCTCCTGACGCTGCCGGACTACGGCGAGACGTGGGACGAGCAGTTCGACCAGAACATCGGCCGCTTCTACGCCCACGACTGGTCGAAAGAGGGCCTCAAGGGCCTCGAGCGGTTCATCCCGCTCCAGCGGAACTACGGCCCCTTTTTCGACGTCGTGATCGTCGAGACGCACGACCTCGTCGTCGGCCGGCTCCACGCGATGAAGGACGGCGTCGCGTCGTACCACCTCCCGGTCGTCCTCGCGAGCACGGCGGCTCTCTGGATCGTCTTCCGTTTCGGGACGGAGCTCTTCGGCGCCGGCCCCGCGCTCGTCGCCCAGCTCTCCCTCGCCCTCATGCCGCAGTTCGTCGGGCACTCCCAGAACAACCTGAAGGACACGCCGCTCATGGCGTTCTTCATGCTCGCGCTCCTCCTCGGCCGGCGCGCCGTCCGGATCGGAGGCGCGTGGCGCTGGGCGCTTCTCGGCGCCGTCGCCGGCCTCACGTACGCGATCAAGCTGCACGCGTTCTTCATCCCGGTCATCCTCGTTCTCTGGGAGCTCGGAAGCCGCGAAGGGCGGGCGCGCTGGAAAAAGACGCTCGCGGGCCTCCTCGTCGCCGGGGCGGCCGCGTTCGTCGCGATCCTCGCGGTCTGGCCCTATTACCGGCACGCGCCGATCGCGCGCTTTCTCGAGACGCTCCGCACGTTCGGCGACCACGAGTACAACGAGTACGTCTTCTACCTCGGGCGGCACTACCGCGCGCACGACGTGCCGTGGCACTTCCCGTTCGTGATGCTCGGGGTCAACACGCCGCTCGTGACCGTCTTTCTCTTCCTCGCGGGCCTCGCCCTCGCGGCGGTCGCGTGGCGGCGGAAGAGCCCGGACGGCGACGGCCTCCGCCTCGTGACCCTCTGGTTCTTCGTGCCGATCCTCGTTCAGGTCCTGTCTCACGCGATCAAGCTCGACGGCGTCCGCCACTACCTCCTCGTGCTCCCCGCGATGGCTCTCGTCGCGGGATGGGCCGCGTGGGAGATCGGACGCCGCCTCGGCACCTCCTGGGGCGGGCGGCCCCGCCTCGCGCTTGCATGGGCCCTCCTCGTCGGGATCGCCCTCCTCGACGTCCTCAGGACGGACGTGCATCTCCATCCCTACGAGGTCGTCTTCTTCAACGCGCTCGCGGGGGGGCCCGCCGGGGCGCGCGAAAAGTTCGAGCTCGACTACTGGGGGGTCTCCTTCAAGCAGGCGGCCGAGTGGATGAACGCGAACCTCCCCAACGGCTCGCGCCTCCTCCTGACCGTGCAGGCGCAGCATTTCCTCCACATCGACCCGGCGAAGTTCCAGTTCGTCCCCGACCTCAAGCGCCGGCCGAACTACAAGATCAACCTCATCCGGGGGATCCTGAAGAGCAACGACCCGGACGGCGGCGACTACCTCCATCCGGCGAAGAAGCCGGTTTACGCGGTCACGGTGGACGGCGCGAACCTCCTCGAGATCTTCGAGTACGAACAGAACCGCGACCTCCCGGACGGGTCCGCGCTGGAGCCCGCGCGGCCCGTTCCGGCCCGGCTGGAGCCG
>Ga0335070_10005564_pt1 | contig 14817 bp, 9 predicted proteins | sample Lox_Sample_13_FD_206722 | JGI IMG/M metagenome (GOLD analysis project Ga0335070, IMG submission 206722) | Soil microbial communities from Loxahatchee National Wildlife Refuge, Florida, United States - Lox_Sample_1.3 | ecosystem: Environmental > Terrestrial > Soil > Wetlands | place: USA: Florida... | reverse complement strand
ACATTAAGATCGAGCCTCCAAATGTCGATCGTTGTCGAACCGCGCACGTAAGCGAGACGGTCGCCGCGACTCGCAACCGCGGGAAAGGTCCCCCCGTTTCCCCATGGGACTTTGGCCAGACTGCTGTCCATGCTTACCTGCCAAAGGTCACCACCGTTGCCGGAATCGTTGGAAAATATGATCCGCTCCCCATCGCTCGACCAGGCGAGACCACGCGGGTAGCCCATCATGGAAACTAAGGGTCGCGGTGTCCCGCCCGACATCGGAATGACATAGATTGTGTACACAGCAATGCTGGACGTGCAGACCAACGCAAGACTCTTTCCATCCGGAGAAAGCGCTGGGCTGGCTGCGTCCAGGCAGGGCAATTCGGGAGCCAATACTCGGGGTTTGAGCGTGTCCAGGAGAAGAAGAAAGACGTGCGATCCCGTTTCCGAGGCCGACCAATATGCCACGGACCGCGCGTCCGGTAACCAGCTGATCTGCATGAAAGGCTCATACCAAAAATCGGCCCTGGCCAGCTTTCGTTCCGATCCCCCTAGCGCCGGGATGACGAAGATGCCGCTGTCCGCGGGTGGCAACCATCGGGCAAACGCTATCTGACTGCCGTCGGGCGACCACGCGGCGCTGATCCATTTCGAGGGATGATCGGTCAAGCGAAGCATTCGCTCCGAGCCAATGGTCTTGACGTAGAGGTCAAATCCTTTGTCGGAATCGCCTTTCCAGGCAAAGGCGATTTGGCTGCCGTCCGGCGAGAAGGCAGGCACCACTTCCTGACCAGGTAGGCTGGTAAATGGTACCGTTCTCACCGAGCCTGAGCTCTCCGCAACCCTTGAATTCTTCCAGTGGATTAGGGCCGCACTCAGCAATAGAGCGAACACGATGAGGATCGAAGCGATGCTGAGCGTCTTCCACCGGAAGCGACGAAGGCCGCCAACCACAGGCCAGTTCGCTGGCGACGTCGCCGGTGTGGGAGGCTCCTCGGCTAAAGCGGAACTACGGAGGGACGCAGTTGCTGCCACACTCTCGCTTGCCTGATGGTCGGCGAGTCGGCTAGCCGTGTCAGTCTCGATGGCTGCAATGAACCTGTAACCGCGACGTGGCAGCGTCTCGATAAAGCGCGGCTTCTCGGCGGAATCCCCCAGCGCTTCGCGCAGCCGGTTCACGGCGGCATTCAGGCCCTGGTCATACTCGACAAATGTGTCCGATGGCCAGAGTCTCGAGCGAAGTTCCTCCCTCGTAACCATTTGCCCTGGCCGTTCCAACAACACCGACAAAACGAGGAAGGACTGGTTTGGCAACCGCAGCCTGATCCCGTGTTTGCGGAGCTCCTGCGTGTGGAGATTGGCTTCAAACGGACCGAAGCGTACGACCCTGGGTTGTGAGCTCGCCGAGTCCATATCTTCTTCTGCCGAATCTTAGCAAATCCACCTTGGCGAGACCGATGGACTAGATGATAACCATCCTATTATCAATTGCTTACGATGTGATGAAGATGCAATGCAGATGCTAGAGCGCGGCCATGGTCATTCAGAGGCAGTTGCGGCATGGTGACCTCGTAACGTGAGGCCAACTTGCCGACGAAACCCAACAGATTCTCTCGTACATCCACAACCACTGCGAACCACGGACCAGAAGTGGGCAGAATACCGTTCCGCCTTCTTCACTTCGTGGTCGCGACAGCGTTTCTGATCTGTCTTAGTCCGGTTGTCTTCTTCGGACAGATACAGACCCAGCCCGGAGGGACGCCGGGCCGGGCGCTGGCCCGCGTCACTATTCCGAGGATTCAAAACGCTCCTCGCATCGAGGACTTCGCGGGTGCAAACGTTCGGGGTACGGCCGCGCAACTGGTTGAAGTTTCCGGATTCATTCAGCAGGTACCGACCGACGGCGCTCCAGCCACCGAACAGACCGGCGTTTACCTGGGCTATGACAACGCTAACCTTTACGTGGTTTGGGTCTGTCAGGACTCCTCCCCAGAACAAGTTCGCGCCCACATCAGCCGACGCGAAAACATCCTGGACGATGATTATGTCCAGCTGAATCTGGACACGTTTGGAGATCAACGTCACGGAGTGGTCTTCGCGTCAAATGCGTTAGGAATCCAGTCAGACGGGCTGTGGACGGAGGGTGACGCCGCAATCGATTATTCCTGGGACGGTGTCTGGCGGTCCCAGGGCAGAGTAACCCCGCAAGGCTATGTGGTCTATATGGAGATTCCCTTCCGCACCCTCAGATTTCCTCACACGGGAATCCAAGATTGGGGATTTACCTTACTGCGCGTGATCGCGCGCAGCGGCGAGCGAGACTACTGGCCGCGCGTTTCCAGCCGCGTGGCCGGGGAGTTGAACCAGGCGGCAACTCTCGCCGGTCTAGAGCAAGCCCACTCCGGGCGCAACCTGCAATTCAATCCGTACTTGTCGCTGCGCAGCTTCCGTTCGCTCGACTTGCGTGACCCGGCAAACCCACGGTTCGCCTCGAAGACGGCAGAGGCCAAGCCTGGCCTTGATACGAAGATGGTGCTCCGCAACAGTCTGGTGCTCGACGCCACCATCAACCCGGACTTCAGTCAAGTGGAATCCGACGAGCCGCAGAACGCGGTGAACCAACGTTTCGAGTTGTTCTACCCCGAGAAGCGGCCGTTCTTCCTCGAAAACTCGAACTACTTTTCATCAAGCCAGGGGCAATACCTGCCCACGCCGCTGGTTTTCACACGGCGCATCGCCGACCCCGATTTCGGGGCCAAGTTGACCGGAAAGGTCGGGCCGTGGACGCTCGGTGGGCTCGTCGCAGATGACAAATCGCCAGGCGAAATCGTACCCGCGGGCGATCCGCTTGCTGGCCGGCGGGCAACCTTCGTGGTGGCGCAGGTGGCGCACGACATCGGCAGCCAATCGAGCCTCGGGCTGATTTACACCGACCGGGAATTTGCCGGCTTCTTCAATCGAATGGGAGGCCTGGACGCAAACCTGCGCCTGGCCCAGAACTGGACCGCTCGCGCACACAGTGTGGTAAGTTCAACGCTCTCGCAGAACACCACCGGAGAGCCAGATACGGTGCCAGGCCCATACCGGTTCGGGACGGATCACGAGGTGCAGCTTACGGGCTCGGGCCGACGTTTCAACAGCATTACCGAGTACCAGGATATCAGCCCCGGCTTCCAGACGGAGGTGGGATTTCTGCAGCGTACCGACATCCGTCGCCTCACCCAGTACTATCACTTCTATTTCCGCCCCGGAAACAGCTCGCTCTTGAGCTGGGGGCCGGAGATGAGCGCCGAACTGACGTACGATCACTCTGGCACACTGCTTCGCTACTCCTACTCGTTCGATCCCGTGTTCGCTTTTAAGCGAAACACCTACGTGGCGCCCATCGTCGGCACAGCCAGCGACACGCTCCGCCCGCAGGACTTCAGCGGGCTGACCCATCAGGCGAAGTTTGTAGAGAACGAGGCTGGATTCGTGTTTGGGACCAACCCTATCCGGCAGCTTTCGTGGCGCACCTTGTTCATGCGAAACGGGACCATCAACATCGTTCCCGTTGCCGGCCAGATGCCCAACGAAGCCGATGAGACCAGCCTGAACCAGACAATGACGATTCGTCCGACCGCGCGCCTACAGATTGACAACACGTACATCCTCGATCGTGTCGTTCACAACCGCACCGGCAACTCGGTGTTCACCAACCACATCGCGCGGACGAAATGGAATTATCAGGTGAGTCGCGAACTTTCGTTCCGGTTTATCGCGCAATACAACGGCCTGCTCGCGAGTCCAACCGAGTCTGCACTGCAAACTGCGAGGAATATGAACTTCGATTTCTTGCTCACATACTTGCTGCATCCCGGGACCGCACTCTACGTCGGATACAACAGCAACCTGGAAAACCTGCTTCCAAGCCTGTGCGTGCACGTTCCTGGTGAATTGGCCTGCGAACCGGGAACAAACGGCCCGGTGAGAACTCCGTCCGGGTTCATCAACGACGGGCGCCAACTCTTCTTCAAGATCAGCTACTTGTTCCAGAGGTAACGCCAGACCTCATAACGGGAAACTGATGCCACCGCTCAGCAATGCCACCGGTGAGCGTGGATCTCTGAATCCTTTTCGTCGTTGATGAATCCAAGAGCATTATCCATAGCGTCGTTCGGCGCTCTCAACACCATCCGGTTGTCTTGTACTGTGGGGGAAATATGGCGAAACGAATGATCCTGATGTTGGTGGTGATGGCAGCTCTGTTGGGGGGTCTGGGATTCCTGAAATTCCGGCAGGTGGAAGCGGCGATTGCCCAGGGTGCGAGCTTCCAGCCGCCGCCCACAGCCGTTACCACTGTGACTGCACAACGAGAGTCTTGGCCTTCGACGCTGACATTGATCGGCTCAGCGGCAGCGATCGAGGGCGTCACGGTAAGCGCTGACCTGCCCGGCACCGTTGACAAGATTCATTTCGAGTCAGGTCAGTGGGTACACGAGGGAGATGTCTTGGTCGAACTCGATACGCGCCAGGAGCGGGCGCAGCTCGCCAACATGGAAGCGCAGCGAGATTTGGCCAAAATCAACTATGGTCGGGCGCAGCAACTGGCAAACGAGGGCGTCATCTCTCGCTCTGACTACGATACTGCCACTGCACAGCAGAAGGCGACGGAAGCGCAGGTGGGTGACATTCGGGCGGCGATCGCTCGCAAGACCATCCGTGCTCCGTTCTCAGGAGTTCTGGGGATTCGTCAAATCAGTCTCGGGCAGTATCTGGCCGCCGGCCAAGCGATTGTCTCTCTGCAGTCCCTGAATCCTATTTACGTGAACTTCGGGGTGCCGCAACAGGAGACGCCCAAAATAGCGCTCGGCCGCAGCTTGCGCGTCACCAGCAACGACCTGCCCCGCTTGGCGTTGAACGGGCGGATTACGGCGCTCGATTCCGTGGTCAATGAGCAGACGCGCAACATTCAGGTGCAGGCCACACTTACCAATCCGGGGGGCAGGTTGCGTCCGGGTATGTTTGTGCAAGTGGAACTGCCGCTTGGCAACGCGCGCGACATCATCCCGCTGCCCGCTTCTGCGATTAACTACGCACCCTACGGCGACTCCGTGTTCGTTGTCACCGACATGAAAGACCCGAAGGGGAAACCGTATCGCGGCGTGCGCCAGCAAGTCGTCAAAGTGGATGGAACTCGCGGTGATCAGGTTGCCGTCGTTTCGGGCGTCAATCCCGGCGATGAGATTGTCAGTGCCGGTGTGTTCCGCCTGCGCAACGGGGCCCCGATTCGAGTTAACAACACGGTCACACCCGGCGACAATCCCAGTCCCAAGCCTGAGGACAACTGAGCGAAGCAACTAAGGCGGAGATTCAGTAAGGAGCGCCCATGAAGCTCACCGATCTTTTTGTCAAGCGACCGGTCCTAGCGATCGTGGTGAACCTCATCATTTTGATTGCTGGGTTGCAGGCTATTCGCTCACTGAGTGTGCGTCAATATCCACGCAGCGATATCGCTGTTATCCAAGTTACGACCGTGTATGTCGGTGCGAACGCCGACTTAGTTCGGGGCTTCGTCACGACGCCCATCGAGCGCGTCATCGCCAGCGCTGATGGGATCGACTACATGGAGTCGAGCAGCGCGCAAGGGCTGAGCACCATCACCGTTCATCTGAAGATCAACTACGACACTACTGCCGCGCTGACCCAAATCCAGGCCAAAGTCGCGCAGGTCCGCAATGATCTTCCGCCCGACGCCCAGATCCCGGTCATCGAGCTGCAAACCGCGGATACGCAGTTTGCGGCGATGTACCTCGGATTCTCTTCCAAAGACCTCGACCAGAACCAGATTACCGACTACCTGACTCGCGTCGTGCAGCCCAAGCTGAGCGCAATCAGCGGCGTGCAGCGCGCTGACATCCTGGGCAATCGCACGTTCGCGATGCGCTTGTGGTTGAAGCCCGAGGAAATGGCGGCGCGAGGCGTCTCCCCCTCGGACGTGCACGACGCATTGGCGCGCAACAATTACTTGTCAGCGCTCGGAAGCACCAAGGGTTCGATGGTATCGGTGAATCTGGTAGCGAACACCGATCTGCGGACTCCCGAAGAATTTCGCCAGCTTGTCGTTAAGCAGGAGAATGGAGTGGTTGTCCGTCTCGGTGAAATCGCCGACGTGGTGCTCGGCGCCGAAAACTATGACCAGGACGTCCGCTTCAACGGCGAAGCCGCAACATTCATGGGCATCTGGGTTCTTCCGACCGCGAACTCTCTGGAAGTAATCCGCAACGTACGCGCGGCGCTCCCTGGAATCGAGCAGCAATTGCCCGTCGGGATGAAGCTGGGAGTTCCATATGACTCGACCGCATACATTCAAGACGCGATCAATGAAGTGCTGCATACGCTGACCGAGACCCTGCTGATCGTGATCGTTGTCATCTTCCTGTTCCTCGGTTCGTTCCGTTCTGTTCTGATCCCGGTGGTCGCTATCCCGATCTCGCTGATCGGGGCCGTGTTTCTTATGCTGCTGGCTGGGTTCACCATAAATCTTCTGACCCTGCTCGCGATCGTGCTGTCCGTGGGGCTGGTAGTGGATGATGCCATCGTGATGGTGGAAAATGTGGAACGCCACCTCCACCTGGGCAAGTCACCGTTCCAAGCGGCGAAGGACGCGGCTCGCGAGCTGGTTGGACCGATCATCGCCATGACGATCACGCTCGCTGCGGTATATGCGCCGATCGGAATTCAGGGCGGCCTTACGGGAGCACTGTTCCGCGAATTCGCATTTACGCTGGCCGGCGCCGTTGTGGTGTCGGGTATCGTGGCGCTTACCTTGTCGCCCGTGATGGGGTCGAAGTTGCTGCGCGCCGGCGGCGCGCAACGCGGCTTTGCCGGCATGATCAACCGGCACTTCGAGGTTGTTCGAAGGCTCTACACTCGCTTGCTGGCAGGAACTTTAGAGTATCGCCCTGTCGTGCTCACTCTGTGGGCCATCGTCGCCGTGCTCATCATTCCGTTCTATATGTTCTCGCAGCGCGAATTAGCTCCGGCGGAGGATCAGGGCGTAGTCTTCGGTGTCATTCAGTCGTCGGCCAACGCGACTCTCGATCAGACCAACCTGTTCGCGAAGCAGGTCTACGATGTGTACCATTCCTTCCCCGAGAGCGCGAGCATCTTCCAGATCACGACTCCCAACGGCGGCTTCGGAGGCATGGTCACGAAGCCGTGGAGCGAACGCACGAAGACCGCGCAACAATTGCTTGTTGAATCGACGGGTCCGCTGTCGAAGATCGCGGGCATCCGGGTTATCCCGCTGACTCCCCCTTCACTTCCCGGCGGAGGCAACTTTCCGGTCGACTTTGTGATCGCGTCGGCGGCGGAGCCGGAGCAAGTAAGTCAGCTCGCCGAACAAATTGTGCAGAAGGCCATGGCCAGCGGCATGTTCATCTTCGCCGATACCGATGTGAAGTTTGATCAGCCGCAGACCGAGGTCGTCTTCGATCGCGACAAACTCCGCTCCCAAGGGGTGGACTTAAGCCAGGCCGGAGAGGATCTCTCCACCATGCTCGGCGGCAATTACGTCAACCGCTTCAGCATTCAGGGACGCAGCTACAAAGTGATTCCGCAGGTGAAGAGAGTCGAGCGCCTCACACCCGATCAGCTCTCACAGATTTACGTCAAGGGCTCGGCTGACAGGCTCGTTCCGCTCTCGACCTTCGCCAGCCTGAAATCGACGACCGAGCCCCGATCGCTAAACAAGTTTCAGCAACTGAACGCGGTCCGGATTCAAGGTGTGATCCCGCCGCCGGTTCCGCTGGATCAGGCGCTGACGTTCCTGGAAAACCAAGCCAAGGAAGTCCTCCCGCAGGGTTTCACGGTGGACTACGCGGGCGAGTCCCGTCAGTTGCGGGTCGAAGGAAGCAAGTTCCTGGGCACGTTCCTGCTGTCGGCGATCCTGATTTTTCTCGTCCTGGCCGCGCAGTTCGAGAGCTTCCGCGATCCCCTCATCATTCTGGCTGGATCCGTTCCTCTGGCTATCTCCGGCGCTCTCGTATTTTCATTCATGGGTCTTACGACTCTGAACATCTACAGCCAGGTGGGCCTGATTACCCTGGTCGGTCTGATTTCTAAGAACGGAATTCTGATTGTAGAGTTCGCCAACCACTTGCAGGAGACTGGCCTGAGCAAGCTCGACGCGATTATCGGAGCCGCGGGCACGCGACTCCGGCCGATTCTGATGACCACGGCGGCTACCGTATTCGGTCACTTCCCACTGATTCTCGCCAAGGGACCCGGCGCCGGAGCGCGAAACAGTATCGGCATCATGCTGGTGAGCGGCATGATTATCGGCACGGCCTTTACGCTGCTTGTGGTGCCGTCGATCTACATGCTTGTCGCCAAGACCCACGCCCCCATCCTTGATGAGGAGCGAGAAACGGATGCACTGCCGGAGCCGGCCGAAGCGGCGTGATACGGCCGGGAAACATCTGGCACTTTTTTTTTCGAAGCCCTTTCCTAGCCGATTCGGACTGGACAAGCGTCCGGCACCAGATTCGTATCGGGATCAGTGTGGCTGAAAGGCGAGGATTGCGTCGACACACCATGCAGAGTGGTTGTTTGCACAAACCAATAGACACGCGCGCCCTGGTCATCACCGCTGGTGAGCAGACCTCCCTGTGTGGTCACGTAATCGCCCTGTACGAGGGCTGAGCCGTCACTCGAAGTGGGCGCGCTGTCGCCGGCGGCTGCTTTGCCGATCTGGCCGCCGATCAATGCACCCACTAAGACTGCGACAGCGGCGATAATCAGGGCGATCAGGCAGGCAAAAATGCAGAGGATGATCGTGGCGCACCCGACGAGCGCGCCCACCGCGGCTCCGGCGATAATACCGCCGACCACGCCAGCCACACCGCCGATTGCTGAACCCAGGCCCGCATCGCAGACCTTGCTCGATTTGTAGTAGCCACGCAAAATCGGCGACATGAGCGGATCGGGATTGCACTGCAAAAAGCCAGCCCCGGTGACCGCGAGCTGCCAATACATGCACTTGATCACGACGTCGGCGCGGTCGTGCATCGCGGTAAAGGGGAACAGTTCGTCGGTGGCGGAATTGAATGCCGGGACCAATCTCTCAATTACTCCGGCAGAGCACGCAGCGAGAGTGTCCGGATTGGAGAGGCAGCGCAAGCGGTAGAAGTCGAACACAACCGCGTAGGTGATGAGCGCTCCTGCCACGGCGGAGAGCCAAACCGCAGCCGGAGCCGAGACACCGATGATAGTAATAATCTTCGTCTTTCCCACGATCCCGGCGATTGTGCCGATCGTGCCCGCGATGCCGAGCAGAGTGGAAATGTCGCTAGGCACGCTGCTGAGGGAAGAACCAGTGGTGACTCCCTGGGATCCGCAAGTGGGAGCAGGTCCGCAGCTCATCGCGCACCTCCTTTCAGTTCCGACCAACGCCCACACAAAAGACAGAGCAGCCAGCCGATGAGCGTGCCTACGAAAAGACCGAGCACGGTGCAGATGATGGCGACATGGATCTTGTTGCAGAGAAATACCGTGAAGAAGGCAGTGATCAAAGCATTGATCAGCGCCGGGACAGCAATCTGCGAGAATCCGTAGTGCAGCCAGGCGCCGATGACAACCAACAAAACAATCCACCCGAGAATTCCCAAGGCCGAGCTCGCCTTCAGCACCTCCGAGGCAGTAAGTAGGGGAGTTGCAGGCGGGGCAAGTACGAAGCCCATCACCATTCCGGAAAGACCTCCTACGATCGCGCCGGAAACCGCGCACAAGCTGCGACGCCAAATCGGTATCATCGGGACTAAGTACCCCCTTAGGGAAGCTCTGATTAAGTACCCTGAATCCTCCGTGTACCTCTGTGCCCTCTGTGGTTTACGCTTTTCCGAAGCCACTTAATCAGAGCGTCCTTAGTTATCGATCCAATAAATCCAGGTCACACCGCCCACCAGCGCCCCGCTGTTGTCCGTGGCGATCACGGTGATCTCGTTGCGAATGGGACTGCCCGCGCTTCCGTGGGTGCCGCCTGGCACGCTGACATGCAGCGTGAGATTGATCTGCTCCCAGGCCGCGAAGGCATGGGCCGCGGGCGTAATGGTCGCGCCAAGCGAATTGGCGAGCACACTGAACGTCATGCTGCGCGGCGCGCCGCTGGAATTCTGTGCCGGGAATACGAGGCTTGCATTGCGTCCCACCGCACTCGCCATCACGCCTTTCACGACTTGAGCGCCCGTGTTGTTGATTGGACGGATGTCGAATGGATGCTCGATGACGACGAAAACCCCTAGGCTTTGGTCTCCTGTCAGCAGTGCCGGAGGCAGAGGGAACCAGAGGGTTTGTTGCGAAGATGGGGCGAGATTGATCTTCTGCGATGAAAGAGGAGACTGTTGCATGCCAATGCCAAATGCCGAGGTCGACATGTTGACCAGCGCGTTAATGGCACTGGCATCGGGAGAAAGGTTGCGCACTACAAGTTCCACCGAGGGCCGCAGCTTCCAGGGGATGTCATCGTTAGTAGTGATATCGGGGCTGTTGAAGGACGGGGCCGCGCCCAGAGAGATTTGCTCCTGTTGGCTGTAGGTTGCCAGGTCCGGCCGTTGTGGTGGAGTTTGTGGGACGAGACAGCACCCGTCCCTTCGGCGCGGTTGTGGATGACACCAGGAGTTTCGCACCGCCAAATCTTGCGTAGGCATTGCCGCGCGGTTCGTGGTCGCCATTGGTTTCCTTACCTCCCGTCTTGACCCACAACAACCCAAGGTCGCGTCCTCTGTATCGGCGAAACCCCAGCCCTGTCACGCTTTGATAAGAACCACGGAGTAACCTCCAATCACCTCGCCACTCACGCGCTGGCGAACCCGAAGTACTTGAGCCTGTTTTGGCTTCAAATCTGTTGCCGTGGCATGGAACGATACCTTGAAGGGACAACATCCACGATGGAAGCGTTCTCGCGTTCTCAGTAGAGACGGCAACAGATCGACCGGCAGCCGCGACACAGGCGGAACCCGCGCTCCATCCGCCAGGGGAGGGAGGAAGCCCACCGAGGGGGGTGCCGCCGGAGGGCTGAAGCCAGGGTTGCGAACGCCTGCATACAACTGCAGCCATTCCATCTTGTCGGGTGAGTCGATGCTAACGTCCACCTCAGCATCGGCCGGGGCATCCGGATAGCCTAAGCCCAGGCCCAAGTCGATCGAAGCTGGCGATGCGGCTTGAACCACGGCAATATTGCGCTGGCCGACGTGGCGATCGGAATCCGCAGAAAACTGGCTGGGGTTGAGCGAATCGAGCAGCGGCTCGAACACGCGAACCACCAGGCATTCGTGCCCGTTGTTCTCGAACGTCGGTACCCACGTTTCAGGACAGCGGACGATCGCGTGGCAGCCCTGGCTCAGCCATTGGCCGTAGGACTCTTTCACTTCGACCCAGTTCGGATACAGCGTGAAGCGGTTGGCCAGATCAACCCAAGCTGCTCCGACTAGGTTGGCATCGGCGCGCGAGATCCCCAGGCTGGGGTTGAACCAATAGAACTCCACGCGCACGCGATAGGCTGGAGCTTTGCCGAGATTCCAGACGTGCGCATACAAAGTATTCGGGGCATTTGCTTGCGCCACCCCACCCAGAGTTGGTGGGTTCAATGGCGCCGAACTGGCTTCTTGATTTGGTGTAACGTAAATATCCGGAGATTCCCAGAAAACACCGCCTGGAACAGGACGTGCACCGCGGTCTCCCGAAGTTGCCCTGATCAAAAGATACGGGAGATACTCATCCTTTCTCGAACCGAAGGTGGGGCCATTGCGGATGATGCCGTTGATCTGGCCGCGGAACCACGGTATTTGGTTGGGATCGCCGGCCGGCGGCTTACCTACGCTCCAAGGCGGCGTATCGGATGTGTTGGTCTTTGGCGGCGGATCCTGTGGTACATCCACCGTCCCGGGTTGAGTCTTGGTTGGCGGAGGCGGACACTTCGGGCGCTTTGGAGGCTGGCAGCCCGGGGGTGGGAGCACGGGTTTTCCACAGTCGCAAGTCATGGAAACGTGAATAGTCACTTTATCGTGACAGCTGCAGTGGCACCGATACCCGTGGCGATCCGGTTTCATTTACTTCCTCCCGGTAGGCTTGCGTGCGCGGCGGCCCGGTTTTTTGGGGGCGCGCTTTGCGCCTGCTCTTGCAACCGCAGTCCTTTCCATCAAGACAGGCGGCACCTGCTGGCAGTGAGGGTCGTCTAAGCCGGGCCCGTCCCAGTGAAGTTGCAGAGGCACGGCAGGGTTCCAACTTATGGGACCCAAGAAGCTCTGGCCGGTCTGCGGCGGCGCCGTACAAGGAGGCTGGTAATCGAGCATTTCCGGATCTTGTACTGGCGCCGCGTTCGGATCACGATTCCAGTCCCAACAATGATAGCCGTAGCCGCAATCTGAATCGAGATTCCATTCCGTAAGCGGCACAGCCGTTCCGTCCTTCTGAACTGGGTCCCGGGTCGAAAGCCACAAAAGGTATTCTGTGAACGCGACGGCATCCCCTAAGTGCTTGGTCGGAGTTACATCCTGACCTACGCGGTCGGCGTCTTCAGGATCAGTGGCGGTTTCAAAGCGATCGCGAATATTGGCGTCGCTATTCTGTCCGCCGAACAAAATCGCGGGATTGGAACCCGCCGCGTGCGGTCCGGAGGTTGTAAGTGGAGGCGGAGCTGTCTCAGTCCAGTGCAATTCGCGTACCGATGTGGGATAACTCCAGGGACGCCGGAATTCGTCAGGGTGCCCATCGCCGGTTACGGGAATCGAGTGGGGATAGTCTGGGTCGCGATAAGTTTGCCCGACTCCAATCGGCTCCGGAGGCGGCAACCAGCCTGCAAACACGTCACCATCGAGATTCAATACTTTGGTGAACGCGCCTGACTCCGTGTTGCCGATCTGTATGAGTATCTGGGTGATTTCGTCCTCCATCGGCAACATGTAACCCGTCATGACTAGGACCGCCCGAAATGCCTTGAGCATGTGAAATAGCGGCAATTCGAGGGCATAATAAAGGCCCAGCCGAAGCGGGTAGGTAACGAGATCCGCGAGGACTGCCCAAGGCAGGGTCGCAAGATAGATCGCGACCTCGGCGATGTAGGCAATCACCGCGATCACTGACAAGATAAAATCCAGCAAGTCGTCCCAAAAGTCTCCCCCGCCACTGCCATCTCCTGGCGGTGCATCTCCCGCCGGATCAGACAGAGTGGGGAAGTCCAGATTTGGAAATACGTCTGGCGGATCAGGCGGTTCGTGAGAAAATCCATCGACGGTTACTAGCTTCAGGTAGCGAAAGAAGAGATCATAGGCGTCGGCGATCAAGTCGGGAGCGGGACGGCCGTCAGTGCGATCAAGGATGAGAGGATGCTTTCCGTTTGGATACCAAACGTCTTTCATCGACTGGCGCAGGATATCGGCGAGTTCGCCAGGAAGCTTAGAATCGATGTCCAGCAGACGCTTGCGCTCCCAATTCTGCCGCAAGGTGCCCCCTGTCGGGTAGGACGGGCGGGGAACCACACCGTTCGTGTCGTCCTGAAATGCAATGTCGAAATAGAGGGCCGATTCCGTGAGTTGGGGGTAGTTATCGCCCATCCGCGGTGACAGGGAATCACCCAGGTACCAGAAGGCGTCCATGTGGTTCTCCACCAGGTGATGACGCTGCCAGTGAAGCCTGAACGGTCCCCCTGAGATCGAATTGACGAAAGCATGCCCGGTCACGTCGGTGGCAATGTGCGATATATAACCCAAGGCATAAGCGCGAGCAGTATCGCTGCCGCTGGCGTCGGCATTCTTCCAGATGGCGCGGGCAAATTGCCCGGTGTCGCGATAATGGAGCATGTCGGACCAGAAGTACGCCTTCTCGTCATAGCCCTTGTCCAGACCGAGCGAAAAGAAACTCCACCAGTCCTCTTGCTGGACAACAAAATCCTCAAGCGCAGTAGTTAAAATACCGCTCAATTCACCCGAAATGTCTCCAACCGTCTCAGACAGCCCTCCCGTCAAGCGGCTCATTTCCTCGGCAGTGTCTTCGCTGATCGGGCCAAGATAGTGCTCCCACTTGGAGATGTAGGGATCCAGTGCTTCGTAAAGTCCTTCGAGAAAGTTGAGAACTGTAACTAGAACGCTGGACACATTGATGCCGTCTTCATTCCGAAAATCAGGAAGAAAGAAAAACAAATCCGGGCCAATCGCTCCGAGACAGGCGAAGTTCGAATGTTGCTGAAGCGAAGATCCGAGTTGCTTGATGTCGCGGCCGGACCACTTAGGGTCGATGCGATCGCTACCTCTCACCTCATAGCGTCCGCGGGCCAAGCGCACAGCCGCGTTGCGCATCGAGCTCATATGGATGTAGGGCCCAGGCATATTGAACCTCCTGATCAGACAGAGCACCACCTTAAATGGGCGGGCACGCCAAACCCCACACGCCGAAGCCAAGGTCAAGGGAAGTTATCCAGGAAACTGACGACCTCGACGCAAAAGTGTCGCCGATTGTGCTCCTCTAAGAACTCGTTGTCAAGATAAAAAAGAAATATTGGTCGCCCACCCCACAGTCAGGCAGCAATAGCCTATGGGCGTTGCCGGCACGAAGCAGCGGCCCGAGAGGCCCATTCCGGTCGCATCTGTCTGGGCAACAAGAAGATTAACTTCAGCAGCGTCTTTGCCGGGCAGGTCGTCGGCAATCGAGTCTGCGCTTTTGTGCTGGTGATGGCCCCACAATTCACTGTTGAACCACATTGAAACTGTCCCCTTGAAACCACATTAGAAGTGTCCCCTTTAGAGTTCCTCCGGGGAGGAGGAACTGCGATTGGGGAGAACTGGATTGAGCAAGA
>Ga0335070_10005563_pt1 | contig 14818 bp, 14 predicted proteins | sample Lox_Sample_13_FD_206722 | JGI IMG/M metagenome (GOLD analysis project Ga0335070, IMG submission 206722) | Soil microbial communities from Loxahatchee National Wildlife Refuge, Florida, United States - Lox_Sample_1.3 | ecosystem: Environmental > Terrestrial > Soil > Wetlands | place: USA... | reverse complement strand
TTGTTCCGGCCGTGGTGTTGGCGTGAATCGTTCCGCAAGCGCAGCGCGCTAGCCGAGCAGGGCGTCGATTGCGCGCGCGAGTTTGAGATCGCGTTCCGAGAGACCGTTGCAGTCATGGGTCGACAATAGGATCTCCACGCGGTTGTAGACGTTCGACCATTCCGGATGGTGATCCTGGGTCTCGGCCAGCAGCGCAACCCTGCACATGAAGCCCCAGGCCTCGCTGAAATTCTTGAACTTGAAGGAACGCAGGATCGCATCGCGTCCCTCCGCGCGGCGCCAGTCCTTGAGCTCTGCGAGCGCAGTCTTGCGCTCGGCATCGGTCAGCGATTTCACCATGGCCTTCGCTCCTTTCTCGAAACACGGCGTGCCGAAATCCGTGAGCGGCATTTGAAGGCGATCCCGCCCTCCGGCGAAGGGCGAAAATTCCTCCAGATGCAAATGAGAATGATTTGCAATTGCCGACGAGGCCTGCTAGAACCTTGGTCAGCGCCGGGGAGGACGCTTCGGGCCGTGTTCAGGCAGGCGCGGCAACTCCCGCGAGGCTCTTCCCCGGCGCGACCCGATGGGGCGCGCATGCCTTGTCGTGCGACCTTCCTGCCGCCATCCCAGCGAAAGGATCTCCATGTCACGCGTCGATCGGCGACCGGTCTCAGCGGTGAACGACAATGTTTCGACGGACGACGCCGACGCGGCCGAGGATCGCACGGAAGCAGCGGAATCGATGACCGAGGTCGGCGCGCTCGGCTTCGGCGCGCAGTTCATAGTCTGGAGTCTCAGGAACTGGGTGCAGGCCTTCAAGGCGCGGAACGATTTCGATGTCGCCACCGGCGGCACGTTCGAACGGTTCGGTCTCACCGCCGCGGCTTTGGCGCTCGATCGCATGATGACCGTGCTCGCCGCCGCCGCCGCGCGGCCGATCGACATTCGCTGCATCCGCTGCCGCTACCTCAGTCCCGATGAGGCATTGCTGGTGGAGGCGGTGGGGGCGGCCCAGGCGGAGAACTTCTTCCTGGCGACGGTCGCGCTCCGGAAGCTGATGCCGGGCAGTGCCGCGCGTCTCGCTTTGCCGCACGCGGCCGATCTTGCCCGCGATCTCGACGCCGCCGGCATGATGCTCGACGGCGCCACGGGGCAACCGCCGGCCCGCGCGCTGCTGCACTGAATTGACCCACCGATTCAGACGGAGATTCAGGCGGGGTTCTTCACCGGCGCGGACAGCGCATAGGAGCGCTCCGCGTGATAGACCGAGCTCTCGCCGCCGGTGATGCTCGAATAGAGCGTGAAGTGCGTCACCTCGAACGGGTCGGAGCGAAAGAGATTATGCCCGGCGAGGTACTGTTGCAGTTTTGCGACCGGGGGATCTTTCGGCCAGGTCAGCGTGACATGCGGCGTGTACTTCTGCCCGTCGGGCGGAAGACCCGCGCGCACCACCGCGGACTCTATCTTGTCGTGCAGATGCTGCAGCGCCGGTTCTTTATCGACGCCGGCCCAGACCGCCTTCACCCGGTTGCCGCTGGCGAAGTGGCCGACTCCGGCTAAGCGAAGCTGGAAACCCGGTGCGCGGATGCTCGCGAGCGCCGCATCAACATAGTTAATGTCACGGCCATCCACTTCGCCGAGGAACCTCAAGGTAATGTGATAGTTCTCAGGCGGAACCCAGCGCGCGCCCGGAAGACCGCCGCAGAGCAGGCGCAACTGCCAGCGCACATTATCGGGCAGGCTCAGAGCAACAAAACAACGCATATGGGAATGTTCGCTCGGGTAATCGCGCTCACGGTCACACCATCATACAATATATGGGCGACCGCTCGTCACGCGTCCTTCGTTGCCGCGGTAGTACGTAAGCGGAGCGACATTGGATAACAACTCGACATAGTGCACAAGCTCACAACCAACTGGGTGGAATTCGGGCGGAAATATATTGCTCGCTCCGATTACCCGGCACATAGTTAAGCTGCAGTTAACTCGGGGAACAGAGCTTAACCAATTTGGTTATAAGACGGCTGGCGCGGGTCGAGTTCAGTCGCCCAATTCTCGGCGATCGCGCGCCACCGGCGTTCCGCGACCATGTTCTGCGAAGCAGGGTTCCGCGAGTCAGGCTTTCGCCATAGAGGTGCGCCGCAATGGACTTCAACGCAATGCTGCAATCGGTCTTGTCGTGGTTCCAGCACGTCGCTGATCAGACTGGTCTCTGGCTGAGCGGGGTGTTCGCCTGGCTGGGCGGCATCTTCGACAGCTGGCGCGCGCAGCCGAACGTCGCGATCTCCTCTGCGATCGCGGCGCTCGCCGTCGTGATCGCCCTCGCCAGCTTCAGCCAGACTCGCCTCGTGCGGAAGCGGCTCGAGAACGTGAAGAGCGATTTCTTCGCCGCCTTCCGTCCGAAGTTCATCGTGCGGGACGTCTATGCCCCGCACTTCAATCCCGGCGAGCCGATCGAGGTCCGCTACACGGTCTGCAACGTCGGCGGCTCGCCGGCGAAGATCGTGGAAAGCTCGATTGCGGTCGAGGTGCTGCGCGCGAGCGGCCTCGCTCTGGTCCCCCAGTGCAATGGCCGTAATCCGGTCGGCGAGATCGTGCTCAATCCGGGCGAGGCGCACAGCCTCGGCTTCCGCTCCGCCGAAGTCACCTGGGAGAAGAACTTCATCCGCGCGGGCTCGGCCAATGCGCCGAAGCTGGTCTTCGCGGGTCAACTCGGCTACGAGGACGCCCGCGGCGTCCGCCGCCGCACCTCGTTCTGCCGCAGCTTCGACGTGAAGCGTGAGCGCTTCTATCCCATGGGCGACCCCGAGCTCGAATACGCCGACTGACGCGGCGCCGCGGCACTTCATCCATAAGATTCGTACTCTCCGATCCCCCTCCCCCGAGACCGGGGGAGGGCGGGGGCGGGGGTTGATGCAGCTGTGATGCCGGTGGCGTTTGCGCGGCGGAAGAGCCGGTACCGTCTGTCACCAACGCGCGCCGCTCAATAGAACAGCGTCAGCACCCCGGTATGCCCGTAGAGGCGCTGGTGGCTGATCTCGCCGTTGGCGAAGAAGCCGACGAGGGGGAAGTCGCCGAGATGCGCGGCGATCCGCCGGCTCTCCGCCCCGGGCCCGAACAGGTTCGGGCCGCGGGAGACGCAGGAGACATAGACGCCGCCGCGAACCGGACGCGCGGGATCGGCGGCGACCCGCATCTTCAGCCGCTCCAGCATGCGGTCGAGATCGGCCTCGGCGCTCGGCTTGTCGCGGCGGGTGAACATGATGGGATCGCCCGGCTCGACCAGGTCGCCGATGGCGATCCAGCCCTTGCCGGGATCGATGCCGACCAGGTTGCGCACGAGATAGTCGCCGGTGTCGGAGCCCGTGACCGGCAGTGCCGCGAAGATATAACCCGCCGCGCGATTCAGATTCCGCGCGAGCACCTCGCCGATCTCCTCCTTGAAGACGTCGAGTGCCGGACGGTCGTCGATCGCCTTCAGGATGTTGTGCTCGCATTCAGTGATGCGATGTGCGGGGCCGATCGGCGAGCAGCCTTGGCTCAAGCCCGTGGCGAGGCCGATCCCCCCGCCGAACATCACGCCGGCGGCGCCACCCTCGGCCACGCGCTCCGCCGCCAGCGGATAGCTGGCGCGTGACGAGGCGAGCCCTCCGACCAGATAGAGCCCGCTCGATTCCGCAAGCGATTCCAGCATCGCTGGCAGGTGATGGCTGCGCGGGTCGGCGTGCACCAGGCCGAGCTGGGCGCCATGGCTCTCGATCCAGCGCCCGTGCTGCTTCCTGAAGGCGTCGGTGCCGATCTCCTGCTGCTCGAACAGCCGGAACGCGTCCGCCGGCAGCTCGGCCAGCATCAGCGCCAGCGCCGGCCGGTCGAAATATTCGCTCGCGTTGCTGCCGTCATGGCCGATGATGCCGATGCCCGTCGTGCCGACCCAGGCGGCGATGCCGGTCATCAATTTCAGCTGGTCGACGATCTCGCCGAGATGATTGGCGAGATGGTCGGTCACATAGACGAATCCCAATGTGGCATCGCCCTTCGGCGCATCAGCGAGTGCAGCCAGGCAGCGCCGAGTCAGGTCCGCCCAATGTGCTGACTCTCCGTCGCCCGCACCCGCATGTGCCACGCGAAACGGTGCGCCCTTCATCATCGGGGTCACGCCGGCCCGAGCAGCTTCAGCAGCTCCGGCATGATGCGCTGGACGATCAGCGCGGCGCCGGCCTCGGTTGGGTGCAAGCCGTCGCCCTGCAGCAGCGATCGGTCCGCGGTGCCGTCCTCATGGACGATGCCGTCCATGAAGAAGGGATAGAAGGCGACGCCTTCCCGCTGCGCGAGGTCGGGATAGATCGCATCGAACTTCTGCACATAATCGGCGCCCAGGTTGCGCTGCGCCTTCATCCCGCAGAGCAGGACCTTGGCGCCCGCCGCCTTGGCCTTGTCGATGATGCCCGTCAGGTTGGCCCGGGTCGTCGCAGGGTCGACCCCGCGCAGCATGTCGTTGGCGCCGAGCTCCAGGATGACCACCTGCGGCTTGTCCGCCAGCGCCCAATCGGTCCGCGTGAGGCCGCCCGCCGAGGTGTCGCCGCTGACCCCGCCATTGATTACCGTCACCGGACGGCCCATCTTGCGGAAGGCGGTCTGCAGCTGGTCGGCGAAGCCTTCGCCCTGCTTTAGCCCATATCCGGCCGTCAGGCTGTCACCGAGCGCGAGCACGGTGATGGGGTCCTCAGCCTGGGCCGGGTGGGAGAAGGCGGCGCAGGCGATCAGCAACCCCACCGCAAAATCTCGCCGTGTGAGAGCGCGCAACATCGGGATCGACGACCTCGGCATGATCGACATTTCGGATCTCCGCCTCACCCTGTCAAGCGACGCCGGCGCGGTCAATATCCTGAACGGCATCGACCTCAAGGTGGCGGCGAAGGAGTCCCTCGGCATCGTCGGCCCTTCCGGCTCCGGCAAGACCAGCCTGATGCTGCTGATCGCCGGCCTGGAGCAGGCCAGCAGCGGCAGCATCCGCCTCGGCGAGGGCGCCGAGGAGGTGACGCGGATGAGCGAGGATGCACTGGCGCTCTACCGCCGCCGTCATATCGGCATCGTGTTCCAGGCCTTCCATCTCATCCCCACCATGACCGCGCTCGAGAACGTGGCGACGCCGCTGGAGCTCGCCGGCGAGAAGCGCGCCTTCGCGATCGCTGCCGCGGCCCTCGAAGAGGTCGGCCTCGGCCATCGCCTGAAGCACTATCCGAGCCAGCTCTCCGGCGGTGAGCAGCAGCGCGTCGCCCTGGCCCGCGCGGTGGCGCCCGAGCCCGACATCCTTCTCGCCGACGAGCCCACCGGCAATCTCGACACCGACACCGGCCAGGTGGTGATCGAGCTCTTGTTCGGCCTGCAGCGGCGGCGCGGCGCGACGCTTCTGCTGATCACCCACGATCCCGCGCTGGCGCGGCGCTGCGACCGCATCATCCATCTGGCCGACGGCCGCATCGTGCAGCAGGAAGTGACGCGCCCCCAGATCTCGAACCCGCAGGCTGCAGCGAAATGAACGCGGCGCTCTTCCGCATCGCGCTCCGCGAGATGCGCGGCGGCCGCACCGGCGGGCGGATCAGGGGCTTCCGCATCTTCCTGCTCTGTCTCATGCTCGGCGTCGCCATCGTCGCCGGGGTGGGTTCCATCGCGGCCGCGATCGATGCCGGCCTCGCCGCCGACGGCAAGCGCATCCTCGGCGGCGACTACGAATTCCGCATGACCTATGCGCCGGCGACCCAGGACCAGGCCAACGCCATGAAGCTCGGCGCCCAGCTCTCGCACACCGTCGAGATGCGGGCCATGGCGAGAGCGGCCGATGCCTCGACTCTGGTCGAGCTGAAGGCGGTCGACCTCATCTATCCTCTGTTCGGCAAGATGGCGCTCGATCCTGACCTGCCGCTCGCCGCAGCCCTGAAGAAGGACGACCAGGGCCGCTACGGCGCGGTCGCGGAGCCGGCGCTGCTGCAGCGGCTCGGCCTCAAGGTCGGGGACCTCGTCGGCCTCGGCGACGCGACACTCCAGATCCGCGCCGCGATCGTCAACGAGCCCGACCGCGGCTCCCAGGTGTTCAACCTCGGACCCCGGCTGATGATCTCGAACGCGGCGCTGCCGGCGACCAACCTCGTGCAGCCGGGGAGTCTCGTCTATCACGTCTATCGCGCGAAGCTGGAGCCGGCGATCTCCGGCCCGCGCTGGCTCGACCGTATCCAGCAGCAATTCCCCGATGCCGGCTGGCGCGTGCGCGGGGTCGAGGATGCGGCGCAGGGGGTGAAGAACTTCATCGACCGCACGCGCATGTTTCTCAACCTGGTCGGCCTCTCGGCGCTGCTGATCGGGGGCCTCGGCATCGGCAATGCGGTCCGGGTCTATCTCGAGAACCGCGCCCAGTCGCTGGCGATCCTGAAGAGCCTCGGCGCCACCGGCGGCTTCATCCTGGCGCTGCACCTCATCCTGATCGCGCGGATGGCGGTGATCGGCATCGCGCTCGGCCTCATCCTCGGCGCGGCGACGCCCTATGCCGCGCAAGGGGCGCTGGCGCGCTTCGATCTCCATCTTCTCCCGGCGCTCTATCCCGCGCCGCTGCTGCTGGCGGCGGGCTTCGGAGTCCTGACCACGCTCGCCTTCTCTCTGCCGCCGCTCCTACAGGCGATGCGCGTGCGCCCGGCCCAGCTCTTCCGCGCCGTCGCGACCGAGCTCGACGAGACGCGGCGGCGCGATCTTATCCCGATCGTGCTCGCGGCACTGGCCTTGGCGGCTTTGGCGATCCTCTCCGCCGGCGCACTCAGTCTCTCGCTCGGTTTCATCGGCGCCGTCCTGGTGGCGCTCGCTCTGTTCCAGCTCCTGGCGGCGGGGCTCCGGCGCCTCGCGCGTCGGGGGCGGGAAAAGGCGGCGAGCCGCGCCTTGCGCTTCGCCCTCGCCGCCATCGGCCGGCCGCGGGCGCCCACTGCCAGCATCGTGCTCTCGCTCGGCCTCGGCCTGACCGTGCTGGTCGCGGTGATGCTGATCCAGGGCAGCCTGGTCGCGGAGATGGAGCAGACGCTGCCCGCCCGCGCACCCAGCTTCTATTTCCTCGACATCCAGCCCAATGAGATCGCCGATTTCGACCGCGCGCTTTCCAGCTTCCCCACCGCGGAGGGCCTCGAGCGCGTGCCGATGCTGCGCGGGCGCATCGTCAAGATGAACGGCGTGCCGGTGGAGCAGATCAAGGCGCCGGCCGATCACGGCTGGGTGCTGAAGGGCGACCGCGGCATTACCTGGTCCGCGGCGCCGCCCAAGGGCTCGCGCCTCGTCGCCGGCACATGGTGGGCGGCAGACTATCAAGGCCCGCCGCTGATCTCCCTCGACGCCGAAACCGCGCAAGCCTTCGGCCTCAAGATCGGCGATCCCCTGACGATCAACCTGCTCGGCCGCGAGATCACCGGCACCATCGCCAACCTGCGCGAGATCGACTGGTCCAGCCTATCCATCAACTTCGTGATGGTGTTCTCGCCGGGCCTGATCTCGGGCGCGCCGCAGACCGACATCGCCACCCTCCACGTGGCGCCGGAACAGGAAGGTCCGCTGCTGGCGCTGCTCGCAAAGCAGTTCCCGAACGTCTCCGCCGTCCGCGTGCGCGACGCCATCGCCTCCGCCGCCGAGATCCTGCGTTCGGTCGGCGCCGCCGTGCGCCTCACCGCCGGCGTGGCGCTCCTGGCCGGCGTGCTGGTCCTCGCCGGCGCCATGGCCGCGGGCCAGCAGCGGCGGATCTACGAATCCGTGCTGCTGAAGATGCTGGGCGGCCGCCGCCGTGACATCGCCGTGAGTTTCCTCTGGGAATTTGCCCTGCTGGCGCTCTCCGCCGCAGCGATTGCGTTGGTCATCGGCAGCCTCGGCGCCTGGCTCTTCCTCGACCGGGTGATGGAGACGAAGTTCGTCTTCTCCGCCGAAGCCGCCTTCGGCGCCGTAGCACTCAGTCTCGCTTTGGCGCTGGTCATCGGCTTCGCCGCCTCCTGGCGCGCCCTGGGCGCCAAGGCCGCGCCCTTTCTCCGGAACGAGTAGGCAATTCTACTGCGCCGCCGAGACCGTCTCGTCGCTGCGCGTGTCCGCGGCCGGCGCCGGATGGAACTCCGCCTCGCGCTCCTGCAGCACCTGCATCAGCGTGTCGCGGATCGCCTTCAGCCGCGCCTCGCTCTCGACCTTGAGGCCGAACTGGTCCTTCACATAGAAGACGTCCACCACCCGGTGGCCGAAGGTCGAGATCTTCGCGGTCGAGATCTGCAGGTTCTGCGCGGTCAAGGCCCGGGTCAGGAAGTGCATCAGGCCGCGGCGGTCGCGCCCCGTCACCTCGACCAGCGTATGCGTGGCGCTCGCCTTGTTGTCGATGAGCACGCGCGGCACCACCGGGAAGCTGCGGACCGCGGGATTGCCGGGCTTGATGCCCACGAGCTCGGCCAGGGTCTTGGTCGGATTGTCGATCACGCGCTCGATGGTGGCGGCGAGGCGGGCGAGGCGCGCCGGGCTGTCGAAGGGGCCGCCGCTGGAATCCTGCACGGTGAAGGAATCGAGCGCCATGCCGTTCTTCAGGGTGAAGATCCGGGCATCGACGATGCTGGCGCCGGAGAGTGCCAGCGCGCCCGCCAGTTGCGAGACCAGGCCGCGCCAGTCGGCGACGTAGATCGTGACCTCGGTCATCGCCCGCCACTGATCGACCGCGTAGTCGATCGAAAGCGGCCGCTTGTCGAGCTCCGCCTCGCGGATGAGGCGCGCCTGCCTGACCAGGCTCGGCAGCGGATAGCCGAGCCAGTAGCCGGCGGGTCCGCGTGCCGCATGGGCCTCGAAGTCGGCGTCGCTCCAGTCGGAGAGTTCGGCGCGCAGGCGTTTCAAAGTGTCGGCCACCCGCGCCTCGCGCCCGGCGGTGATGAGGCCGCCGGAGAGCGATTCCTCGGCGCGGTTGTAGAGCTCGCGCAGCAGCTGCGCCTTCCAGCCGTTCCAGGTCTTCGGCCCCACGGCCCGGATGTCGGCGACGGTCAGCACCAGCAGCAGGCGGAGGCGCTCCAGCGACTGCACCACATCGACGAAGTCGCTGATGGTCTTCGGGTCCTCGATGTCGCGTCGGAACGCGGTGTTGCTCATGATCAGGTGGTAGCGCACCAGCCAGGTGACGGTCTCGGTCTCCTCGGCAGTGAGGCCGAGCCGCGGCCCGAGGCGTTCCGCCACCTCGGCGCCGAGTTCGGAATGGTCACCCCCGCGGCCCTTGGCGATGTCGTGCAGCAGCACCGCGAGATAGAGCACCCGGCGCGACACCACCTGGCGCACCACGGCGCTGGCGATCGGCGCCTCGTCTTTGAGTTCGCCGCGCTCGATGCGCCAGAGGATGCCGATGGCTTTCAGGCTGTGCTCATCGACCGTGTACTGGTGATACATGTCGAACTGCATCTGCCCGACCACCCGGCCGAAATCCGGGATGAAGCGCCCGAGCACGCCGACCTCGCTCATGCGGCGGAGCGTCAGCTCCGGCTCCTTCTCGCCGGTCAGGATCTCCAGGAACAGCCGGTTGGCCTCGGGATCGGTGCGCAGGCCGTCCACATAGCGCGCGGATTGCGTGAGCCAGGTCATGGCGACCGGGTGGATCGCCAGCTCATGGCGCTGCGCCACGTGGAAGATGCGGATGAGGTCGATGCGGTGCACCCTGAACCAGCCGGGGCCGCCGACGGTCAGCTGTCCGCCGTCATTGCGGAAGCCCTCGACCTCGGTCTTGCGGCTCATCACCGGGATGCGGAACAGCGACCGGTGCATGCGCTTCGATTCGACCGCCGCCAGGAAATAGCGCGTCAGCGCGCCGACCGATTTCGCGGTCAGGAAATAGTGCTTCATCAACCGCTCGACGCCCTTCGAGCCGGCATGGTCGGTGTAGCCGAGGCGCCGCGCCATCTCCGACTGCTGGTCGAAGGTCAGGCGGTCCTCGGCACGGTCGGTGAGATAGTGGAGATGGCAGCGCAGGGTCCAGAGGAAGTTCAGCGCTTTCTCATAGGTCGCGACCTCGTTGGCGCTCAGGAGCTCGGTGCCGATGAGACCGGCGAAGTCATCGACGCGATAGAGGAAGCGCGCGATCCAGAGCAGCGTCTGGAGATCCCGGAGGCCGCCCTTGCCCTCCTTGATGTTGGGCTCGAGGGTGTAGCGGGAATCGCCGATGCGCTTGTGTCGCGCCTGGCGCTCCGCGAGCTTGTCCTTCAGGAACGCCTCGCCCTTGCCCTTGACGATCTCCTTCTCGAACTTGGTGCGGAACTGCTCGTAGAGCGGCTGGTCGCCCCAGAGATAGCGCGCTTCCAGGAGATTGGTCCGGATGGTGAGGTCGCCCTGGGCCTGGCGAATGCATTCGCTGACGCTGCGCGCGGCGTGGCCGACCTTGAGGCCGAGATCCCAGAGCCGATAGAGGATGAACTCCACCACCTGCTCGCTGTGGGGCGTCAGTTTGTAGGGCAGCAGGAACAGCAGGTCGATGTCGGAATGCGGCGCCAGCTCGCCGCGGCCATAGCCGCCCACCGCAGCAAGGCCGAGGCGCTCGGCGCTGGTCGGGTTCGCCAGCGGATAGGCGCTCTCGACGGCATAGTCGAACAGGCAGCGGATCAGCTGGTCGATCAGGAAGCTTGCTTCGTGGGCGCAGGCGAGGCCGGCGCCGGCGCCGCGCGGATTGGCGTCGAAGCGGCGCTTGATCTCGGCCCGGCCCTCGGCGAGATGGCGCCGCAGGATCGCCTGCAGCTCCGACGTTGCACCGGCCGGATCGGCGCTTTTCTCCGCCAGCGCGGCGAGCTCGCCGGTCAGGCGCCGGCGGTCGAGGATCGCGCGCTGGTTATCGATATCCACCATGGCCGCATGCTACGCGCCCCACAGTGGCGGGTAAAGGCGCGGGACGGTTCGCCGGGGTTACTCGCCGCCGGCGAGATGCTTCAAAGCGGCATAGGCGTGGTCGCGGCCGAGCTGGGAGCAGGTGAGGCCGACGGTGACCCCGCCGATCCCGGAATAGCGCCGTCCGCCGAGCTTGCGGAAGGCGAGGCAATCCATCGGGTCCTCGCGGTCGAAGCTCACCTGGACCTTCTCGACCTCATAGCCGCCGACCGAAGCGTCGATCGCCCAGTCCTTGAAGTCGGCCTTGTAATAGCGGCTGATGTCGCTTTCCAGGCTGCGCCGGTCGTAGTAGACCCGGCTGGTGCCGAGGATATGGTCATCGACCACGTCCAGGAAGGTCGCCTCGGTGTTGGAGAAGGCGTGCATCGTGACGATCTTGATCGCCGCCGGCACGTCGAGATTGATCGAAGCTTGGCTGTGGTCCGAGCACTTCGCCGTAAAGCCCGGCGCGTCGAAGGTGAACGGCGTATCGGAGCAGGGAATGTCCTTCCCGTCATCCTTGGCCGCCGCCGGCGTGCCGCCGAAGCCGACCGCCAGTACGCCGAAGGCGAATGCTACCGCGGTCACGAGAGCAGCTGATCTCCACGTCGACATCAGTTGCCCCCACCGCTGAAGTGTTTAAGCGCCTCAACGGCATGGTCGCGGCCGAGCACCGAGCAGGACAGCCCGACGGTCATCCCGCCGACGCCGCCCCAGCGATGGCCGCCCAGACGTTGGAAGCCGATGCAATCGAGCGGGTCGGCGTTGTTGAAGGTGGCGCTGACACGTGCCACTTCGAAGCCGCCGATGTCACTGTCCTTCGACCAGTTGGCGAACTTGGCGCCGAACAAGCGCTCGACGTCGCTTTGGACGCTGCCCGCCGAATAGACGATCCGCGTGTTGCCGGCAACGTGATAATCGACGACGTCCAGGAAGGTCGCCTCGGTCTTGGACATCGCATGCAGGGTGAAGGCCTTGAGCGCGGCGGACTGCTCGCCGGCGTTCATCGAAGCCTCGCTGAGGTCCTTGCAACTGACGTCATATCCGGGAGCATCGAACTTGAGCGGAGTATCTGAACACTCAACCGTCTTGCCGTCCTCGGCTCGCGCTCCCGCAATGCCGAGCAACAGTATTCCCGCCGCCAGAGGCAGCAGCACGCCACGCCTGTTCATGAAATTCTGTCCCACCTACCAACGCCCACCGGAAAAGTAGAGTAATATCCGGTTTCGTCAATCCCCGGCATTGCGCACAATGTCGCTCTCGGTGTGCGTTTTCCTCCTTCGCTTTTTTCTGGCAAGCCGGGAGGCGGACTTCATAGAATGCACAGAGGGAAATATCCCTGGGAAGGCGAGCGGCCGGCGTTTGAAATGAACCGGCCGTCATAAGCCGCAGGACAAGGCGGCGAGCGAGGGAAGATGGCGGAAACGGCGCTGGTCGTCGAGGATCTGCACAAGCGCTTCGGCGATCTCGAGGTGCTGAAGGGCGTCTCGGTCACGGCCCATGTCGGCGACGTGATCGCCATGATCGGCTCGTCGGGCTCTGGCAAGAGCACGCTGCTCCGCTGCATCAATCTCCTGGAGACGCCGGATTCCGGGAAGGTCGTGGTCAACGGCGAGCTCATTCGCATGAAGCCGACCAAGGGCGGCCATGCGGTGCCGGAGGATTCGAAGCAGGTCGACCGGATCCGCGCCAGCCTCGGCATGGTGTTCCAGAGCTTCAACCTCTGGTCCCACATGACCATAATCGAGAACGTGATCGAGGCGCCGGTCCATGTCTTGAAGCTCTCCAAGAAGGACGCGATCGAGCGCGCCGAGCGCCTGCTCGCCAAGGTCGGCATCGCCGACAAGCGCAACCACTATCCGAGCCACCTCTCCGGCGGCCAGCAGCAGCGCGCGGCCATCGCCCGCGCCCTCGCCATGGAGCCGAAGGTGATGCTGTTCGACGAGCCCACCTCCGCGCTCGATCCCGAGCTGGTGGGCGAGGTGCTGCGCGTGATGCGCCAGCTCGCCGAGGAGGGCCGCACCATGCTGGTCGTCACCCATGAGATGGGCTTCGCCCGCGAAGTCGCCAACAACGTGATCTTCCTGCACCAGGGCCGGATCGAGGAGGAGGGGAACCCGAAGACGGTGTTCGCCAATCCGAAGTCCGACCGCCTCCGTCAGTTCCTCACCACCGCGCATCACAAGTAGCGGGAATCGAGTAAGGCGCCCTACTCGAAGATTGCCGCCGCCGGATCTGCGATGCTGGCGCTGAGGCCGCGATAGGCCGCACCCAGAAATCCCGCCCAGAGCGCATGCGCAAAGGCGAAGCCTGCAAACACAAACGGCAACCCCAGAAAGAACGCTGCCCGCACGCCTGCGCTCGCGGTCAAGACGCTCACCGGGATAAGCAAGAGCAGCATCGTAGCGAGATAGGCAAGAAATACGGCGATACCCGCCAATAGCAACCGGAATTGCGCCGCCTGGGTCATGCGCCAGCTCTCCCGCAATGCGAGATGCTTGCCCATGGATGCCGCCGGAATGATCAGCGCCAGGCGAATCATGAACCAAGCGATCGCGATTGTTGCGCCCAGGCTTCCGAGGATGGCGGGAACTGCCGCCAGGCCGTGTAGATCAACCTGGAACGACAGTCGGCCGTCATGAAAATGGCCCAGTGCCAAGAATAGTCCCGCAAGGATAACAAGGACGATGCTCGTCAATACGAACAGGAGCCGAAGGAAAGCCCATGCGACGCGCCAGGTGCGGCGATCAAAGGGACTGGTCGGGGTTCCCATGGCAGCGACATCTTCGGTTACCACCAACCGGCACCAAGGCGCCGCAAAAGCCGCTGCGAACGGCAATGACACCAAGAAGCCGATCACGTCCCATATGGTGAACACGCCGTCCGTTAGCGAGAGACTGTCATCGCCAGATTGAACGTAGTACGACGGAGGGCAAAAGAGGATCGCGAGCAACAGCGGGCCCAAACCGAACTGCACGAAGGCCCCGAAGTGTCGAAGCGGCGTCCGCCATGCGGTCGAATACAAGGTGCCTACTCGCAGATTGCTGTGCTCCAAGGTCCCCCTCCGGTGCAGCACGTCACCAGCTACCGTGTTTGTGACTTCTCTGGCAAGGGGCTGAATGGCAACCGGCACTGCAACAGTTCAACCGATGGTGAGCGTGCCGGCATTTCGGCGATAGATGGAGCTTGATATGAAGAGACAGGCTGGTGGCTCGAATTCGGAAGGCCTTCGCCGCTTCGGCCTACCGCCCAGCCTCGATGAGATCGAGGAGCTGGCGCATCGCATCTTTCGCGATCTGCCGGAGGCCTTCACGGCGCCCTGCCGGGGGCTGGCGATCCGGGTGATGGACTTTCCCGACGACGAGACTTTGGCCGAGATGGGGATCGAATCGCCGTTCGATCTCGCCGGGCTCTATCGCGGCGCGCCCTTGACGGTGCAAGGCGCCGCCGACGTGCGACACCACCTCGACATGGTCCTGCTGTTCCGCCGGCCGTTGCTCGACTGGTGGGCGGAGGAAGATTTCGCGTTCGAGGACCTCGTGCGCCACGTGCTCATCCACGAGATCGGCCACCATTTCGGCTTCAGCGACGCCGACATGGAGCGCATCGAAGGGTCGCGCGACGGGTGATCGCGCGACCCCGGCCTTTTCACTCCGCCGGCTGCATCCGCGCTGTCTGCTGCTCGCGGACCGACACCGGGAAGCCGCCGAGCCAGAGATTGGCGGCGAAGCTCAGCACCGCGAGGCCGACCACGACCGAGAAGATGCCGGCCAGCGGTCCGCCGATATCGTCATGGCCGTTGACGATCAGGGCGACGGCGATCATCAGCGGCGGCAGGCCCAGATTGTGCAGCCAGAAATGCACCTTCGCGAGCTTGGTCTCGGCGAGATGCGGCGCCTTCGCGTAGATGAGACCGCAGAGCCCGAGGCTGACCCAGCCCAGGAGGTTG